>CENJ01002686.1_pt1 | contig 30947 bp, 29 predicted proteins | sample 356161 | NCBI WGS metagenome assembly CENJ01 (sample SAMEA2619531, study PRJEB7988) | marine metagenome | biome: marine biome (ENVO:00000447); feature: surface water layer (ENVO:00002042); material: "saline water (ENVO:00002010), including plankton (ENVO:xxxxxxxx)" | depth 5 m | reverse complement strand
TCCTCCAGCGCGTCCTGCTTCTCGCCAACCCCGACAAGCTTGATCGGGCAGCCGGTGATCTGGCGCATCGACAGCGCCGCACCGCCCCGCGCATCACCGTCAAGACGGGTCAGCACGATGCCGGTGATATCAACCGCATCATTGAAGGCCGTCGCGGTTGTCACCGCGTCCTGGCCGGTCATCGCATCGGCGACAAGAAGCACCTCATGCGGATTCGTGAGCGCTTTGACCTCGCGAAGTTCGGCCATCAGGCCTTCATCAATCGTCACCCGGCCCGCGGTATCGAGGATCAGGACGTCAAAGCCCTGAAGCTTTGCCGCCTGTAGCGCCCGCTTGGCAATCTGCGCCGGGGATTCACGATCGGCCTCGGGCAGCACGCCAACCTCGGCCTGCTCACCAAGGATGCGAAGCTGCTCGCGCGCCGCCGGCCGCGTCACGTCGAGCGAGGCCAGCATGACCTTCTTGCGCTCGCGGGTGCGAAGGCGCAGCGCCAGCTTACCGGCGGTGGTGGTCTTGCCCGAGCCCTGAAGGCCGGCCATCAGAATGACCGCCGGCGGGTTCACGGTGATATTCAGTGGCGCAGGTTCACTGCCAAGAACCTCGACCAGCGCGTCATTGACGATCTTGATGACCTGCTGATCAGGCCGCACCGATTTCAGGACATCGCTGCCGACCGCCTGTTCACGCACCCTGGTGATGAAACCCTTCACAACCGGCAGGGCGACATCGGCATCAAGCAGCGCCAGCCGCACCTCGCGCAGCGCGGCATCGACATCCGACTCGCGAAGCGCACCGCGCTTGCCAAGGGCGCTGAAAACGTCCTGCAGCTTGTCCTTCAGACTGTCAAACATGGCGCAAGCCCTGTTGCTGTTGATCCCATGCCGGTCACCGATAAGCCATTGACCGGCGCTTTCCTTGCACGTCACAACATGCTGCATGCGCCATTTACATGCGCTATTGGCACCCGTGCTCGAAAACTTCAAGGACGGATGGAACCCGCGAGGGTCTGGCAGCCAGCGATGGCGTGATGTGCGTGTGTGTTGCTCTTTTTCGCCAGAATTGTCAAGAATTGAGGGATGTTTTTCATGGTCTCGAAAATTCTCGCCATATTGGTCGAACCACTTGCCTGGCCCTACCTTCTTCTGGCGATGGCGGCGATTATGCGCTGGCGCCGTCGGCGGCGGGTGATGAAGGCCTGCATCGGCGCGGCGCTGCTGCTGCCACTGCTGTATGGATTCCTGCCCCTGTCAACGGCGCCGCTGCGATATCTTGAGGACCGCCACGACATCCCGTCACTGACCGGCCCGCCGGTCGACGGGGTAATCGTACTCGGCGGCCACACCGCCTCGGGCGACATTTCCGAGAGCCGTAACCAGCCGCAGCAGAACCGGGCGGCCGACAGGCTGACAAAGGGATTGATGCTGCATCGCACAAACCCTGGCAGCACCCTGTTATTCAGCGGCTTTGACGGCAGGCTGATGCCGGCCGGATGGAGCGAGGCCGAGACCATCCGGCGGCTGATTGCAGAGCTTGGCGTTGCCGGCGACGGCATCATCTATGAATCCACCAGCCGCAACACCTATGAAAACGCCGTCAACAGCCTTGCCGTGGCGGTGCCACAGCCGGGGTCGCGCTGGCTGCTTGTTACCTCGGCGGCGCATATGCCACGCACTATGGGATCATTTGCCGCCGCCGGCTGGGACGACATCACGCCCTATCCGGTGGATTTCCGGACAGGTGCCAAGCCACCACCCCTTTTCAACCTTGCGGTCGGGACGGCCAGCGTACGGACATGGCTGAAGGAATATCTCGGGATAGTGGCCTATTGGCTCAGCGGGCGGAGCGCAATCCTGTTTCCCTGAGTGAAGAACGCGGTTCAGGCCTCGGCCGGAACACCGGCAAGCGCGTTGGCGAAATCACGCGCCTCGAAGGGTTGCAGATCATCAGCCCCCTCACCAACCCCGACGGCATGAACGGGAAGCTGGAATTTCTCGGCCAGTGCAATCACCACACCGCCCTTCGCCGAGCCGTCAAGCTTGGTGACAATCAGACCGCTGACATCGGCAATATCCTGAAAGGCACTGACCTGGGACAGCGCGTTCTGGCCAACCGTGCCATCGAGAACAATCACCGAATCATGGGGCGCATTGTCGTCCAGCTTGCGGATCACCCGCACAATCTTTGCCAGCTCATCCATCAGCTCGGTCCGGTTCTGCAACCTGCCGGCGGTGTCGATGATCAGCACGTCGGTGTCCTGCGCGCGGGCCTTTTCCAGCGCCTGATAGGCCAGCGCGGCGGCATCGCCGCCCTGTGCGCCGGAAATCACCTCGGTGCCCGTGCGCTCCCCCCATATCTGCAGCTGTTCGATGGCCGCGGCGCGGAATGTATCACCAGCCGCCAGCATCACAGACTTGCCTTCCTGACGCCATTGCTGGGCCAGCTTGCCGGCCGTCGTGGTCTTTCCCGACCCGTTCACCCCGACAAGCAGCACCACATGCGGCCTGTTGCCTGCCTGCGGGACAAGCGGTGCGGCCACCGGTTCCAGGATTTCGGTGATCCCGTCCGCCAGCGCGCCGGCCAGCGCCTGCGCCGTCACCTCGCCATCGAATTTGTGGCGCCGCACGCGTTCGGCAAGCCGCGCCGCCGCCGCGGTGCCAAGATCGGCGCTGATCAGCGCGTCCTCGACCTCCTCGATCGAGGACGCGTCGATGGATGACCGGCCAAGAAGCGAGGACAGCGATGACGTCACCCTGGCGCTTGTCTTGCTCAGACCGGAAGTCAGTTTCTTCAGCCAGCTCATATTATCGCCTCACCACCTTTAGATGCTGTCCGTCACGTTCAAGCACCGTCACATCTACAAGCTCGCCCGGCGACGCCATCTCGCCCTGAAGCCGCATCTTCGCGAAATTCCGGCCATGACCGGCATTGCCCGATTCGACAAGAAGCTGATCATGGCTTCCCGCCGCATTGTCGAGAAATCCTTCCAGCCGCTTGCCGCCATGCGTCCTGAGGGCGTCGGCACGTTGCCTGATCAGCCTGCCATCAAGCTGTGGCATGCGCGCCGCCGGCGTGCCAGCACGCGGCGAGAACGGAAAGACATGGAGATAGGTCAGGCCCGCCCGGTCAATCAGGCGAAGCGTGGCGTCATGCGCTGCATCACTCTCGGTCGGAAAGCCGGCAATGAGGTCGGCCCCGAAAACGACGTCCGGGCGGCGGCGGCGCGCCTCGTCACAGAACCGGACCACATCCCGCGCCAGATGACGCCGCTTCATCCGCTTCAGGATCGTATCGTCACCATGTTGGGCCGACAGATGCAAATGCGGCATCAATCGCGGCTCGGCGGCCAGCACATCCATCAGCTGCGCATCAGGTTCGGCCGGATCGATCGAGGATAGCCGGAGCCGTCGCAGGCGCGGCAGCGCACGCAGCAATTCACCCACCAGATCGCCAAGCCGTGGGCGGCCCGGCAGATCGCTTCCCCATGATGTGATATCGACCCCGGTCAGCACGATCTCGGCGCAGCCACCATCGACAAGACGGCCTGCCGACCCAAGGATCTGGCCAAGCCCGGCCGAGCGGTTGTTGCCGCGGCCATAGGGGATGATGCAGAAGGTGCAGCGATGATCGCATCCCTGCTGGATCTGCAGAAATCCACGGGTATGCGCGCTGAAGGCATCCAGCATATGTGTTGCCGTCTCGCGCACCTGCATCACATCGCTGACGATGATCGCCTCACCGCCCGCCGCCAGCGACTGCCAGACAGGCGCTGCCAGCTTGTCATGATTGCCAACAACATGGTCGACCTCGGGCATGGCATCCCATGTCTCCGGCGCGATCTGGGCGGCGCAGCCGGTGACGATGATGCGGGCATCGGGATCGTCGCGGCGGGCCCGGCGGATGGCCTGGCGTGCCTGGCGTTCGGCCTCGGCCGTCACCGCGCAGGTATTGAAAATGATGGCGTCATTCAGCCCGGCTGTCGCCGCCTGGTCGCGCACCACCTCGGATTCCCAGATATTCAGCCGGCAACCGAAGGTTTCGACCCGCGGCGCGTTACGATGCGCCATGGCCCGACTCCAAAAGAGGTTCCCCCAAAAGAGCATCAAGTTCGGGTGACAGCGTGCCATGGCAGACATGCGCCACCGGCCCGGTCATCGTGACATGACCGGTTGCCGGATCCCAGTCAATCTGAACAGCGCCGCCATCCATGACAATGCGGTTCTGGCGCGGCCCAAGCCCGCGCCGCACAATGGCCACCCCGACGGCACAGGCACCGCTGCCACAGGCCATGGTGATCCCGACACCGCGTTCCCAGACCCGCATCCTGAAAGCCGCCTCGTCAATCCGGCTGACAACCGACAGATTGACCCTGTCCGGAAACAGCGGCGCATGTTCCACAAGCGGGCCAAGGCGCGCCAGATCCACCGCCTCGGCATCATCGACAAAGACAACGGCATGCGGGTTGCCAAGCGAATGGCAGGTGGCATCGCCAAGCCCGTCAATGCCAAGCGGTACCTGCAGCGTATCGACCTCATGCGCCAGCGGCACCTCGCGCCAGCCGGTCGCCACCGGGCCCATATCAACGGCAATCTCACCGCCACCGGCATGCCAGGCGCGAAGCTGGCCACCATCGGTTTCGATGCTGAGGTCATCACGGCCGGTCTGCCGCATCACATAATCGGCAACACAGCGCGTGCCATTTCCGCAAGCGCCCGACGGCGATCCGTCATGATTCAGGATGTCCATGCGGATATCGGCGGCAGCTGAATCACGGATGGCAAGAATCTGGTCACAACCAATCCCCAGGCGGCGGTCGGCAAGCGCCCGCGCCGCAGCCTCACCAATCCGCTCGGGGCCGCCGTCACGCCAGTCGAAAATGATGAAATCATTCCCAAGGCCATGCATTTTCAGAAATTCCGTCATGGCCAGCCTATACGCCAAATTGCGGCGAATGAAAAGCGGGGCGGGGCTACAGCTCGATCACCGTCGGCACATGGTCCGACGGCTTTTCGGCCCCCCGCAGATGCCTTTCGATCGATACCGACCGGACACTGCCTGCCAGATCATGGCTTGCCCAGACATGGTCGAGGCGGCGGCCGCGATCACTCGCCGCCCAGTCACGGGCGCGATAGGACCACCAGGAATAGAGGATTTCCTCAGGCCCGAAATGCGACCTGACGACATCATGCCATCCACCATCCTCAATCAGGCGCATCAGCCCTTCACGCTCGACCGGCGTATGGCTGACGACATTGCGAAGCTGCTTTGTCGACCAGACATCCTCGGCCAGCGGCGCGATATTGAGATCGCCAACAAGAATGGCATTGTGCGGTGTGTTGGCGGTGAAATGCCCTGTCATCTCGGCGATGAAATCCAGCTTGTGGCCGAATTTCGGGTTCTCGCCGCGGTCCGGAACATCGCCGCCTGCCGGCACATAGAAATTATGCACCAGCGGCCCACCTTCCACCCGCGCCGAAATATGGCGGCAATCGCCTCGCCCGACCCAGTCCATATGATCCGGGTCCGCCAGCTTCAGGCGCGAGATGATGGCCACCCCGTTATAGCTTTTCTCACCGCGATAGGCGTGATGCGCCCATCCCGCCTCGGCCAGCGCCGGTGCCGGGAAATGCGCATCCTCGGTCTTCGTTTCCTGCAGGCACAGCACGTCGATATCCGCATCTTTCAGGAAATCCAGAACCAGATTGATCCGCAGCCGCACCGAATTGATGTTCCAGGTTGCCAGTTTCATGTCGATTTCCTTGCTCCAGATTCAGGCGGGAATATACAGGATGGGGGTCAAGCGACGGCGCTTGCGGTGCGCCGGTGACGGGTGTCCTCAGTTCGGAAGGGGGTAGTCGGATTTCGCGAAGAACTTGTTTTCGTATTTATGGCCGAAACGCATGTTCTGCAGCGTCACCGTCGTCGCCACATCGGCCGCATCACGGATCGTCCAGCGGCGAAGCTCGAAGGGCTGGTTGGTGAATTCCAGCGTCAGCTCGCCAGCCGCCTCGCCGACATCGCGCTTCAGGGTAATCCGCGTAATGCCGTCACGGACAAGATGCGTTGTGGTGAATTCCTGTGACCGCAGCAGGACTTTCTCCTGAAGGATCAGCGACAGCGGGGTCTCGCTGATCGGATAGCTTGTTACCGTCTTGTCATCCGGCCTGTCGACATGCAGCCAGACCGGCGTGGTCAATAGGATCAAAGGCTCCTCAAGATCATAGATCACCTTCATCCGGTGTGGCCGGCGAAGATGCAGCTCGCCCGTCGCGGTGGTGCCGTCGGACGCCACCTGGATGAAATCGGCGCGCATTGTGCTGATATCATCAAACCACGCCTCGGCGCGGGTGACCGGATCGGATGACGCCGCCAGCCCCGTTGGCATCAGGATGATGACAAGCAGTGCGGCAAGCCGGGGCATCCAGCGTCTGGTGATCATCAAGGCCATCTATTGCCCATCTCCTGTTACCCGTCTCCTTCGGTGACCAGCACCTCGCGTTTGCCAACATGGTTGGCGGCGCTGATGATGCCGTTGCCTTCCATCTCCTCGATGATGGTTGCGGCCCGATTATAACCGATCTTGAGATGTCTTTGTACAAAGCTTGTCGAGGCTTTCTGTTCGCGAACGACAAGCTGCACCGCCTGATCATACAGGCTGCTGCCTTCACCAAGAAGATCGCCGGTGCCGCCGCTCGACATCTCGGCCTCTTCCTCCTCGGCGACAACCTTGTCGTTATAGTCGGGCTCACCCTGCTTGCGCAGGAAATTGGCCACCGCCTCGACCTCGTTGTCGGAGACGAACGGCCCATGTACCCGCATCACGCGCCCGCCACCTTCCATGAACAGCATGTCACCACGGCCAAGAAGCTGTTCAGCACCCTGTTCGCCGAGGATTGTCCGGCTGTCGATCCGCGAGGTGACCTGAAAACTGATCCGGGTCGGGAAATTGGCCTTGATGGTGCCGGTGATGACGTCGACCGACGGGCGCTGCGTTGCCATGATGACATGGATCCCGGCGGCGCGCGCCATCTGCGCCAGACGCTGCACCGCGGCCTCGATCTCCTTGCCGGCGACAAGCATCAGATCGGCCACCTCGTCGATCACCACGACGATGAAGGGAAGCGGCGTCAGGTCGAGGATCTCCTCCTCGAAGACAGGCTTGCCTGTCTCGGCATCGAAACCTGTCTGCACACGCCGCGTCAGCACCTCGCCATCGGCCCGTGCCTCGGCAACACGCTGGTTGTAGCCGGCGATATTGCGAACGCCGAGCTTGGCCATGTTGCGATAGCGGCTTTCCATCTCGCGAACGGCCCATTTCAGCGCCGTCACGGCCTTTGACGGTTCGGTGACAACCGGGCTGAGAAGATGCGGGATGCCGTCATAGACCGACAGTTCCAGCATTTTCGGATCAACAAGGATCATCCGGCAGGTCTCAGGCGTATGGCGATACAGCAATGACAGGATCATCGCATTGATGCCGACGGACTTGCCCGACCCGGTGGTGCCGGCCACCAGCAAATGCGGCATCTTCGCCAAATCGACGATGACCGGCGCACCGGCGATATCCTTGCCAAGCGCCATCGGCAGGTCACCGGCATCACTATGCCAGGCGGCATGGTCGAAAATTTCACGAAGCACGACCATCTGGCGGTCGACATTCGGCAGTTCGATGCCAATCACATTCTGGCCCGGAACCACCGCAACCCGCACCGAGACCGCGCTCATCGAGCGGGCGATATCATCGGCAAGCGAGATGACACGTTGCGACTTCGTGCCCGGGGCCGGTACCAGATCATGGCGCGTTACAACCGGACCATAGCGGGATTCGGTGATCTCGCCCTTCACGCTGAAATCGCCAAGCACATGCTCAAGCTGCGCCGCGGTTTCCTCAAGCTGCTGTTTCGACGGGCCCGAAGCCGCCTTGCCCGGGGTGGCAAGCAGCTTGCCCGGTGGCAGGCTGAATTGTCCGTCGCCATCAAGATTGAGCCGTCCCTGGCCAGCGCCGCGGCCGGTGGATGCCGCGCCTTCGGCGGCTGCGCCAGCCAGCAGGGTCGGCTCCTTGCGTTTGCGGGAGGATTTGCGTGGCGCCTTCTTTTTCTGTGGTGCCGGGGCTTCGGGTTCGGTCAGGGTGAGGGGCGGTGCCTCGGCCTCATCCGCATCCGCCTGTTCGCGGCGGGCAGCAACGCGGCGCGCCACCATACCCGCCAGTCCGCGGACAGGCGCCGCCAGAAGACCCCATTGCCGACGTGACAGGGTCGCGCACCAGGACCACATCAACAATCCGATGACCAGATAGCCAGCCCCCAGATAATGCGCGTTGGTGAGCCCGAAGACGGATTGCAGCGGCGGCATGTGAGGCAGCGTCAAACCTGTCAGAACAACGCCGGCGGCACCACCGGCAGCGCTGCCATCGGCACCGGACAGCCCGTAAAAGGCAGCCGACAGCAACAACAGGGCAACAGGTGCCAGACACATGCGGACGATATTGTGGCCCATCGGCTGTTTGCGCAGTAGACGGTATCCCCAGCAAAGCGGCAACAGGGTCAGGAAGAAGCTGGCCGTTCCAAGGCTGGCGTGAAGCCCACCGGCGATGGCCGCGCCAAGGGCGCCAAACCAGTTCTGAATGCCGCCGGACGAGAAGGCACTGAAAGAAGGGTCATACCGGCCAGGCGAGAACGGCATCGCGGTGAGCGCCAGCCCGATGGCAATCAGGCAGACACCGACAAATTCCATCGCCCGGCGCCGCAGAAAGCCGATCAGCGCCGGAGACAGGATCCTGCTTTTCGCCTCAGCCTCGATCATCGCCTCCGTCTATGCCGCGCCGCGGCTGTCGGCATCATAGAGTGCCGCCACCCTGGCAAGACTTTCCTCGGTGCGTTCATGGTCATGCACCAGCGCCATCCGCACATATCCCGCACCGGGATTGATGCCGTCACTGACCTCGGCCATGAAGGAGCCGGGCATGGCCCGCACCGCCTGTTCCTGCATCAACCGCCTGACAAACTGCCTGTCATCGGCCACCGGAAGCCATAAAAAGAAACCGCCCGGCGGGGCCGTCACGCCAAGATGGCGCGTTGCAAGGGCAAAGCTGTGGTCATAATGTGCCCGAATTGCGGCAACATGCTCATCATCTTCATAGAGATCAGCCGCCGCCAGCAGCAGTGGCGTCGGCACCAGCGAACCTGTATTGGCGATCACCTTCAGATACAGCGCCATCACGCTGGCATCGCCGATCATGAAACCGGCGCGAAGCCCGGCCGCGCTGGACCGTTTCGACAGCGAGTTCAGAACCACCAGGTTGCGAAGCGGGTCATCCGGCCTGTCACCGCCATCCTCGGCATGAAGTGCCGCCGCCGCCTCAAGCGCGCCGGCCGGCGGGGCGTCACGCCAGATATCGCAATAGCATTCATCCATCACCAGCAGGAAATCATGTTGGCGCGCCAGCCTGATGGCTGTCTTGATCTGTTCGATCGACATCACGCCGCCCTGCGGGTTTGTCGGGCTGCACAGATAGACGATGCTGGTACGCTCAAGCACCGCCTCGGGCTGCACCGCAAGGTCAGGCACAAAGCCGGCATCGGCATGCGCGTTGAGATAGCGGATTTCAGCACCCGAGGCGAGCGCGCCGGCCCGCCAGGCATGGTAATAGGGGTTGGCGACAAGCGCCGCCGCATTGTCTTTTGTGCCTTTGACAAGCCCGCCCATCAGGCCAAGCGGTTCGCGCGTCCCCGGCACCGGCAGCATCTGCTTTTCAAGATCGACAAGGCCGGCGGCGGCAGGCCAGCGCCGCGCGATATAGGTCTCGACCGCGGCGGTAAAACGCGGGTGGCCGGTGGCCTTTGGGTAGAATTGCCAGCTCTCATTATGCGTTGTCATGCTGCGCATCAGCAGATCGCCGGCGGCAAGCTGCGGCTCGCCGATTGACATGTCCAGAAAGCCGCGCCCCGCGGGCGGCTCGGCATCGGCAAGAAGGGCGCGCATCTGCACGAACATATTGCCGTCAAACAGACTGTATTCCGGGTTCAGCTTCATCTTCTGTTGCCCTGCGCTCTGTCGCTGTCCCCGCCAAGCCCGATTCTGCCAGATCCGAAGCTGCCAGATTAGGGCCTGCCGGGGGTGTGGAGGACCACTCTCGCCACTGTCCTAACGCATGACGCGCGGGCGGGCAATCTCTCGAGCCGGAAAATGACACTCTCTTCCCGTGATCAGCCACATCAGAGGTGCCGTTTGATGGCCGTGAGACCGCCATGAGACTGCCATGAGACCCGATTACACATGGACAGCAGCGGCCCATTCAGCCTAGATGGATTCATGACGGCACCATCAATCAACAATGCCAGCTTGAATGCCAGCTTGGCGAAGCCGCGACGCCGCGGCGCGGTGTTTCTGGACCGCGACCAGACGCTGAACATCGACCATGGCTCCACCTATCTGGTGGATGATTTTGCCTGGATGCCCGGCGCGCCCGATGCGCTGGCGCTGTTTCACCGGCATGGCATCGCCTGTTTCATCGTCACCAACCAGGGCGGGATAGGTCGCGGGTTTTACACCGTCGCCCAGATGCAGGCATTCAACGACCATCTTGTGGCGCAGACCATTCGTGCCGGGGGCCATATCCAGGATATCGCCCATTGTCCGCATCACCCCGAGGCGCCCACCCCGGCCATGCAAACGCCCTGTGCGTGCCGCAAGCCGGCACCGGGGATGCTTCTGGGGCTGGCCGCCACATGGAATATCGACCTGGCCGCCTCGGTGATGATTGGCGACCGTGACAGCGATGTAGCCGCCGGCCGGGCCGCCGGATGCCATGCCTATCTTTTCGACGGGTCGGACCTGTCCCGGCTGGCGCAGCAGGTGATCGACCGGCATTTTGCCGACAGTTTGGGTGGCGAGAATCATGGTGGCGAGAATGCATGATGTGGCGGTTGTCGGTGGCGGTCTGACCGGGGTGATGATGGCAACGGCGCTGTCCTATGCCGGCGTGGATGTCGCGCTGATCGACAGGGATGGCGGCCGGGATGGTAGCCAGGATGGTGGCCGCGACGACGGCAAGGCACCTGGCGCGGATGAGCGGACAACGACAATCAACGCCGCCGGCGCGCGCATGCTGACGGCGCTTGGCGTCTGGGACCGTCTGCCAGCGCCGCCGTCCCCGATCCGCCGCATCGCCATCGCCGAGGGACCCGCGCCAACCGGGCTGGCGGCAAGGCGGCGCGCACAGACCGACCTGTCCTGGCAGACAGCCGCGGCGCCAATGGCCTTCGTGGTTGGCAATATGGCATTGCAGGCCGCGCTTCGTGACAGCATCGCATCCCGCCCGGTCACACAAATCCCCGGCATGGCAGTGTCAGACTGGCAGAATCATGAAGATGGCGCAGAGCTGAGCCTGACCGATGCCAATGGCACGTCATCATCGCTTCGCGCCGCACTGGTCGTGGCCTGTGATGGCGCGCGCAGCCAGCTGGCGGAGGCGGCCGGGCTCGGGTTGCGAGAGACCCGCCAGACACAGACCGCCATCGTGACCATCCTCGAGGCCGAACGGCATCATGACGACACGGCCTTTCAACGCTTTCTGCAGACCGGCCCCTTTGCCCTGATGCCGTTTGACGGCACCAGACTATCGCTTGTATGGACGCTTCCGAACAATGAGGCAGAACGCCTTCTGGCGGTTGATGAGACCGCCTTCGAGGCGGCTTGCCTTGAGGCTTTCGGCCCCGGCCTCGGCTATCTTCGCCTTGCCGCGGCGCGGCTTGCCTGGCCGCTGCGGCCAAGCTGGCGACGGCGCATCACGGCGCCAGGTCTGATCCTGGCGGGTGATGCGGCGCATGCCATCCATCCGCTGGCCGGACAGGGATATAATCTGGCGCTTGCCGATGCGGCGGTGCTGGCGGATCTTCTGGTTGAAAGCCGGCGGCGCGGCCTGCCGGCATCGCACCTGTCGCTGCGGCGTGCCTATGAGGCGGCGCGGTGGCGCGAGCGCGCCGCGATGACAACGGCGACATCGGGTCTGAACAGCCTGTTTTCCCATGCGCCGGCAGGGGTGCGCCGTCTTGCCGGGCTCGGCTTTGCGGTGCTTGACAGGCTGCCCGTCAAATCGGTCTTCTCGGACATCGCTGCCGGCGGCCAGCTTGCCGAGGCGGCGCTGCTGGAAGGCAGGCTTCCCGGCTAATCGATGTTTGCGTGTTTGCAGATAATCAGGCGCTCTGGCGGCGCCTCTCGCGGCGCTAGCTGCCGGCGGCCACCCGGTCACGATAATCGGCCATCAGACTGTCCTGACGCTGGCCGTAATCCTGCAGAATGTCCCAGCTGAAAATTCCGGTGCTGTGGCCATCATCGAAAATCAGCCTGACAGCGTAATTCCCCACCGGCTCGATACCGGTGATGCGAACATCCTGTTTGCCAAGCGGTGTTGTTTTCTGGCCGACACCATGGCCCTGCACCTCGGCCGAGGGCGATTCAACACGCAGCAACTCGGCGCTCAAGGCCACGCTGTTACCGCCCTCAAAGGTGACGTTGAGTGTTTTCTTGTCGGTACTGAGCCTGATTTCGGATGGCCAGACGTCATTCATGATGCGCTGCCCCCGCCATCATCATCAAGCGCGCGCGATTCATCAACAAGCATGATCGGCACCCCGTCACGAACCGGAAAGGCGCGGCCAAGCTGATGGCTGACAAGCTCATTGCGAACCCGGTCATATTTCAGCGGCCCATGCGTGACCGGGCAGACCAGCACCTCAAGCAGTGCCGGATCGAGACGCGCCGAATCGCCACGTCTTTGCGCGCTGTCGTCAGTGTCGTGCATCATTCTGGCCCTCATCGCCATGCAATGCCATTTCCATCATCGCGATCAGAAGATCGGCCCGGCTTCGCACACCCTCGGCCTCGAGAAGGGCCTGTTTCTCGGCAACATCGAACGGACAGACCATGGCAAGCGTGTTCAGAATCGCGCTGTCGTCGGACCGTTCAATCTGGTCCCAGTCAGCCTCGAATCCCTGGGTGTCGAAATAGCGCCGCATGACAGCGAACATACGGTCGCGATCAGCGATGCCGCCTTCACCATCCTCAAGGTCGGCGGTGAATTCATCCCACGAGACAGTGGCCCGGCGATAGCCACGCTCGGTCAGATGGTGGCCGCCAAGCCGGAACCTGCAGACGCCGTTGAGGGCGATCATGAAGCGGCCGTCACCGGTTTCCTGGAAATAGCTGATCCGACCGGCGCATCCGATGCCGAAAAGCGCGCCATCCTCGTCAATCGGCTGCACCATGCCAATCAGCCGTCCCGGCGCACCAAGCGCGTCCTCGATCATCGCAAGATAGCGCGGCTCGAAGATGTTCAGCGGCAGCTGGCCCTCCGGCAGCAGCAGCGCGTTCGGAAGCGGAAAGATCGGAATTTGCGATGGCAGTGTCAAATCAGTATCGCGTTCAAATGTCATTGGTCCGCTCCTGTCGGTGTGGATCTACAAACCTGTCTGCACATGTATCTGGGCACGGCATCATGAAAACAGCAGGGTCGACAATTTGCGCCGCGCCGCGATGACATCGGGGTTCGCGGCGCCAAGCGAGGAGAAGAACTCGAGAAGCTGCAGCCGCGCCGCATCGTCATTCCAGCCGCGTTCGGTGCGGATTGATTCAAGAAGCTGTTCCATCGCCTCGGCATTCTGCCCGCCGGCGAACAGCGCCAGCGCGTAATCCTGGCGCGCCGCCAGATCGGTGGGATCTGCCTCTACCGCGGCCCTGGCCACATCAAGCTCACCGGCCGATGAGGCAGCTTTCTCAGCCAGCTCAACAGCGGCAATCGCCGTCTTCATCGCCGGATCATTCAGATATTCGTCATTCAGCTGGTCGATGATTTCGCGCGCACCGGCAATGTCACCCGACGCCGTGAGACAGCGAACAACACCGGCAAGCGCCGGTACCGATTCAGGCGTCACACTCATCACCTGCTGGAACTGCATCATCGCCGTTTCGGGATCGCCGGCGGCAAGCGCCGCCTCAGCAGCTTCCAGCATGGCAGCCGCATCCGCGCCGGCCCCGCCCATGCCGGCAAGCTTGTCGACGAACTGCTTGACCGCCGATTCCGGCTGCGCCCCGGCAAAGCCGTCAACAGGCTTGCCATCGACAAAACCATAGACAGTCGGCACCGACTGCACCCGCATCTGCTGGGCGATCTGCGCGTTGTCGTCGATATTCACCCGCACCATGCGCACCTTGCCGCCACTGGCGCCAACAACCTTTTCAAGCACCGGGCCAAGCTGCTTGCAGGGGCCGCACCACGGGGCCCAGAACTGGACAAGCGTCGGCGTGGCAGCGGAAGCATCGATAACCTCGGCCATGAAATTATCCATTGTCACGTCAACAGGTGCTGACGCTCCCCCTGCAATCAATTGCTCCATGGCATTCTCGCTCTTTCAGATGGCGTTTTGTCTCGACACCCTCAATCTAGGCATCGGCCCGGTCAAAACAAGATGCGCGGTGCCTATGTTGGTGCCGCAGACCGCCTGTCGGGAAACCGATTCTACAGCGAGATGATCTGCGGGTCGTGGCCGGTGATCTGCAGGAAGCGGCGCAGCCCGTCCGGGGTGACACCCAGCGTGAGGTCATTCACCAGCGGATGAAAGAACAGCATCCTGGCCTCCATCAGGCTGGCATCAATCGACAATTTCACCCGATGTTCAGGATCATTGATCAGTGTGAAGGGGCTGACCGCGCCCGGCCGCACGCCGAGAAATTCGAACAGCCTGTCGGCGCTGCCAAAGGACAGACGATCCGAGCCGATCATCGCCGGCAGTGCCTTCAGGTCGATATCACGATCCTCCTGCGCGACGATCAGATGATTCTTCTTCTTCTTGTCGCGAAGATAGAGATTCTTCACATGCGCGCCATCCATCTCGCCCCGCAGCGCCTTTGAATCCTCAACCGTGCGAAGCGGCGGATGCTCATGAAAGGAATAGGCGATGCCGGCATCATCAAGCGTTGCCATCAGCGCGTCCGGCGTGGTTGGCAGGGTGTCCTTGAAGGCGGAGGAGGCGTCCATGGCGGGAATCCTTGTCAATCTTGTCTTGTGTATAGGCTGGTCCAGAGTCGGCTGGTTTTATGTCGGCTTTCTGGCTCTGACAGTTAGAGCGCCCTTCAATTTTGTCAAGAAAGCACCCCGTAAAGAGACCCTTCAATGACCCGGGGTGAAGGGCCGGGGTGGAGGTGGGATTGCGGGCGTGTAACAGAATGCAACGATTGACCGGCGAATGGCAGTGGCCCTACACCGTTCGGGTACTTCACGCGAAAGCAGGTGGCGATGACACGCATCGGACTCATAGGATGTGGCATGTGGGGCCGGAATCTGGCCCGCAATCTGGCACAGCTTGATGTTCTTGGCGGCGTCGCCGACCTTGTCCCGGCCCATGCCGAGAGCTTTGCTGCCGAATTCGCGACATCGGCGATGAATGTAACCGCACTCATCGAAGACGCCGGGCTTGACGGGGTGGTCATCGCCGCCGCCGCGCCGACGCATCGTGACCTTGCCTGCCAGGCGCTTGCCGCCGGCCTGCATGTCTTTGTTGAAAAGCCGCTGGCAATCGATCTTGTTGAAGCCGAGGCCATCGCCGCCGCCGCGCAAGCCGCCGGGCGTCAGGTGATGGTCGGCCATCTGATCCGCTATCATGACGCCTTCCTCACCCTGCAGGACCAGCTTGCCAATGGTGTGATCGGCGCGGTCCGGCATATCACCGCCAACAGGCTGGCGATGGGCCGCATCCGGGCCACCGAATCTGTGATTTATGATCTGTGTCCGCATGATCTGTCGCTGCTTCTCGCGCTGATGGGCGAGCCGCCGCATCAGGTCAGTTGCCATGGCGCCAGCCATGTCACGCCGGGCCTGCCGGATATGGTGTCAACCTGGCTTGGGTTTTCCGGCGGGCGCAGCGCGATGATGACAACCGGCTGGATGTGCCCCTACAAGGAACATCGTCTGACCGTGACCGGCGCGCGCGGATCGCTGGTCTTTGACGACACCCGGCCCTGGGCCGAGAAACTGACCCTCTACCGCGATGACATCGCGCCGGACGGGGCGAATTTTGCCATCACACGGGCCGCACCGATGCATCTGCCGGTGCCCGAATCCGAACCGCTGAAGCTGGAGATGCGCGCCTTCATCACATGTTGTGAGACCGGCGAGGCCCCGCCAACAGGCATTGCCGATGGCCTTGCCGTGCAGCGCGTTCTGCAGGCAATCGACGACAATTTTACCGAATTTGGCACCGCGCCGGACCATCTGGATATCACGCCGGATGTCACGCCGGATGTCTCGGTAGCACGGAAAGGCTAGACCATGATCCCCTTCATCGACCTTGCCAGCCAGCAGGCCCGCATCCGCGAGCGGATCGACCATAATCTGGCCACCGTGCTTGATCATGGCGCCTATATCATGGGGCCTGAGGTGCTGGCCATCGAGGCGCGGCTGGCACAAAGCGCCGGCACAAAACATTGCATCAGCTGTTCATCCGGCACCGACGCCCTGATCCTGGCGCTGCTGGCCCAGGGCCTGCGCCCGGGCCAGGGTGTGATCGTCCCCTCCTTCACATTTGCCGCCAGCGCCGAGGTGATGCCCGTGCTTGGCGCCGTGCCGGTCTTCGCCGAAATCGACCCGCAGACCTTCAATCTTGACCCGGCCAGCCTTGCCGCGGCGATGACAGCTGCCAGCGCCGCCGGGGTTGAAATTGTCGGGATCATCGGCGTCGGACTGTTTGGCCAGCCTGCCGATTACACCGCCATCGGGGCGTTCGCCGCCGCAAACGGCTTGTGGGTGATTGATGATGCCGCGCAGAGTTTCGGTGCCAGCTGGGACGGCGTGCCGGTTGGCCAGCTTGCCGATCTGACCTGCACCAGCTTTTTTCCGGCCAAGCCGCTTGGCTGTTATGGCGATGGCGGCGCTGTCTTCACCGATGATGACGACAAGGCGGAAATCATGCGGTCATGCCGGATCCATGGCATGGGCCGGACCCGCTATGAGAATATCCGCATCGGCATGACGGCGCGGCTGGATACGATGCAGGCCGCCGTGCTTGATGCCAAGCTGGACATTTTCGAGGACGAACTGGCCCGCCGCCAGCAGGTTGCCGAACGGTACGCGACGATGCTTGGCAATCTTGTCGAAACGCCCCGGCTTGCCGCGGCGGCGACATCAAGCTGGGCGCAATATACCATCAAGCTTCCCGAAGGTGCCGATCGTGACCATGTCGCCACCGTGATGCGGGCGCATGACGTGCCGACGGCCGTCTATTACCCGGTGCCGATGCATCAACAGCCACCCTACCGGAATTTTCCCGTTGCCGATGGCGGCCTTGATGTGACATCGGACCTCTGCGCCCGGGTTCTGGCGCTGCCGATGCATCCCTATCTCGAAGCATCGGTTCAGGAACAGATCGCCGCGGCGCTGGCAACGGCGCTTGGTGCCGGCGTAATGGCTGAAAATGTGGCGGCTGAGGGATCGGCGGCTGAGGGGTCGGCAGCCAGGTAAGGCGGTGGCGCATAGAATCGCCGCTTCGTAAGATTCGCCCCTTGCCAGCGCCAACGGGTTGGATTATACCGACGCTGCGTATTGGCTAAGGGGCATAGCCCGAACCGGCCAGCGACGCGGGTGTAGCTCAGGGGTAGAGCACAACCTTGCCAAGGTTGGGGTCGAGGGTTCGAATCCCTTCACCCGCTCCAGTCTTTCTTCAAGGACAGCAGCGGAAATAATAGGCGGAGTCAGGCATCCAATGCGTGGCTGACTGCTTTGTTTGTTTCTGACGTGGCACGCAGCCAGCACGCCGAGAAGAGGGGGCCATAGCCCGCATTTCACATATCGCAAAGCCGGTGTGTTTTATGTCTCCCCACGCATTCCCAAAGATATCAGACACCGGTACGCGCATGACACATTCGTCATGTGCCTTCGCACACGTCACCCGAAAGCGTCGCGTGAAAGCGAAGTGGAACCAGAACCTGACGGAGGGCTATCAACTGCGGAAGGAACGAAAAAATGAAATGCGTTTGGATAAAATTGGGCGCTAATGGCACTTGAACGCTTCTTCCGAATTTCCCCTTATGCTGAAAACACAGCGTGGCGGTTGTGCTTGCAAACCAGTCAAAAAAAAGGGGGCGCTTGAAGCGCCCCCTTTCTGTTTTTTGTTCTGGTGTCGTTAGTTTGAGGCCAGCTTGGTGCCAGTCGGGTTCATGGTGAACATGAAAATTTGCCCACCGGCGTCACCACCATTCTGTGCAACCGCGCCGCTTGACTCAGGGCGGGCCTGAACAACACCGACAAAGGTCTGTTCCGAAGTTGGGATTTTGCCCCGGATGTCCTGACGTGCAGCACCCTTCAGTTCTTCCATCGAATAGAAGGAACCATCAGCCTTTCGCTCGATCAGTGCCGTAACCGGCCAGGAACCAGAAAATTCTGTGGTTCCAGGCTTCGTGAACGCACCACCCAAAGCTGACACGCCTGCCTGATAGCGCGGGCTGTGCTTGCCACCAGCGATGGCGAGGAGATGCGCGTCAGTGACATTCATGTCGGCATCGATCGTGAGAACATATTTGCGCTCACCAAAGTCGTTTCCGGAGTCCTCGTCAACGATCAGATAGTCACCATCCGCGGTCTTGGACCAGTAAAGCCCGTCCGGTGCCACCATCTTGGCAACGCCCTTTTCCATATGGATCGAAGCATCGCCGTCAACAGTTTTGAACTCGTTACCGATTTTAAGGGTCAAAGCCCCATCAACTGCGGCGACTGAACGAACCACAGACACGTCGAGATGAACCGGCAGCTCTCCGTTGGCAGCCGCAAGGGCCGAACCCAGATTGCCGAGATCAAAGCCCATCAGACCACCCTCATCGGTCATATTCTGGAAATAACGTGCAGCCCCAGAAGGATCAGCAGCAGGGTGTTCAGTCTTGGTGTCGCCGTTGAAGAACGCATAGCCTTCTGGCTGCTCATCTTCAGACTCCCAGAGCATCATTTCGGTGTCCTGCACAGCGACAGGGTTTTCAAACCCAGACCACTGATATGATGTCGGGAAAAAACGGCCCTTGAAGCGGTTCGGAGCGTCTGCGTTCTTCATGTACTCATCGACCATCTTGGCATCCAGAGCAACCTCGAGACCAAGTTCGTCGAAAGTTTCAGGAGTAAGTGCAAGACCATAGAGTTTGCCATACAGGAGGCCGTTGCGGGCGAGGAACGCGTCGCGCTCATCGGCAGTGGCATAGTTGATCTCACTGCCGTCAGCAGCCCGGTTCTTCATGCCGACATAAATGCGGTTCGGGGCAGGTTCCTGACCATGGTTGTAGCCTGCTGCCACAATAACAACATAGTCCTTGTGACCGGAATTGATCGGCATCAGCTTTTCATAACCGGTCTGACCAAGCGCTGGCACTGTGTAGGCAGTCTGGTTGGCAATATCGACAACAACGCTGGCAAGGCCGAGCGTGGCAGCAGAGTCTGAGCTTCCAGCTGGGAACATACGTCCGATTTCCCACTCTTCAGCTGTAAGCCATACATCATTGGCAAAGCCCATGCCCTTGCCATACTTGTTTGCCTGCTCGTACCAAGCACCGCAGAAGCTCTGGAAGAAATAGTCGGCTTCACTGAGTTGGAAGTCAGGCTTGAACTTGACCAATGTGCCATCTGGCCGTGTCTGGTTGCCCCACTTGCCGGACAGATAGGCCGGATCGAAAGAGGGGGCGGATACCATTTCACCAAATCCGTTGTAAACTTTGTTGAAAAGCTTACCGGATCCCTTGACCATGCCTTGGGCAGTATCGTCGTTGTCCATGAAGGCGGCAAATTGCGTACGGTCATAATCAATGGTGTGGATATGAGACCCGCTGAAGGTCACTCCATTCACCATCTGCCACGGATAGGTCTCAGGCTTGGGTGCCCGGCCCATGGTGGCGTATGACTCGCTCTGATACACCACACGAACCGTATCGTCATCAGCAAGCCATGCGGCCTGGCCATCCGGATAGCCTGTAAGCGCAAGGCCCGAATTTTCATCTACCTCGCCAACTGTGGCAAGCGCCTTGATATTTGCAAACGGGAAATTGGTGTTGCCACTCTCCCCGTCTTTCAGGGCATTGTTTGACGAACTTGCGTCAGCAATGTTTGACAAACCTGCTTCTGCAATAAGCGCTTTTGTCTGGCCAATGACTTTTTGCGTGCCATGGGCGTCAGCGAGTGCAACATGTGTGGCAGACGTGGAAAGCAGTGTTGTGGCGAGTAGTGCCAATAGTGTTTTGTTCATTTGGTCAGGCTCCATTTGAAGGGTAACAAGCCTAAGATCAATGAACAGGTTCGGTCTCAGGTACTTCTAATTTTGATGACAGTTTCGTTTCTTCGACTTTTATTTTTTGGCGTTTAAAGACATACGATAGCCTGTCAGCCAAACAATGCAGGTGAACCCATAACCCACCCGCCCCAAAAGTCATAAACCTCAGTGACTATCTACCATCCGCCGTTTTCTACGACCCCCTGGGACGCGCCGTGAGACTCAACGGCTCTGCTGACTCACCGGCCACCCCACCGGAAGGCAGGTCATTCATTCGCGGTGTCTCAAAAATCATCCCCGAAAATCATCGGGGGTACACACTATTCGGCATCCGGTTTTTCGCTCAGTGACTTGTAAACACTCAACTCGCGCCAATAATTTTCAGCAGCCTCGTTCGCATCGCTGATCCGCATCGCCAGCCCTCTTATGATCGCCAAACAAATCGGATCCGCGTCTTGAAGCTTCATCTTGAAGGTTTCATCGTCGATCACCTTTATAACGCACTTGCTGGACGCTCTTGCCGTAACCGTTCGGGGCTTGGACATGATGTGTCCAACCTCACCGAATATTTCACCTTCACTCAGCCGGCCAATAACCAGTCCAAAACGGGTTTCGATATGTACCTCACCCGAATGGATCAGAAAGATATTCTTGCTTGGTTCATTGATCGAGTAAATCACATCCCCAACGTTGTAAGTTCTGCTCGGTATTTTGCTCAACGGACTATTCTGCATCATACTTCTCCCAACCAGCCTACGGGTATCTTACCAGGACAAATTCATTTTGATTCAAGCCAACCACCTGAACCGCTCACGCACACAACCGGAACCAAGAATAACAGTATCAGGTAAGATTATAATGGTTAGCCGCTAATGGTGAGGTGAAAATTAAATTCTGTGTCCAGCTGCTTGGGCAATCGGCAGTCTCGCTGGCGCATCAGCTTTGTCAGCCAACGCCGTCTTGCGTCGATGTTTTGCCCGGACAGCTGGTCCGCGCTGTTATATTCGGCATGAAGCTCGGAACAGGTTTTGTCCTCGTCGCCGTCACGCACCAGCATCGAGCCATCATTTTGATGAGCGCAGGCGCCGAGACCAAACACGAAAACAAACGTGACGAGTTGAGGTAATTTACATCGCCTTAAAGCCATTCTTGGCTCCACTCTCGCAATAACCCGTTATTTCCGCTTCACCGCGGCCACGCAATGCCGACGCTCACCTTGTTGTTTGTCCTTTGTGTCGTTTGTCTTTTGTGAGCATGGAACACACCGCGAATATGACCCGGATATGACCCGGATATGAAATGTTATCATACCGCATTTGCAGCCAGGCATCGAGGTGGCGTGTCCTGCTGACATCACCGATTCTGTTCCGCAACAAAATGACAGGGCTGGCGAGGATTCGCTGAATTTTCGAAAGCTGTTCCGGCAAAGCCGTGATTGTTAGCGCCCCAAAAACAGGGTGCTGGCTAATATCCCGGCACACCAAAAAATCTCGCGGTGACCGCAAAAGAATGCCGGAACGTTGACAAATGCGTTTTTGAATCTTCACACTTGACTGGTCATTAAGGGTAAAGGGAGCAGATCATGTTTAATAGCGTAAGATTTATTGGCAGTCTGGTGGCAGCGATATTCCTGTTCGCAAGTTTTGCGCAGGCAGACACGTGGCGAATGGCATCCAAGATGCCGGCAGACAGCCCCGAAGGTAAGGTTTTCCAGTATTTTGCAGACAAGGTGAAAGAACATAGCGGCGGCAAACTGGAAGTCGTTGTCTATCCTAACGAACAGCTTGGCAAGACGGACGCCGTTCTTGAACAGCTGAAGCTCGGCACGGTCCATCTCTATGCCGAGGGATCCACCTACATGAAGAAATGGGTGCCGGAAATCAATTGGACATCGGCTGCGTTCATGTTCGATGACCGTGATCACTGGATCCGCTTCATGGAAACCGATCTTGTCCAAGGTTGGTACAAGAAGGCGAGTGATGAAGCGGGAATCAGCCTGCTTGGTGACGCCACATCCATTCTGCGTGGTCCGTACCGGGTCATGGTTACCAATCGCGATGTCAAGACGTTTGACGATATCAGCATGCTCAAGCTTCGCATGCATCCCAGCAAACTGGCTGTCAGCACATGGACCCATCTTGGCGCTGACGTGAAGACGCTCGCCTGGACGGATGTCTACCAGTCCATCCAGAAAGGCATTGTGGAGTCGGTGAACAGTCCGATTGCGTTGGTTGAAAGCATGCGCTTTCACGAGGTGGCGCCGAATATCATTCGTCACGACGAATATTATCAGTCGATCGGCTTCATGATGAACCGGAGCAAGTTCGACGCCCTGTCCGGCGATATGCAGGATGCGCTTGAGAAAGCCTATTTCGATGCGGGCAAATATTCCAATGAAGTCATGGGCAGCTCGGCCGATGAGTCGATCACACGGATGAAGGCAAACGGTGTCACATTCGTTGATATCGACCGGGCTCCGTTCGTCACAAGAATGAAGGCGTTCTATGACGAGATGGAGAGCAAGGGTGAATTGCCGGACGGCTTCCTCAACGCAGTGGCCAGCTCACGCTAGTTGATCCAGATTTGATGACCGCCTCCACGCGACATCAAATTGATAAATTCGTACAGAAAGCCGATGCTATTCTCGGCTTTCTGTCAGACATTTTTCATGCCATCGCGATTTTCTGTCTTGTGACAATGCTGGTCGGAACGGCCTTCACCATTGTCGCCCGTCCAATGGGAGTTTCGTTTTACTGGATCTGGCCATGGACCATCCAGTTCTTCGTGTGGATGTGCTTCTTCGGGTTTTATCCAATCTATCGGCGGCGGGCTGATATCGCCATCAGCTTTATCATCGAACGTTTATCGCCGTCATACCGACATTTCAGCAGCATTGTGATCGAGAGTGCGATCATTCTGGTGATGGTTCTGATCATCCTGCAATTGCCAATCATCTTCGAAAGTCAGGTTGGGCCGGTGGATGGCGTCATCACCCCATGGGGCGAGCTGGAGCGATACACATTGTCAATCCCGATGAGCCTGTCCTGCTGCCTGATCCTGATCAATTCAGCGACAGAGATTCTGAAGCTCTTGGTTCACAGACCTCCTTCTGCAGCGGGAACTTGATATGATTGCTCTTGTTCTGTTCGCCGGTTTCATTGGTTTGATTCTGATCGGCATTCCGGTTTCGATTTCGATTGGCGCGGCGGTTTTTGCGACATTTCTGACCTCTGAATTCAGTGACGCCACCTATATCATCCCGCAGCAATTGCTGGAGGGTGTGCGCAAACCGTCCCTGACAGCGGTCCCTTTCTTTATCATGGCTGGCAATTTGATGAATTCGGTTGGCATGACCGACCGGATTTTCAATTTTGCCAATTCGCTGGTCGGGCATTTCAAAGCCGGACTTGCGCAGGTGAATGTTCTTGCCTCAATGGTATTTGCCGGTGTCTCGGGTGCTGCCGTGGCTGACTGCGCCGGGTTGGGCATGATCGAAATCAAGGCCATGCGCGAGCGTGGATACAATCCCGAATTCGCCGCGGCCTTGACCGTATGTTCCGCAGTGATAGGCCCGATAATTCCGCCCTCGATCGGACTTGTCATATATGCGTTTCTGGCACAGCAATCGATTGAAAGGATGTTCCTTGCGGGGCTGGTGCCCGGTGTGCTGGTGGGATTGTCATTGATGATCTTCAATCGGGTTCTGGCAACAAGGCAGCATTTCCCAACGCAGGAAAAGGCCAGTCGTGAAACCGTCATCAAGACCAGTCTCGATGGTATTCTTGCGCTTGGCGCGCCGGGAATAATTCTCGGGGCGATTCTGTTTGGATTCGTAACGGCAACCGAGGCAGGTGTGTTGGCCTGTCTTTATACTCTTGTGCTTGGGGTGCTCTACCGGTCCATCACCTGGAAGGGGCTGTATACCGCGTTGAGTGACACCATGATGATGACCACCATCATCATGATCATCATCGGGTTTTCAACAGCCATGGGATGGCTGCTTGCGATCGACCAGGTGCCACAGCATTTTGGCAATTTCCTGTTCGATTTCACCGACAACAAGAACGTGTTTCTGGCGTTGATGCTGGTCTTTATCCTGATTATCGGCTGTGTGGTCGAAGGGGTTCCGGCAAAGCTGATGCTTGTTCCCATGCTGTTGCCGATAATCGATCAATACGGTGTTGACCGTGTGCATTTCGGAATCATCATCCAGCTTGGGTTGCTGATCGGCATCGCCACCCCGCCCATGGGCATAGGTCTCTACATCGTCAGCGAAGTTGGCAAGGTACCCTTTGAACGGCTTGCGATAGCGGTGATCCCGTTCCTCATTCCCCTGATCGTTGCTTTGTTGCTGCTGACCTACATTCCGCAGCTGACATTGTGGTTGCCCAATCTGATCCTGGGACCTGAATAACCTAGGTCTCCAATGCCGCCGCAACCTTTGCGGACGCGCCGGTCAGATCACCAAGCTTGGCACCATCTTCACGAATTAATTTGTGGCTCGCCGGTTCCTGCCTTTGCTTTTCAAGCGCCCAGTCAATGAATGGCGGCGCCTCTTCCGGAGGCATGAACAGAACACCGCTGTCATCCGCCACCACCACCCAGCCAGGAAGAACGGCGGCGCCGCCACAACTGACCGGAACATTCAGCGCGCCCCCAATGTCATACAGGCGAGTCGTTACCGGCGACAGACCACGGCTCCATACAGGAAGGCCAAAATCGAGAATTTCCAGCCTGTCTGTTGCCGGACCGTCAATGATAACCGCCTCACATCCCGCCGCCTTGATTGCACAGGCAACACCACCACCAAGACAGGCATGTTTGTGATCACCAAGCCGATCGATTACCAGCACATCACCAGATCTCAACCTGCCTGCGACATCATGCAGGAGCGTTGAATCCTGGCCCGGCAATGCCAGTGTCACCGCCGTACCTATCACTGTTTTCGCCGGCATCATCGGCGCGATGGCAGGATCCGCAAAGCCAAGCTGTCTGATATGTCCTATGGTTGCGGTCTCGACGGTGGCCGAGCGCGAAACAAGGGCCGGATCGATTTGCGGTGGCATTGGGTTTATCTGATATTTTTGCATCAAAACACTCCCGGAAGATTACTCTGGTTTGGATCGCGCTAATTGCCAATTCTCCGGTGACTGGCGACCGGTACATCCGTACGAATACGGTTCAGATAATCAGTATCAATGGTCGCGCTGGCCCATCCGGTGCCGTAAGACGTCCGGGCGATGACCAGGCCCCAGGGGTCTACGATCATTGAATGGCCCCAGGTTTCGCGCTTGCCTCCCATGCCGTCGGGATAGGCACCCCACTGTGCCGGCGCAACGGCGTAACTCTGGGTTTCGATGGCTCTTGCGCGGATTAGCGTGTCCCAGTGGTCCTTGCCGGTCTGCAGCGTGAAGGCAGCGGGAATCATGATCAGCTGCGCCCCTGCCGCGGCAAGCCGCAGATAGAGCTCTGCAAAGCGCATATCGTAACAGATGCTGCATCCAATTGTGATGTCGTCAGCCTGATAGGTCACAATATCGCTGCCGGGTATTACGGTATCGGATTCCTTGTAATCCTTGCCATCGGGCGTGGTGATATCAAACAGGTGGATTTTCCGGTAGGTGGCGATCACCTCTCCATCACGATTGAAGGCAACAGAGGTATTGTAGACCTTGCCGTCGCCGCCCTTCTCGTAAAAACTGCCACCGTGAATGAACACCCCGTGTTTTTTCGCCAGTGCGGACAGGAATTCGGTTGTCCGGCCCTCCGGAATATTTTCTGCGGAGTCCTTCCTGTCGGCTATCGTACCGCCATAAAACGCCATCATTTCGGGAAATGCCAGGAGATCCGGCTTGTCAGCCTTGATGGCTGCCTCGGCCAATTCCAAGGCAGACTTCAGGTTGTCTTCCTTGTCATCAATGCTGTTCATCTGGATTGACGTAACTTTCATTGCAAACCTCCCTGGTGTCGATGTTCCTTGCTAGGTACCGCTAACACAGTAATTGGAATATCCGGTCGGGCAACTTCAATTGTTGGAACAGGCACACCGTCACTCCGCAGCGCCCCGCATGAGCTGTTGCTGCTGCGGGTCAGCTGCGACGGCCGCCAAGCAACATGCCGGTATCGGAATCCTCGACCCCGATGACTTCACCGGACTGGTTGTAGATGGGCACGGCACCGGCGCGAAGCGCGCTGATCATGCTTTCCTCTGACCATTTGCTGATTGTCTTCAGGGCAAAGACAAAGCCAACCCCGGGATAGAATGTCGACGGGTACTGTCTGGATGACATCGAGTCTTCCAATTCCAGGATCGCCAGATCGGTGACATCTGTTTCAGGAGCGGGACCTGCACGCGGCACCACGGTTGCGCTTGCCAGCCGGGATTGCGGCAGACCTGTGTCCTCATGATCTGATGGCTCGTTATCTGTGTGGAACAGCGTGCGGAACCGGTTTATGCGGGCAAGGTGTTTTTCGAGCTGGGGTTGGCCCTGGAGGTGGGACAGATGCTCAGGCTTTACCTGCAGCCCGGCGAACTCATCATGTTGGCTCGCCAGCCGCGTTGTTGAGAAACCTGTCTGGCCCCACGCCGCCGATGACGCAAGCAGCCACGCCGCAAGGCTGCCGGCAAGCGCCAGTCGCGGGATCAGGCGCGGGGTCAGGCGCGGGAATTTCAAACGGTTTGATCTGTCGTCGGGCATGCGCTGCATGAGCAACATCCATGCCATTTCGCATGTCACGGCATTTAGGTGGAAACCCACCTTGGCCATCAGACGCGGAACAGCGTCTCCGTGACGTCGGTCAGCTCCTCATCCCAGAAGGCATGTTTCTTCATGTAGTTGAAATCGACATCGAAACAGGCGGCCATCGATGCGCAATAGATCGACCGCGCGTCAATGGTGGCGTTCAGATCCTGTCCCTCGAACAGATCCTTCAACTTCAGGCCCGGCCAGTCGGCATGGATCTCGGACTTTCTGACCAGCCCGCCAGCCATCAGGATGGCCGTACCATAGCCATGCTCGGTGCCGTAGCCGCCATTCTGCTCAACCTTCCGGCCGAACTCGGTCAATGTCAGGATCAGCGTATTGTCATAGGCATCACCGAGATTGTCCTTCAGCACCGACAGAACCCTGTCGTAATTGTTCAGCTGTTCACCATGTTCGCCGTCGCGGCCGCCCTGCGCGGCATGTGTGTCAAAGCCGTCAATATCGAACACGGCGATCCGCGGCCCGTCCTCACGCGCCAGCTCATCTGCCGCCACCTTGGCCAGTTCATGAGCTTCATTGTCGCCATTCTGGACCATCATCGCGGCTGGGCGGTGCCTGATCCTGTCCAATGTCTGCGCAAGATCAGACCCCGGCGTGTATGAGGCCTGTATTTTTTCAAGCGCGTTATTTGAGGGCATGCGCATATAGGTCGGGAAATAATTGTCGAGCCCGGTGCTGCCCCGCAACAGCAGCGGCATCGGAAGCGACACCGCCAGGCCATCAAGCTCTGCGGCATCCATGCCACGGCCAAGCCAGCCGGTCTTTTCAGCATAGGCGATATGCGCGCCTGTCTCCATCAGGTTCTGACCATCGAAATGCGACCGTCCCGTATAGGGGATGGAGGTGGCGTGATAGACCGCGGCACTGCCTTCCTGCCAGCATTCGTGAAAGGCCTCGAGGCGCGGGTGAAGGTTGAAGTCCGAGGTCAGCTTCCTCGTGCCCTCGACGATAATGTCGGGCCGGACCTTGCTCATCTGATTGTCGCGAGGCTGCACCGCGGTCAGGCCATCCATGCCGCCGCGAAGCATGATGATGACAAGGTTACGCTTGGTCAGTCCGGCGGCACGGGCGTTGAACAGAGGCGATCCCACGAGCGTGAGAGACCCGCAGGCGGCGATGAATTCTCGTCTGTTCACTCTCATACCTTCAACATCCATTCGCAGGGAAACAGATAGACGCCATCGGTGCGGGCGGCGGAATAGTCTGCTGAACCACCACCCTTGCACGCCTTCATATAATCCATGACGTCAGCGGCATTGTCGAAATTGTTCGCAATCGATTTTTCAAACGCCGGACGGGTTGTGGTTTTCTGCGCCATCCGTCTTGCCACCGCCAACCGCCGGATCAGCAATTCCGGTGACAGCCATTCTGCCTCGGTGTCGGGCCAGCCATTTGGCTGTGCCGGCCGATAGGGGTGGTGTCCCATTTCCCGCATCAGCGATCGCGGCCTGTTCACAATGCCGCGAGGCTTGCTCTTGAAATCATAGGCCATGGCTTCTGGCTTCGGTGGCCAGGAGGCCTTGCCAAGCTTGACACTCTGCAGGAACCAGACTTCCGGGTTCAGGAATTTCTTATGCGTGCCGGTATGGTCGTAGACCACCCGGATCAGCGCCTTGTAGACAGCCGGAAGATGGCCGTCCGTTTCCTGCCAGGCCTTGATCACCGGTGCCACCATTTCGGGCGTGACATCATCACTCACAAAATGACGAACAAGCTTTGTCGAGACAAACTCGGCGCAGTTGGGATGGGCGCACAGATCCTCGATGACGTCGATCAGCTTGCTTTTCGGGCTGAGGCCACGCTGCTTGTATGTCTTGCCAAGGACCACATGGTTGCCAGGCTCATGATTCTCGGCAGCGAACCTGACCGGATTGCATTCCTCGCGCTTCTCCGACCAGCGATTTTCCCACCCCGCCATGATATAGGACAGCGCCACCACATCTTTCTGCGTATAGCCCGCCGCAGGTGACACTGTATGAAGCTCCAGCAATTCGCGGGCGTGGTTTTCATTCACCGTGGCAGGCTTGCCGCGTTGCCGGCGCTTCATGCCGCGCTTCGAATTGGGACCGACGGATTCGCTGTTATCCAGATGATGGATCATCGTCCAGGAAGTGGTCACGGCCTTCACCAGATCGGTAAAGCTGCCACACATGTTTGGCCGGATGATCTCGCGCGTGTAGGCGCCGGTGTTCCAGGACGCAAGAAGGTCCTTTTCGGCAATCGTGAAGTGATTGTGCCAGAACAGCCACAGCCGCTCGAACACCGGCGCCTCGGAATGCAGCGCCGTGTTGTGGCGGATGACGATATCCAGGCTTTCGTAATATCTCTGGCCGGTCTCCCAGCGAAGCTGGTTCTTCGCCTCGCGATAGGCCTTGCGGTCACCCTTGAATTTCTTGCGGATCACCCGGCGATCTGTATAGACAAATTTCGCCCGCTCATCGAGAAGCTGCTTGGCTGTTGGAATATCACCATCCCAAATCAGCGGTGGCACCGTTTCAACCTGCGCATCGGCCCAGGCAACCGGGTCCTCGGGCACTGTATCTTCAGGGCCGAGGCCAAATCCCATCTTGCGAAAAAAATCCCGTTTCATGAGGTAATCATGCATCAGACCGATGGCCCTGCCCAGTTGGCAAATTGCCAAGCAGTCATCCCAGACATGACATTATGACGGCTGGATTTGCCAATTTGACAGCGGGCTTGGCGCGCCGGTTCGGGACTCAGACCTCAAGCAGCTTTTCAACCGCCAACGTGATTACATGACCAAGCGCGATATGTGATTCCTGAACATGCATTGTCACGCTGCTTGGCACCGCCAGCAGAATATCGGCATGGTCGGCCAGCTTGCCACCACCCTCACCTGTCATGGCGATTGTCTTTACGCCCATTTCACGCGCCGCGAGGCAGGCGGCGACCACATTCGCCGAATTGCCACTGGTCGTAATGCCGATCAGAACGTCGCCTGCCTTGCCAAGTGTTTCAACCTGGCGGCTGAACACGCCTTCATAGCCGAAATCATTGGCATAGGCCGTCAGGAAGGATGTGTCGGTTGTCAGCGCCAGCGCCGCCAGGCCAGCGCGCGGCCGGCGATGATCCAAAGTGGCGACGAACTCGGCTGCCAGATGCTGGGAATCACCGGCGGATCCACCATTGCCACACAGCATCAGCTTGCCACCAGCCTGCAACGAGGCGGCAATCATCCGTGCCGCCTCCATGGCAGGATCACTGCAAACATCCGCTGTCAGGCGTTTTACCTCGGCGGATTTCAGGAGAATCTCTCGAAGCGATTCGGTTTTGAATGAAGGCATGGTTCACCTGCAGGATTAAAGTAACATTCTGACATCTTGACCGGCATTACCAGCACGGCTATCCATGCCTACCAATACCGATCTGTCACTGCAAGGTTGACCTGATGATCAAGAAAGCCATCTTTCCGGTTGGCGGCCTCGGAACACGGTTCCTTCCAGCCACCAAGGCGATGCCGAAGGAAATGCTGCCGGTGGTCGACAAGCCTCTGATCCAATATGCGGTGGAAGAGGCCGCGGCAGCCGGAATCGAGGAATTCGTCTTCGTCACCGGACGCAACAAGGCCGCCATCGAGGATCACTTCGATCACTCCTTCGAACTTGAGGCTACGCTTCAGGCCAAGGGCAAGAGCAACGCGCTGAGCCTTGTCAAGGCGATGATGCATGGTCCCGGCGCGGTGCAATATGTCCGGCAGCAGCAACCTGCCGGCCTCGGGCATGCTGTCTGGTGCGCGCGTCACCTTATTGGCAATGATCCGGTGGCTGTTCTGCTGGCTGACGATCTGATCCTTGGCGAAAGCTGTGTCAGGGAAATGGTCGAGGCCTATGATGGTGGCAATATGGTTGCCGTCATGGATGTGCCACGCGAG
>CENJ01040688.1_pt1 | contig 30966 bp, 29 predicted proteins | sample 356161 | NCBI WGS metagenome assembly CENJ01 (sample SAMEA2619531, study PRJEB7988) | marine metagenome | biome: marine biome (ENVO:00000447); feature: surface water layer (ENVO:00002042); material: "saline water (ENVO:00002010), including plankton (ENVO:xxxxxxxx)" | depth 5 m | reverse complement strand
CCTATGCCTGCTCAGCCTTTTGGTTGGTTCAAAAAGAACGTAACTAAGGTTAGTGATGTTAAAGGCATGAAGTACCGAACTGTTGGACTGGCTACAAACGTTCTTCAAAAGATGGGTATGGTTGTAAGACAGTTGCCAGGAGGAGAGATTCAACCAGCAATGAAAACTGGTTTGATCGATGCTGCTGAGTTTAACAATCCAACATCAGACAAAGATTTTGGTATGCAAGACGTTTCTAAGCATTATCACTTAGGAAGTTTTCACCAGTCTCAAGAGATGTTTGAAATGCAGTTCAATAAAAAGAAATATAATAGTCTTTCGCCGCAGCACCAAGCAATTATCAAGCATGCTGCTGAAGCGACAAATACTGCTAACTACTTCATGGCATTAGTTAGATACTCAACTGACCTTGGAAAATTAATGAATGAGTCTGGAGTTAATGTGTATCAAACTTCTGATGCAATCTTAGATGCTCAATTGGCAGCTTGGGATACAGTTATGAAGGACTTTAGAAAAGATCCATTGTTTGATGAGATCATAAGATCACAACAAGCATATGCTAAAAAAGTAATGAAGTATCTATTCATGAACCAGCCTAATTACAGACTGGCTTATACTAGAACCTTCGGAGATCCATCTAAAGTTAAAATTTAGTTTGATCTAATTTAAAAAGGGCCTCTTTAGAGGCCCTTTATTTTTAATAGTAAAACTCTAATTATAAATATAGAAAGCGTCGTGGATTTCGTAAATAATTACATCAAGTTTGCAGAAAGTCTAAGCCGATGGGTCGGCAAAGGATTTGCATGGTGCATTGTAATTTTATGTCTAGGAACTGTTTACGAAGTAACTATGGCCTATTTATTTAATGCTCCAACACTATGGAACTTTGATTTTAGTTTACAAATGTATGGTGCCTTATTTTTAATGGCAGGCGCTTATACATTATCGTGTGATGCGCATGTTAGAGGTGATGTGATTTATAGACTATTCTCAATTCCCACTCAGGCAAAAATAGATTTAGTTTTATATTTTCTTTTTTATTTTCCAGGTATTTGTGCTTTAGCATTTTCTGGAATTGATTATGCAGGTAATGCTTGGCAATCAAAAGAAACAAGCTGGAATAGTCCAGCACAAATTCAGATTTATATGATTAAAACTTTAATACCTGTTGCAGGTTTTATTCTTATTAATCAAGGTATTAGTGAAGTTATGAGATGTGTGATTGCGATTAAAACTGGAGAGTGGCCAGAAAGACAAGATGATGTTTTAGAGACTGAACAAAAATTAATGCGAGAAGCAAGAGAGAGAGAAGGATTATAAAATGTTTGGAATGTCAAATCCAGAAACAGCACTATTTATGATGTGCATTTTCTTGTTCTTCGTTTTACTTGGATTCCCAATTGCTTTTACACTTTTAGCAATGGGTGTTGGGTTTGGCTACTTTGCTTATTGGAACCCAGAAACAATGGAAAGTATATTTGATAACAGGATTTTTGATCTTGTTGTTCAAAATACATATTCTGTGATGGATAATCATGTACTTACAGCAGTACCATTGTTTTTATTCATGGGTTATTTGGTAGAAAGAGCTGGAATTGTAGCAAAATTATTCTTTGCAATTCGATTGGCTTCTCACAGATTACCAGCTTCAATGGCAGTTGCAGCATTGGTTACTTGTACTTTATTTTCTACTGCAACAGGTATCATTGGTGCGGTTGTTACTCTGATGGGTCTACTCGCGTGGCCAGCAATGATTAAAGCAGGTTATGACAAGAAATTTGCATCAGGTATTATTTGTTCGGGCGGTTGTCTTGGGATTTTAATACCCCCAAGTATTATGCTTATCGTTTACGCAGTGATTGCTCAACTATCTCCACTTAGATTATTCGCAGCTGCGATGCTGCCAGGATTATTACTCGCTAGTTTATATATTTTATATGCAGTTGGTTTAGCAATGTGGAAGCCAGAATTAGCTCCGAAACCAAAAGCCGAAGAGATACCGCCAAGCAATGTAATTGCAAAAGAAGTTGTTGTATCATTTTTACCTTTATTTACTTTAATACTTTTAGTTTTAGGTACTATTCTTGCAGGAATTGCAACACCAGCCGAAGCTGCAGCGGTTGGAGCTTTTGGTTCTTTAGTCATGGCTTATTTTTATAAAACTTTAAAATGGCAGTCTTTTAAAGAATCTGTTTTCTTAACGGCAAAGACATCTGCAATGATTATGTGGTTATTTATTGGCTCTTGGACTTTTGCATCGGTGTTTTCGTATTTAGGTGGTCATGAGATTTTTGAACATTTTTTTAAGTCAATGGATCTAGAACCTTGGCAGTTTTTAGTGATAACTCAAATTATTATTTTCCTATTGGGCTGGCCACTAGAATGGACTGAGATATTAATTATCTTTGTGCCAATTTTTTTACCTTTATTAGAAACTTTTGGAGTAAATCCATATTTCTTTGCAATGTTAATAGCTTTAAATCTTCAAACCTCATTTTTAACTCCGCCGATGGCAATGTCGGCGTATTATTTAAAAGGTGTTCAAAAAAGCAATGTTGAATTAATGGATATATTCAAAGGTATTATGCCTTTCTTAGCAATTGTAATTCTAGCTATGGTAATAATGTACAATTTTCCAGGCCTAGCATTATGGTTGCCAACCGCTTTATTCGGCCCAGCCTAATATAATTTATGAAAGAACTTTGTTTTTTATCAGCAACTGAGATTGCAAAAGGGTTACAGTCTGGTGATTTAAAATCAGAACAAGTTCTACAAAGTTTTGCAAATAGAATTGGAGAATTTGAAGAAACTGTGAAAGCCTGGGAACATTTTGATAAAGATTTTATTTTGCATAAGGCTAGTGAGGCAGATGATTATAAAAACATTGGAAGACCAATTGGACCTCTTCATGGTTTACCAATCGGGATCAAAGATATTTTTGGCACAAATGATATGCCAACAAGGTGTGGAACTAATTTAGTTTCAGGAGTTCATACTAAAAATGATGCGTCAGTAGTAAGCTTTTTAAGAAACTCTGGTGCTCTAATTATGGGTAAAACAGTGACTACTGAGTTTGCATATTTTGATCCAGGAAAAACCACCAACCCTCATGATGAACAAAGAACGCCAGGTGGATCATCCAGCGGTTCAGCGGCTGCAGTTGCATCATATATGTGTCCTGTTGCTATCGGTTCACAGACAAATGGCTCAGTTCTTCGTCCAGCATCGTATTGTGGAGTTATAGGCTATAAACCTACTTATGGTTTGGTATCAAGAAACGGAGTTTTAAAACAGTCTCATTTATTAGATCACGTTGGTGTTTTTGCTAGACATATTGAAGATATTGCTTTGATTACAAAAGAGATAGTCAGACATGATTTAAATGACTCATCAACCATACCTTATTCTATTTCTAATATTACTGAAGTTTGTAAAGAAGATCCTCCGTTTGATCCAAATTTTGTTTTTATTAAAACTTCAAAATGGAAAAATATGGATAAAGATGCAGTAAAAAGTTTTGAAGCATTTTTAAAAATATATAAAAAAAATATAGAAATTGTTGATGCTCCCTCATACTTTGAAGATATTTTTAAATATCATCAAATCATTCATGAAACAGACATGGCTTATGCATTTTCAGACTATTATAAAAAATCTAAAAATAAATTAGGAAAAAAACTAGTTGAGGCAATTGAAAGAGGATTAAAATATAAATCAAGTGAGTATGTTGAGGCTTATGAGAATAGAAATTATTTCTACAAATTGTTTCAAGAAACATTCCAAGACTATCATGCAGTTTTAACGCCAGCTACTACAGGCGTTGCACCAAAAACTTTAAAACAAACTGGTAGTCCAGAATTTTGTACTATTTGGACTTATCTGGGTATGCCTGCTTTATCTTTACCTTTGCTCGTGGGAGAAAATGGAATGCCTCTGGGAATTCAAATTGTTGGAGAAAAGTTTGACGATTCAAGGTTATTGAGAACTTCCAATTGGTTAATTAATAAAGTAAAAGGAGATAATAATGATTAATAAAATAGCTGCAATTCTAGGAACAGGTTTAACGATAATTTTTTTATTAGGCGTAACCATTACTTTGAATGCCTCGAACATGATTACTTTTTTTGATATTTTGCCAGTATGGATAATCATGGGTGCTGCAATTTTTATGATGATGATCGAAGTTTTAGAGATTTTTGATATTCATATTGTAGATACAATGACAAAAAAATTTCTTAAAAAAAAATAATTTTTTAAATTGAAAAATAAAAAAAAGAACATTTCGTCTTTTTTTCAATTTTCATTATTGTTTATTCAACCTATTTTTATGACTAGCAATATTGCTATTGCTCGTGGAGCATTAGGTAATATTCCGCCAATTTCTTTAGCTTTCTCAAGATGGCTATTAGTTTTTTTGATTATATTTCCATTTATTTATCAATCTATTTTTAAGAAAAAAAAATATTTTAAAGAAGAGTTCTGGAAACTTACTTTTTTGGCATCCACAGGTTATGTGGGGTGTGGTGCACTTCCTTATATTTCCGGGTTAACTACTACAGTTACAAATATGTCAATTATTTATGCTTTGTCTCCAATTTTTATCGTTTTGTTATCGGCTTATATTTACAAAGAGAGATTAAAAATTTTCCAATATAGTGGGGTTATATTAAGTTTGTTGGGAGTTTCATTTATTATCTTTAAGGGTAATTTTAATAATTTTGTAAATTTAAACTTTACTACAGGAGATCTTTGGATTTTCGGTGCAGCTATTTCGTGGTCATTATTTTCAATTTTTTTAATAAATTGGAAAAGCAAATTCAGCATTATAGAGAGATTTACTTTAATGAGCTTTATTGGATCAATTATTTTAGCCCCCCTTTTTATTGTTGAGCATTTGTATTTTTTGCCAACCAAATTCGATACGATATATTTAGAGTTTTCATTAGTTGCTGCTTTATTTCCAGGAATTATTGCTTTTTTGATGTATACAAAATTGCAACAGGTAGTTGGTGCCTCAATTGCTGGACTGACAGTTTATTTGATGCCGATTTATGGATCAATTTATGGAATGGTTTTGTTTTCAGAAAATCTTGTTCATTTTCATTTTTATGGTGCTTTAATGGTTTTATTAGGAATATTTTTAGCTAAAAAAAAATATAAATGAAAATGATAAAATATTTTTTTTTACTAGGCTTATTATCATATCTTTCAATCTTATTATTTATGTTCTTGTTTCAAAGAACTTTTATGTATCATCCAAATGTTAAAAATTTAGATCCAGTCCCTGCTACATTTGAATATGAAGAAATATTCATTCCTTCAGAAAAAAATATTCAATTAAGATCTTGGTTTAGTTTTAAGCCAGAAAATAAAAAAACTGTATTATTTTTTCATGGAAACGCCGGAGAACTGAGTGCAAGAGTTTATAAATTGAATAAATTTAGTGAAATTGATGTAAACTTTTTAATTATTTCATGGAGAGGTTTTAGTGGTAATAACGGCAAACCTACTGAGAGAGGTTTGTATCAAGATGCAAAAAAGGCTGTTGAATGGCTTCAAAATAAAGGAATTAGTAAGAAAGATATTATTCTCTATGGAGAATCTTTAGGAACAGGCATTGCGGTAGAACTTGCAAGTAAAGATAACTTTTCAGGGGTAATATTAGAGTCGCCCTATACTTCTATGGTTGATATGGGAAAAAGATTTTATCCTTTTATCCCTGTAAGTCTTCTACAAAGAGACCGTTATAACTCCATAAAAAAAATTAAAAAAATTAATTCTCCTATTTTAGTATTACATGGAAAAGCTGATACACTTGTCCCTTATTATATGGGCAAAAAAATCTATGATAATGCTAATGAACCGAAGTATTCATATTTCCCAACTTTTGATAATCATATGATGGCTTATGATCAAAATATGGTTAATGCATTAAAAAGTTTTTTAAATCTTAGTGCTAAGCGATAGGTAGGCCATTCCTCACTTTTTGAGACGGATGAAATAGTACGACTTTACCATCATCTTCTATTGCACCAAGTATTAAAACTTCTGAATTAATTCCAGCTATATTTCTTGGTGGAAAGTTACAAACTGCCATGACTTGCTTATTAATTAATTCATTCGTTTTATAGTAGCTTGTAATTTGTGCAGAAGAAGTTTTTATTCCTATTTTTTCTCCAAAATCAATTTTTAAAACGTAGGCAGGTTTTCTAGCTTTTTCGTTAATTGATGCTTCTAAAATTGTTCCGACACATATTTGAATTTTGTCATAATCCTCATATGTGATTTCTTTTTTCATTTTAATTATTCTTTGCCAAAAAGGCTTTTATGAAATCTTTTGCCACAAAAGGCTGGAGGTCATCCGCTTTTTCCCCAACACCAATTGCATATATAGGTAATTTATATTTTTCAGTAATAGACAGCAAAACACCACCTTTAGCTGTTCCATCTAATTTAGTCATGATTAAACCAGAGAGTTTATAAATTTTGTTAAATTCTTCAATTTGTTTGAGAGCATTTTGCCCCGTAGTTGCATCAAGGACAATAATTGTTTTTTCTGGTGCGTTCTCGTCAATTTTTTTCATTACTCTTATGATTTTTGAAAATTCATCCATAAGATTTTTTTTGTTATGCAATCTACCAGCTGTATCAATTATACAGTAATCATAATTATTTTGCCTTGCTTTTTCCAAAGTTTTGAAAGCAACTGCAGCCGGATCAGTACCAGGATCAGATTTTTCTATATCTATAGAATTTTTTTGACACCAATTATCTAATTGTTCAATTGCAGCTGCTCTAAAAGTATCTGCAGCACCTACAATTACCTTAGAATTATTATCTTTTAAAATTTTACAAAGTTTTCCAATAGTTGTAGTTTTTCCAGTTCCATTAACGCCACACACTAAAATTGTTTTAAGTCCATTTGATTTGTTAAAAATATTTTCTTCAACAGGCTCTAAAATTTCTAGCATTTCATTGGTTAAAATTTCTAAAAAATTTTTTTGGTTTAACTCTTCATCACTAAATTTTTTATTTTTAATATTTTGAATAATTTTTTCAGTTAAAGGAAGACCAATATCTGAAGAGATCATAAAGTCCTCAAGATCTTGGAGAATTTCATTTGATGGTTTTGATTTATTAAAAATATCATTGATTCCGTTACCAAAATTTTTTGATGTTTTTTTTAATCCCTCAGAAATTTTTTTAAAAATTTGCATTAGACTTATATTGTTGCCTCGAGGTGATTAGGATTGTACCCCGTAATTTGAGCAGGTATGATTTGACCTTCTTTTAAAGAATTTTTACTAGATATTTTTACCTTTAAGTAATTTTCTGAATAACCAAAAGAATTTTTTTCAGTAAGCACATTTAAAGTTTTCCCTACAGTATCTTTAAATTTATCTTTCATTTTTAATTGACCCTTTTCTCTTAGAATTTTTGCTCGTTCTTTAATTATATTTTTAGGAACTTGAGGCATTTTAGAAGCTGGCGCTTTCTCCATTGGAGAAAAAGGAAAAATATGCAAGAGTGTTAAATCACATTCATCAATAATTTTTAAAGTATTATGAAACATCTCTTCTGTTTCTGTAGGAAAACCAGCAATTAAATCTGCTCCAAATATTACTTCTGGACGTGCTAATTTTATTTTGTTGCAAAAGTCTATAGCATCCTTCCTTTGATGCCTTCTTTTCATTCTTTTCAAAATCATATTATCACCTGATTGCATTGATAAATGAAAATGAGGCATAACTCTTTTTTCTGATGAAAGAATTTCAAATAATAAGCTATCAATTTCTATAGAGTCCAAAGATGATAATCTAAGTCTTTTTAGTTCTTTATTATTTTTTAAGATTGCTTCAACAAGTTTTCCTAAATTTACTTTTTCATCTAGATCAGGACCGTATGAGGTTAAATCAACACCAGTAAGAATGATTTCATTAAAGCCTTTTTCATTAAGCATTTTAATTTGCTCTATAATATTATTAATTGGCAGACTTCTTGAATTTCCTCTGCCATAAGGAATTGTACAAAATGTGCATCTATGATCACAGCCATTTTGAATTTGTATAAAAGCCCTCGAATGATTTTCAAAACTTTCAATAAACTGAGGAGCTATTGTTTTAAGCTCCATAATATCCGATATCTTGTTTTTTATTTTTTCATTTGAAATTTTTAAAAATGTTTCAAACTCCATTTTTTCTTGATTGCCAATTACATGATCAACTTCGCTCATGTTAAGAAAAGTTTTACTATCTATTTGAGATGCGCAACCCGTCACTATTATTTTTTTATTAGGATATTTTTTTTTAAATTTTCTTATATCGTCAATAACTTTTTTTTTTGCTTCATTTGTGACTGAGCAACTATTAAATAAAATATAATTTGTTAAGTTTGCTTTCTCTAAATGTTTTTGCATAACTTCAGATTCATAAATATTGAGTCGACAACCATAAGTTATGATATTTTTACTTAACATTATAAGCTAACTTCTATTTCTTTTTTTTCTGATACTGGGCCAGTCATCATCATCGTTTTGTCAGAATTAATTTTAATCAGCAAGAGTCCTTTTTGAAAATGTATATTAACTGGATTTTTAGTAAGTTTTAAATTTGATGCTATATATGCAGTTGCACATGCTGCAGTTCCACAAGCTAATGTTTTGCCGGCTCCTCTTTCCCACACATTAATATCTATGTTTTCTTCATTTTGTATATCTGCAAAAGTAACATTTATTCTATCAGGAAAATATTTTAAGTTTTCAATAAGTGGTCCAATTTTTTTTAATTCTTCATCAGATATTTTTTCAAAAAAAACAATGTGCGGATTTCCCACGTTTATCAAATGACCTTCTAATTTTTTACTATTAATTTCGATTAAAAAAGGATTGTTTTGCACATCATTAGTGACTGGTATTTCTGATAGTTTAATTTTTGGTTTTGGCATTATAACATTAATTAAATTATCAGTATTTTTAGATCCGATATGTACAAAGTTATTGACTTTAAATGTCACATTCTCTTTATTTTTTTCTTTTATTAAAATATCTGAGATACATCTGTTGCCATTTCCACAAGCATCTGCCATTTGACCATCTGAATTAAAGTATTTTATATCAGCATCAGCTTGGGTTGAATTTTCTATATAAATCAACTGATCAAAACCAATTCCTTTTTCTCTGTTGGAAAGCTTTAAAATTTGTTCTGGACTTAAAGAGATTTTTTGGTTTCTGTTATCAATTATTAAGAAATCATTTCCTAAACCATCCATCTTAAATGCTTTAAATTTCATAATTATTTAGTTTTAGACCGTTTTCTTGACTTTATAAACATATCTATGTAGTTTCAGCTCACTTCCATGAAAAAGATAGTCTTTTTCTGGTGTCTCTGAATAAGAGAGATCAACATTAGTCAGCGAGTTTTCGCCCACTAGTGCGGTACCTGCTGGAAGTAAAGAAAAATTATGTTTGAGAATTTAACAGATAAAATTGAGTCGGCCTTTTCCTTTTTCAATAAGATAACAAGGCTAGACGAGAAACAAGCCGACGAGGGTCTTAGAAAAATAAGACAAGCTCTATTAGAATCTGATGTTGCACTTTCGGTTACTAAAAAATTTATTGAAGATGTAAAACCAAAAATTATCGGCCAAGAAGTTTTAAAGTCTGTAACTCCTGGCCAGATGATTATCAAAATCGTAAACGATGAATTGATCAATGTATTAGGTAGTGAGAAGTCTGATTTAAATTTAGAAAATGTTCCACCAGTTAAAATGTTAGTAGTTGGTTTACAAGGTTCGGGAAAAACAACTTCAACAGCAAAATTAGCTCATTTTTTACAAAAAAAATTATCAAAAAAAGTTTTAATGACGAGTTTGGATATCTATCGTCCAGCAGCTCAACAGCAATTACAGGTGCTTGGAAATGATAATGATATTAAAACATTGCCTATTATTGAAGGTCAATTACCTGTTGAAATATCAAAGAGAGCTTTGAATGCAGTTTCTTTAAGTGGTGAGGATGTGGTTATTTTTGATACTGCGGGAAGAACTCAAATTGATCAACAGATGATGATGGAGCTAAAACAACTTGAAAATGAAATACAGCCCCATGAAATTATACTTGTTGCAGATTCATTAACAGGTCAAGACGCTGTAAATATTGCTCAAGAATTTCAAAAAACTGTAAATTTATCATCGATTATTCTGACAAGAATTGATGGTGACGGAAAAGGTGGTGCTGCTTTAAGTATGAAGGCAGTAACAGGATGTCCAATTAAATTTTTAGCCACTGGTGAGAAAATTGATCAATTAGAAGCCTTTCATCCTGATCGTATTGCAAATCGAATCCTTGGCATGGGAGATGTTGTATCATTAGTTGAAAAAGTTGCTGAAGATCTAGAGCAAGAAAAAATTGAAAAAATTGAAGAAGATATAAAAAAAGGATCTTTTACCTTTGATACATACCTTCAACAAATAAGACAGATGAAGAAAGCGGGAGGTATGAGCGGAGTACTTAGCATGATGCCAGGTGTTTCAAAGATGAAAAAGCAAATTGATGAGTCAAATTTAGATGAAAGCTTACTAAATAAACAAGAGGCAATCATTTTATCAATGACACAAAAAGAGAGAGATAATCCAAAAATTATTGGAGGCTCAAGAAAAAAAAGAATTGCAAATGGATCTGGTGCAGACATTTCAATGGTAAATAAACTTCTCAAACAACATAAGATGATGACAAATGTTATGAAAAAAATGTCAAAAGGTGGAAGAGGAGCTTTACATGGTTTGGATGGTATTCCACCGGACCTTTTAAATAACTTAAAATAAAAAAAAGAAAGGAAAACAATGTTAAAAATAAGAATGTCCAGAGGAGGTGCAAAAAAAAGACCCGTTTATAAAATTGTAATTGCAGACTCTAGAAAACCACGTGATGGAAGATTTATAGAAAAGGTTGGCTTTTTTAATCCTCTATTACCAAAAGATAAAAAAGAAAGATTGAGTTTAGATATTGAGAGAATTAAATATTGGTTAGAAAAAGGTGCAAAGCCATCTGATCGTATTGCAAGGTTTTTAGGTGAAGCAAATGTAATTCCTAAGCCTGCACAAAAGAATAACCCAATTAAAGCTAAACCAAAAAAGAAAGCTCAAGAAAGATTAGCTGCAGCAGAAGAAGCTGCAAAAGTAGAAGCTGAGAAACCGGCTGAACCAGCTCAACCCGAAAATGAAGCTAAAGCTGAAACAGAGGCTCCTAAAGAAGAAAAAGCTGCTGCTGAAACAAAGCTAGAAGCAGAGGCACCAAAAGAAGAAAAAGCAGCCGAAGCTCCAAAAGCTGAAAGCAAAGAAGAAGATAAAAAATAAACTACATATGTTCTCAGCTAATATTTTTACATTGTATCCTGAAATTTTTCCTGGAGCTCTTGGTTATGGAATTTACCAAAGAGCTTTTGAAAAAAAAATTTGGGAATTAAATGTTAAAAATATTCGTGATTATGCATATGATAAGCATGCTACAGTAGATGACAAACCTTTTGGTGGTGGTAGCGGTATGGTTTTGAAAGCTGATGTGCTTAATGAATGTTTAGAGAAAAATTCAAACGATTATAAAACTTATTATTTATCTCCAAGGGGCAAAGTATTTAATCAAGAACTTGCCAATGAATTTTCAAAATTAAAAGGTATAAACTTATTATGCGGTCATTTTGAAGGAATTGATCAGAGAATATTAGATCACAGAAATATTGATGAAATTTCTGTTGGTGATTATGTTCTCTCAGGTGGAGAGAGCGCTGCAGTTGTTGTGCTTGATGCTGTCCTGAGATTATTGCCAGGCGTTCTTGGTAATGAAAAATCAACTAAAGAAGAGAGTTTTAATAATCATTTACTCGAACATCCTCAATATACTCAGCCAAGAAAATGGCGGGACTTAGAGGTTCCTAAGGTTCTATTATCTGGGAATCACGGGGAAATAAAAGACTGGCGTTTAAATCAATCACAGAGTATAACTCAGCGCCTTAGACCAGATTTATGGACTAAGCACTGTAACAAAAGCAAAAAAAATTAAAAAATGAATAGAATTGAAGAAATTGAAAAGAAACATTTAGAACAAATTTCTGCTGGGAAAAAAATAACAGAATTTTTTCCTGGAGATACAATTAAAGTAAACGTTAGAATTGTAGAAGGAAAGAGACAAAGAGTTCAAGCTTTTGAGGGAGTTTGTATAGCTAAAAAAAATGGCGGAATTAACTCTTCATTCACAGTCAGAAAGGTTTCTTTTGGCGAAGGTGTTGAAAGAGTGTTCCAATTATACAGTCCAAACCTAGACTCTGTTGAGTTGATACGTTCTGGAAAAGTAAGAAGAGCTAAACTTTATTATTTAAGAGACAGAAGTGGTAAATCTGCACGTATTAACGAAAAAATCAAAAAGAAATTAGGTATAGAAGTAGTTCAAGAAGCCACGAAAGAGCAAGTAGATAGCGAAAACTCAGCAAAAGAGGAAATAGAAAAGCAACCTACTCCAACTGAAACAAATTCAGAAAATCCTAAAGATACAAATCAAGAAAAAAAATAATCATATAATGGCTCAAACATTATACGACAAATTATTCGATAATCATCTGGTGGCAAAACAAGAAGATGGTACATGTTTATTATATATTGATAGACACTTAGTTCACGAAGTAACTAGCCCACAAGCTTTTGAAGGCTTGAGAATGAATAAAAGAAAAGTCAAGCACCCCGAGTATACATTGGCTGTTGCTGATCACAACGTTCCTACAACAGATCGTAGTAAGCCAATTGAAAATGAAGATTCAAGAATTCAATATGAAACTCTAGATAATAACTGCAAAGAGTTCGGTATCGATTTTTTTGGTTTAAATGATATTCGACAAGGAATTGTTCATGTGATTGGGCCAGAGCAAGGTTTAACACAACCGGGTATGACAATAGTTTGTGGTGATAGTCATACGGCAACGCATGGTGCATTTGGCGCTTTAGCATTTGGAATTGGTACGTCAGAAGTTGAACACGTATTAGCAACTCAAACTTTGATCCAACAAAAATCTAAAAACATGAAAATCGAAATTCAAGGTAAACTTCCAACTGGAGTAACTGCTAAAGACATTATCTTAACAATAATTGGTAAGATAGGAACGGCGGGCGGAACTGGTTTCGTAATTGAGTATTGTGGCGAGGCAATTAAGAATTTAACAATGGAAGAAAGAATGACAGTTTGTAATATGTCGATTGAGGCAGGTGCAAGAGCTGGAATTGTTCAACCAGATGAAAAAACGGTTGAATTTTTAAAAGATAGACCTTTATCTCCAAAAGGTGAAAATTGGGAGAAAGCAAAAAACTATTGGTTGTCATTAAAATCTGATGAAGATGCAAAATATGATGAGACACTAATTTTAAAAGCAGAAGAAATTATTCCTTCCGTAACATGGGGTACTAGTCCTGAAGATGTATTGCCAATAAATGCTTCAGTACCAGGGCCAGAGAAATTTTCTGATCCAGATAAAAGAAAAGCAGTAGAAAGATCTTTGGATTATATGGGATTAAGCCCTGATACTAAATTAGATGAAATTTCTATTGATAAGGTTTTTATTGGATCTTGTACAAATGGAAGAATTCAAGATTTAAGAGCTGCTGCAGAAATTTTAAAAGGTAAAAAAATTGCAAAGAATGTTACTGGCTATGTTGTGCCAGGATCTGGATTAGTTAAAAAACAAGCAGAGGAAGAAGGATTAGACAAAATTTTTATAGATTTTGGACTTGAATGGAGAAATGCAGGTTGTTCAATGTGCTTAGGTATGAACCCAGATCAATTAAAACCCCAAGAAAGATGTGCTTCTACATCAAATAGAAATTTTGAAGGAAGACAGGGAAGAGGCGGAAGAACTCATTTATGTAGTCCTGCAATGGCAGCAGCGGCAGCTATTGAAGGAAAGTTAACTGATGTGAGAAAGTTTTATAATGGATAAGTTTACTCAAGTTAAAAGTATTCCTGCGTATCTACCAATTGTGAATGTTGATACCGATATGATCATTCCAAAGCAGTTTTTAAAAACTATTAAAAGAACCGGTCTTGGTAAAAGTTTATTTTTTGAATTAAGATATGATGAGCAAGAAAATCCTTTAAAAGAATTTGTTTTAAATCAAGAACCTTACAATCAATCTAAAGTTTTGATTGGAGAAAAAAACTTCGGCTGCGGGTCATCAAGAGAGCATGCTCCATGGTCATTACTTGATTTTGGTATTAAGGTTGTTATTGCACCATCTTTTGCCGATATTTTTTATAATAACTGTTTTAAGAATGGAATTTTACCCATAGTTTTAAAAGAAGAACAAATTAAAGCATTAGCCGAATTATCAAAGGAAAAAAAAGAAATTACAATAAATTTAGAAGATCAAAAAATTGAAAAGGGAGATAATAGACCTTTTGATTTCGATGTAGAACCTTTTAGAAAAGAATGTTTGATAAATGGTTATGATGATATTGCGTTAAGTCTTAAAAAAACAAACGATGTTGAAAGCTATATAGAGAAACAAAAAAAAGCTACGCCTTGGTTATTTAGTGCCTAAAAATTTATTACTTCTTGCTGGAGACGGTATCGGTCCTGAAATAATGGACGAGGTAAAAAAAATTATCTCTTGGTTAAATTCAAATAAAAATTTAGAGCTAAATGTAACAGAAGAATTGGCTGGCGGAGTATCATATGATAAACACAAAACTCCATTGACAGATGATGTTCTTTATAAAGCAATGGATAGTGATGCAGTTTTGCTAGGAGCTGTAGGTGGTCCAAAATATGATCAGCTTGAATTTTCTAAGAGACCAGAAAGAGCATTATTAAGATTAAGAAAAGAACTGAGATTGTTTGCTAACCTAAGACCAGCAATATGTTTTTCTGAACTTGTAAGCGCCTCAAGCTTGAAACCAGAAATTATTTCTGATCTGGATATCATGATTGTAAGAGAGTTGACTGGAGGAATTTACTTCGGTGAGCCTCGAGGTGTTGAGCCAATTGCAAACGGTGAAAAAAGAGGAGTTAATACTCACGTTTATACCTCAAAAGAAATTATTCGAGTTGCAAAGGTAGCTTTCGATCTTGCTAAAAAAAGAAATAAAAAAGTTACATCAGCTGAGAAATCTAATGTGATGGAATCTGGAATACTTTGGAAAGAAGAAGTTCAAAAATTTTATGATGAAAATAAAAATTATAAAGATGTCGAACTAAGCCATATGCTAGCTGATAATTGCGCGATGCAACTTGTTAGAAATCCAAAACAATTTGATGTCATTGTTACTGACAATTTATTTGGAGATATGCTTTCGGACGAAGCTGCGATGTTAACTGGATCTTTAGGAATGTTACCTTCTGCCTCATTAAGTGAAAAAGATAAAAATGGAAGAATTAGGTCAATGTATGAACCTTGTCACGGGTCTGCTCCTGATATTGCTGGTCAAGGGATCGCAAATCCACTTGCAATGATTCTTAGTTTTTCAATGGCTCTTAAATATTCGTTAGATTTAGATGATGTTGCTGATGAAATTGACTCTGCCGTGAAGGCAGTTCTAAAAGACGGTTTTAGAACACCAGATATTATGGAAGATGGAAAGCGAAAAGTCTCAACTTCTGAAATGGGATCGGCAATCATCGATAAATTAAAGTAATTTAATTCAAATTGAGACATATTGTGATTTTGAATAATTTTTATTTTCAGTTAGATTATTCTTTATGAAATCGGAAAGTCCTTTGTCTCCACACTTGCAAGTTTACAAATGGCAATTGTCATCTCTACTATCCATTACACATAGAATGACATCTATATTTAACTTAACGGGTATGATGTTTTTTGCATTGTGGATCTTCATGCTTTTTTTTGGAGAAGATGTTTATAAATATTTTGAAATTTTTGCTGCCACAGTTATTGGTAAGTTTATTTTTGTAGGCATAACATGGTCTTTTTCTTATCATTTATTAAATGGTATTAGGCATTTATTTTGGGATATGGGCTACGGTTATGAAATTAAAACAGCAAATTTAAGTGGTATTTTTGTTTTATTATCATCGTTTATTTTAACTTTTTTGGTTTGGGCGTTTTAATGAATCACGTTGTTTCAAAATGGTTATTACAAAGAGTGGCAGCAGTTATTTTATTACCATTTTTAATTTGGTTTTTATTTCATTTTGATAATTTAATGGCATTTAGTTATTCAGATGCAGTTATGTTTTTAAATAATAAGATTTATGTAAGCATATTAAGTTTGTTATTTCTTTTAGCATTTTTTCATATGAGAATTGGAATGGGAGAAATATTCGAAGATTATATTCATAATGAAAAAGTAAAAAAAATAGCTAGTGGTTTAATATTATTAATTTCTTTAATAATTCCTATTGCCGCTATCTCAGCAATGGTTATATTAGGATTATGAGTTATGACGTAATTAATCACGAGTACGATGTAGTTGTAGTAGGCGCGGGAGGCTCAGGCCTTAGAGCTGCCGTTGGTTTGTCTGAAGCTGGCTTAAAAACTGCGTGTGTTTCAAAAGTATTTCCAACAAGAAGTCATACAGCTGCAGCGCAAGGTGGTATTTCAGCCGCTTTAGGAAATATGTGTGAAGATGATTGGCGATGGCATATGTATGACACCGTAAAAGGTGCTGACTGGCTTGGTGATCAAGATGCAATTGAATTTTTATGTAAGGAAGCGCCTCAAGCAGTTATTGAACTTGAAAAATATGGAGTTCCATTTAGTAGAACTGAAGAAGGTAAAATTTATCAAAGACCATTTGGTGGAATGACAAAGAACTACGGAAACGGTGTGGTTCAAAGAACTTGTGCTGCAGCAGATCGAACAGGTCACGCTATCCTTCATACTCTTTACGGACAAGCCCTTAAAAGAGATACTGAATTTTTCATAGAATATTTTGCACTTGATTTAATTATGGAAAATGGAAAGTGCCAAGGGATTATTGCATGGAATTTACAAGACGGAACTATTCATCGTTTTAGATCAAAGATGGTCATACTTGCAACAGGTGGATACGGAAGAGCTTATTTTTCTGCAACTTCTGCTCATACTTGCACTGGTGATGGTGGTGGAATGGTTCTTAGAGCAGGACTTCCTTTGCAAGATATGGAGTTTGTTCAGTTTCATCCAACAGGAATTTATGGTGCTGGATGTTTAATTACGGAAGGTAGTAGAGGTGAAGGTGGCTTTTTAGTAAATTCTGAAGGCGAGAGATTTATGGAAAGATATGCTCCTTCTGCAAAAGATCTAGCTTCCAGAGACGTTGTTTCTAGATCAATGACAGTTGAAATTAATGAAGGAAGAGGTGTAGGAAAAAATAAAGACCATATTTTTTTACATTTAAATCATTTAGATTCTAAAATTTTAAAAGAAAGATTGCCTGGTATATCAGAATCTGCAAAGGTTTTTGCTGGAGTTGATGTAACAAAAGAGCCAATACCAGTATTACCCACGGTTCATTATAACATGGGCGGAATTCCAACTAATTATTTCGGGGAAGTTTTAAGCAAAGATGTAAATGGTTCAGATACAATTGTTGATGGTTTAATGGCTGTAGGTGAAGCTGCGTGTGTTTCTGTGCACGGAGCAAATCGTTTAGGTTCAAATTCTTTAATTGATCTTGTGGTGTTTGGTAAAGCTGCAGCAGTGAGAGCTGCCGAAAAAGTTAAACCTAATTCTAAACATGAAGAAATTTCAGATGCAGAGACACAAAAATGTTTGGATCGATTTGATAAAATGAGAAATGCTGATGGAGATACGCCAACATCTGTTTTAAGAGATAAAATGCAAAGAACTATGCAAAGTAAATGCGCAGTCTTTAGAACTGACAAAACATTAAAAGAAGGTTTAAATGAAATTCAAGAACCTTGGCAAGGATTAAATAATATATCTATTAAAGACAGATCTTTAATTTTTAATACTGATTTGGTCGAAGCGTTAGAATTTGACAATTTAATTAGACAGTCACAGGTGACAGTTGCTTCTGCTGAAAATAGAAAAGAAAGTAGAGGAGCTCATTCTAGAGAAGATTTTAAAGAAAGAGACGATAATAATTGGATGAAACACACTTTAGCGTGGCACGAAGATGGAAAGGTAAAACTAAATTACAGAGATGTTCATAATTATACTTTAACCAATGACGTTCAATATTTTCCTCCGAAAGCTAGAGTATACTAATTATGGTTCAGTTTAATCTTCCAAAAAATTCAAAAATAAAAGAAGGCAATTATTTTAAATCAGATTCTGATTCAAAAAATATTAAAAAAGTTAATGTTTACAGATGGGATCCCGACAAAGATGAAAATCCTCGTATAGATACTTATGAAGTAGACATGGATAATTGTGGTCCCATGGTATTAGATGCATTAATAAAAATCAAAAATGAAATTGACTCAACTGTAACATTTAGAAGATCGTGTCGGGAAGGTATCTGTGGATCTTGTGCAATGAATATTGATGGATCAAATACACTTGCTTGTACAAAATCAGCTAGAGAAATTAACGGGGATATAAATATTAATCCTTTGCCTCATATGCCTGTTATTAAGGATCTAGTTCCAAATTTAAAACAACTTTACAAGCAATATCAATCCATTGAACCTTGGATGCAATCAAACAAAAGTTCAAATGGTACCGAAGGTTTACAAACAATAGAGGATAGATCAAAGTTAGATGGTTTATATGAATGTATTTTGTGTGCGTGCTGCTCAACTTCTTGCCCAAGCTATTGGTGGAATGGTGATAAATATTTAGGTCCTGCAGTTCTATTACAGGCTTATAGATGGATCATTGATAGTCGAGATGAGGAAAGACAAAAAAGATTAAAGAAAGTAGCTGATGAATTAAAGTTATTTAGATGTCATACTATAATGAACTGTACAAATGCCTGTCCAAAAGGTTTAAATCCAGCAAAAGCAATTGGTTCTATTAAAAAAATGCTGGTGACTGAAAAGTCAGCGTAGTAAAATCCAAATTATGAAAAATATTTTCCACTTTGTGGATGGCAAAGATTTTAATGGTGAAAGCAAAAGATTAGCTGATGTTTTTAATCCAGCAACTGGTGAAGTTCAGGCTAAGGTTAGCTTAGCATCAAAATCTGATGTTGGTTCTGCAATTAAAGTTGCATCAAAAGCTTTTCCAGCATGGGCCGATACCCCACCAATTACGAGAGCAAGAATTTTATTTAAATTCAAAGAACTTATTGAAAAAAATTCAGATGAATTAACAAAGCTTATAGTTGCTGAGCATGGAAAAGTTTATGACGATGCAAAAGGTTCATTAACACGAGGTTTAGAAGTAGTTGAGTTTGCTTGTGGCATCCCTCATCTTTTAAAAGGAGAATTTACAGAAAATGTTGGAAAAGGAGTGGATAGCTGGTCCATGAGACAACCACTTGGAGTTTGTGCTGGCATTACTCCATTTAATTTTCCAGCTATGGTTCCGATGTGGATGTTTCCAGTAGCTATAGCTTGTGGAAATACTTTTATATTAAAGCCATCTGAGAAAGACCCAAGTTGCTCAATGATGCTAGCTGATTTATTAAAACAAGCAGGGTTACCTGATGGAGTATTTAATGTTGTTAATGGTGACAAGGAATCTGTTGATGCACTTTTGGAGAATAAAGATGTTGCTGCAATTAGTTTCGTAGGATCGACAGGAATCGCAAAGTATATTTACGAAAATGCCGCAAAATTTGAAAAAAGAGTTCAAGCATTAGGTGGAGCAAAAAATCATTGTGTAGTTATGCCAGACTCTGATCTTGATCAAGCAGTTAATGGGTTAATGGGAGCTGCATATGGCTCTGCTGGTGAAAGATGCATGGCTCAGTCAGTAGCAGTTGCTGTTGGAAATGTAGGTGATGAGTTAGTGAAAAGACTTTCTCAAAAAGTTGAAGCTTTAAAAGTAGGCCCTGGTATGGATAAAACATCTGAAATGGGACCTTTGGTAACCAAAGAGCATTTAGATAAAGTTAGAGGTTACGTAGATCTAGGTGTTGAAGAAGGAGCAAAGTTAGTTGTTGACGGCAGAAATTTAAAATTACAAGGGTATGAAAATGGTTTTTATATTGGAGGGTGTTTATTCGATAATGTAACTGAAAAAATGAGAATTTATAAAGAAGAAATTTTTGGACCAGTTCTATCTGTTGTGAGAGTTAAAGATTTCAATACCGCCGTCGATTTAATTAATAATCATGAATATGGAAATGGAACATCTATTTTTACTAGAGATGGAGACAGTGCTAGAACTTTTACAAATAAAATTAAAGTAGGAATGGTTGGAGTCAATATACCAATACCTGTACCAATGGCATTTCATAGTTTTGGAGGCTGGAAACGTTCTTTATTTGGAGACCAGCATATGCATGGTCCCGAAGGAATTAGATTTTATACAAAATTAAAAACTATTACTTCAAGATGGCCCTCAGGAATAAAAGATAATCCTGAATTTACAATGCCAACCATGAAGTAAAAATTTTCATATTTATTTTACAATTTCTTTAAAATTGATTTATAGTTAATTTATGAGTATCACACGAGTTGGATTTGTTGGTTGGAGAGGAATGGTTGGTTCTGTTTTGATTAATAGAATGATCGAAGAGGGTGATTTTAATAATATCAAAGAGCCAGTTTTTTTTAGCACTTCACAGTTTGGTAAAGAGGGTCCTGATATTGGAAAAGGTAAAAATCTTTTACAAGATGCATTCGATATTGATTATCTTAAAAAGATGGATGTAATTTTAACCTGTCAAGGTAGTGACTATACAAAAAAAATTTTTAAAGATTTGAGAAATAGCGGATGGAAAGGTTTTTGGATTGATGCTGCATCAAATTTAAGAATGGAAGACTCGAGTACAATTGTATTAGATCCTATTAATAAAAATCTCATTAAAGAAGCTTTAAAGGACGGAAAAAAAGAATTTATTGGAGGAAACTGTACTATTAGCTGCATGTTAATGGGTGTTGGAGGATTGTTTAAAAATGATTTGGTAGAATGGGCAACCTCCATGACTTATCAAGCCGCCTCAGGAGGAGGGGCTCAAAATATGAGAGAGTTACTTAATCAAATGGGTTACTTGTATTCTGGCTCGAAAGATCTTTTAAAAGATCCAGCTTCTGAAATTTTAGAAATTGATAAGAAGGTTCGTAGTGAAATGAACTCTACAAAATTTCCTATTGACCACTTTGAAGCGCCATTAGCAGGAAGTTTGATACCATGGATTGATTCAAAATTAGATAATGGTCAATCTAGAGAAGAATGGAAATCTTTTGCTGAAACAAACAAAATCCTAGGAAATTCAAAACCTGTTCCAATTGATGGAACTTGCGTACGAATTGGAGCAATGCGCTCTCATAGTGTAGCATTGACCATAAAGCTTAATAAGAAATTACCATTAAATGAAATTGAAAATATCATCGAACAAACCAGCGAATGGACCAAGTTAGTCCCAAATGAAAAAGAAGACACAATCAAAGAATTGAGTCCAGCCAAAGTAAGTGGCTCATTAATTATTCCTGTAGGAAGAGTAAGAAAATTAAATATTGGTGACGATTTCCTTAACGTATTTACCGTGGGTGATCAATTATTATGGGGAGCGGCTGAACCTTTAAGAAGAATGTTAAGTATAGTTTTGCATCATTAAACTTCGTAGCAATATACATTTTTACTGCTTCAATTTAGTCTTTGATTTTTACTATCCATTAAATATACATCTCGCATGAAAAAAATTTCTCTAATAGGTGCTGGTCAAATAGGTGGAACTTTAGCCCACTTAATTGGATTGAAGGAGCTTGCAAACGAAGTTGTTCTTTTTGATGTTGCTGAAGGTGTTGCAAAAGGAAAAGCTTTAGACATTTCTCAATCATCTGCAATAGATGGTTTTGATGTTAATTTTATAGGAACAAATAATTATGACGATACAAAAGACTCGGATGTTATAATTATAACAGCTGGCATTCCAAGAAAACCTGGAATGACCAGAGATGATTTGCTAGGCACTAACTTAAAAATTATTAAACAAGTTGGTGAAGGTATAGCAAAATCATCTCCTAAAGCTTTTGTCATTTGTATTACGAATCCGTTAGATGTTATTGTTATGGCATTACAAAAATATTCTGGGTTTCCAAAAAATAAAGTTGTGGGTATGGCTGGTGTATTAGATACATCAAGATTTAAATTATTTTTATCAAAAGAATTAAAAGTGCCAATTAAAAAAATAGACTCCTTTGTTCTTGGTGGTCATGGAGATACAATGGTTCCTGTTCCAAATAGAACCACAGTTGATGGAAAAAACTTAATGGATTTTGTTAAAGATGGAAAATTATCAAAAGAAAAATTAGACTCTATCATTGATAGAACTAGAAAAGGTGGCGCAGAAATTGTTAAATTTTTAGGAAACGGCTCTGCTTTTTATGCACCAGCAGCTTCAGCTATTGATATGGCAGAATCATACTTAAAAGATCAAAAGAAGACATTACCATGCGCAGTTTTTTTAGAAAATAAATATGGTGTTAGTGATCTTTATGCAGGTGTTCCAGCAGTTATTGGATCAAATGGTATTGAAAAAGTAATTGAGTTAGACTTAGATGAAGAGGAGAAAAAGAACTTTGATATTTCAATTGCGGCAGTTAATGAATTATTAGACGCTGCAAAAAATATTGATCCTTCTTTAAAGTAAAATTGAACATTCACGAGCATCAGGCAAAGGAAATTATAAAAAAATTTGGAGCCCCAGTTCCAAACGGCTGTCCAGTATTTAGTTTAGATGAATTAGAAGCGGCAGCAAAAAAAATTACTACTACTAAAATTGTTTTAAAGGCCCAAATACATGCGGGCGGGAGAGGAAAAGCTGGGGGCGTAAAGTTAGTAAATAATTTGGAAGAATTAAAAAAAGAAGCTAAAGAGTTGTTTGGAAAGGTGCTAGTTACCCATCAAACAGGTCCGCAAGGCAGAGAAGTTAAAAGGCTATATTTAGAAGATGCCTCTGAAATTGATCAGGAGTTTTATCTATCTTGTCTTGTAGATAGAGCTACTTCGAAAATAGCTTTTATTTCCAGTGCAGAAGGAGGAATGGATATTGAAGAGGTAGCAGCTAAAACGCCTGAGAAAATTATCACTACACGTGTTGGTATCGAAGATAAAGTGGATGATAAGGATGCATTAGGTATTTTAAAACCGTTTAATCTTGATGGAAACGCTTTAGAAGATGGAAAAAAAATTGTTCAAGCATTGTATCAGTCATTAATTAAAACTGATGCAAATTTAATTGAAGTAAATCCATTAATCTTAACCAAAGATAATAAAGTTATATGTTTAGATGCTAAAATAAATTTTGACGACAATGCTTTATTTAGGCATCCTGAAATTTTAGAACTAAGAGATCTAAATGAAGAAGACCCAATGGAAATTGAGGCTAGTAAGTATGATTTAGCTTATATTAAATTAGATGGTCAAATTGGATGTATGGTAAACGGCGCGGGCTTAGCAATGGCGACAATGGATATTATTAACCTTTATGGATCTGAGCCAGCAAACTTTTTGGATGTTGGAGGTGGTGCTTCAAAAGAAAAAGTTACAGCAGCATTTAAAATTATTTTATCAGATAAAAACGTAAAAGGGATTTTAATCAACATTTTTGGAGGGATAATGAGATGTGATGTGATTGCTGAAGGTGTAATTGCAGCTGCAAAAGAGACAGAATTAAATATTCCTTTAGTTGTAAGATTAGCTGGTACAAATTTTGAAAAAGGAAAAGAAATATTAAACAATTCTAGTTTAAAAATTATTCCTGCAGATGATTTAAATGACGCTGCTAAAAAAATTGTAGAGGCTATTAAATAAATGTCAGTCCTCGTCAATAAAAATACAAAATTGATATGCCAAGGTTTTACCGGTGCAAATGGTACATTTCATTCTGAACAAGCTTTAGCATATGGTACAAATTTAGTTGGTGGTGTTACACCAAAAAAAGGTGGCCAGGTTCATCTAGGAAAACCAGTTTTTAATACTGTTAAAGAGGCAGTTGATGAAACAGAGGCTGATGCAACAATGATTTATGTTCCAGCTAAATTTGCAGCATCAGCAATTATTGAAGCGATAGATGCAAAAATTCCCTTAATTGTATGTATTACAGAAGGAATACCAATTCTTGACATGATTAAAGTTAAAGAAAGATTACAAGACTCTAACTCAAGATTAATTGGACCAAACTGTCCAGGTATTATAACCCCCGAGGAATGCAAGATTGGTATTATGCCGGGACATATTCATAAAAAAGGAACTGTTGGTATTGTATCAAGATCTGGAACTTTAACTTATGAGGCGGTAGCTCAAACAACAGCAGAAGGTTTGGGGCAATCAACGTGTATTGGTATTGGTGGCGATCCAGTTAATGGAACTAACTTTATTGATTGCTTGGATCTATTTTTAAAAGATAAAAAAACTGAATCAATTATTATGATTGGTGAAATTGGTGGATCTGCAGAAGAAGAAGCTGCTGAATTTTTAAAGAATAATTCAATAAAAAAGCCAACGGTTGGATTTATTGCAGGCATTACTGCTCCTCCAGGAAGAAGAATGGGTCATGCTGGCGCTATCATTGCAGGAGGAAAAGGTGGCGCCAAAGATAAGATTAAAACTATGCAATCTTGTGGAATAACTGTCACAGACTCCCCAGCTGATATTGGAAAAACATTGAAATCAGTATTAAATGGCTGATATAATACTAATGAATAATGTCAGCTTCTAAGAATAAAATATTTCAAACTACTTCTTTTTTAAGCAAATCAAATTCTTCTTATATAGAATTGATGTATGAGAAATATAGTAACAGCCCAGATAATGTTCCTAAAAGCTGGAGACAATATTTTGAAGGAATTAATGATAACCAAGACTTAGTAAAAAAAGAGGTTTCTGGAGTATCATGGACACCAAAAAAACTTAAACATACTTCTAATATTGATCCAGATATTTATGAAAAATTTATTCCAGAAAACTTAAATTATTCCCTCGAAAGTAAAATTGCCAAAGAGAAACCACAAAGCTCTTCAAGTGACATCGAAAGCAGCACCAAAGATTCTGTTAGGGCTATAATGATGATTAGGGCGTATCGTATTAGAGGCCATCTTCAATCTGAGCTTGATCCTTTAGAATTATCAAAAAAAGAATACGCACCAGAACTTGATCCTAAAACTTATGGATTTACCGATTTAGATATGAATAAAAAAATCTTTTTAGATGAAGTTCTAGGATTGAAGTATGCCACTTTGAAAGAAATATTAGATATTCTTAAAAGAACTTATTGTTCAAATATAGGTTTTGAATTTATGCATATGAATGATCCAGAAGAAAAAAGCTGGATACAAGCTCGTATAGAAGGAAAAGATAAAGAGATACATTTCACCGAAAGGGGAAAAAAAGCAATATTGAATAGATTAATAGAAGCCGAAGGCTTTGAAAAATATCTTGCAAAAAAATATGTTGGAACAAAAAGATTTGGATTAGATGGATGCGAGTCTCTTATTCCAGCAATGGAGCAGATTATTAAAAGAGGAGGTGCATTGGGTTGTAAGGAAGTAAAAATTGGCATGCCCCACAGAGGAAGATTAAACATACTTACAAATGTAATTCAAAAACCATTAAAAAAAATTTTTAAAGAATTTGCTGGAGATCCTGGAATAGCAAGTGGTGGAGTATCTGGTGATGTAAAATATCACTTAGGAGCATCTGCGAATAGAGAGTTTGATGGAAATTTAGTTCATGTGAGTTTAACAGCAAACCCTTCACATTTAGAAGCTGTAAATCCTGTAGTGTTAGGTCAAACACGAGCAAAACAAGATTTTCATAAAGATAAAGATAGGAAGCAAGTAATACCAATTTTACTTCATGGAGACGCGGCTTTTGCAGGACAGGGTATTGTAGCTGAGTGTTTTGCTATGTCAGGGTTAACGGGTCATAATATTGGTGGAACTATTCATATTATTGTGAATAATCAAGTTGGATTTACTACACAGCCTGAATTTGCAAGATCTTCGCCTTATCCATCAGAAGTAGCTAAAATGGTTCAAGCTCCTATATTTCATGTTAATGGAGACGATCCTGAAGCAGTTACTTACTGTGCAAAGATTGCAACAGAGTATAGACAAAAATTTAATAGGGACGTTGTTATAGATATTTTTTGTTATAGAAAATTTGGACATAACGAAGGTGATGAGCCATCATTCACTCAGCCATTAATGTACAAAAAAATCAAGAAACATGATTCTACTTTATCCAAATATTCAAAACAACTAATTGATGAAGGCAGTATATCTGAAGAATATTTTAAAAATGAATTAGCAAATTATCAAAAAATATTAGATGAAGAGTTTGAAGCCTCTAAAAACTATAAATCAAATGAATTTGACTGGTTCACTGGAGTATGGTCAAAATTTACTTCTGAATTAGGACAAGATAGGAGAGGTGTTACTGGTGTTGATATTGAAAAAATAAAAACATTAGGAAGAAAGCTAAGTACAATTCCTACAACATTTAATCCTCATAAAACAATATCTAGGATATTCGAAAATAGATTAAATATGCTTGAAACAGGAAAAGAAATTGATTGGGCGCTTGCTGAAACACTGGCATTGGGGACTATTTCTGATGAGGGTTATGGAGTTAGGTTAGTTGGGCAAGATTCTGTAAGAGGAACTTTTAGCCATAGGCATGCAGGTATAAATGATCAAGAAAATGGCGAAAGGTATTATCCAATTAAAAACCTTTCTTCAAATCAAGGAAAAGTAGAAATTATAGATAGTTTATTATCTGAAATGGGAGTTTTGGGTTTTGAATATGGTTACTCTTTAACAGATCCTGACACATTGGTTTTATGGGAAGCTCAATTTGGAGATTTTGCTAATGGTGCTCAGGTAATTTTTGATCAATTTATAAGTTCTGGAGAAAAAAAATGGACTCGTGCTAGTGGACTGGTAATGCTTTTGCCTCACGGATACGAAGGTCAAGGACCTGAACATTCTTCAGCAAGAGTTGAGAGATATTTACAAGCATGTGCCCAAGAAAACATTCAAGTAGTAAATTGCACAACACCAGCAAATTATTTTCATGCGTTAAGAAGACAAATTCATCGTCCTTTTAGAAAACCATTAATTGCATTTACACCAAAATCATTATTGAGACACAAAAGGTGCATTTCTGAGATTGAAGATTTTACAAAAGAAAATTCATTTCACAGGGTACTTTCAGATAAAGCAGAAAACTCTCAATACAACATGATACCATTGGCAAAAGATGAAGAAATTGAGAAAGTTGTTTTATGTACTGGCAAGATTTACTATGATTTAGTCGACGAAAGAGAAAAACAAAAAGCAAATAAAGTTCAATTAGTTAGAATTGAACAACTTTATCCCTTTCCAGCCAAAACCTTGGCAAGGCATTTAAATAGATTTTCAAACGCAAAAAATTTCGTATGGTGCCAAGAAGAGCCTCAAAACATGGGCTGCTGGAATCATGTTGAAAGATATGTTAATCGAACTTTAGAAATCATAGACACAAAATCTAAAATACTTAAGTATATTGGAAGAAAACCATCAGCCTCACCAGCAAGTGGCTATCTCAAAAAACATCTTGCCCAACAGCAAGAAATTGTTACAACAGCAATTACGATATGATGAGTACCCCAATCTTAGTACCCACCCTTGGAGAATCTGTTACAGAGGCCACAGTTGCAAAGTGGATTAAAAAAACTGGAGAAAATGTAAATGAGGATGATCCTATAGTCGAGCTTGAAACAGATAAAGTTAGTGTTGAAGTAACTTCGCCAACATCAGGAGTGCTATCTGAGATAAGTATTAAAGAAGGAGACACAGTTGGAGTAGGTACAAAACTTGGAGAGATTGGTGAAGCAGGATCGGTTTCTGCTGTCACAGTAAAAAAAGAAGAAAACAAAGTTCAAGAAATTAAAAAAGAAGAAATATCAGATATATCAAAAAAAGAAGAATTAATTTTGGAGAAAGAAGCGCCTCAAAAAGAAGCGGCAAATGTTGTCCCAATTAACTTAGAGAAAAAATCAGTTGATCCATCTCCTGCAGCAAAAAGAGTAATTGTAGAAAATAATTTAGACGTTTCGAGTATTCAGGGAACAGGAAAAAGAGGTCAAATTTTAAAAAGTGATTTGATTGGATTAATGGGAGTGAACCCTGGTTTAGATAAAAAATTCCAGGACAAAGGTCCTGAAGAGCGAGTTAAAATGTCAAGGCTAAGGGCAACAATTGCTAAAAGGCTAAAGGAAGCACAAAATACTGCAGCGATGTTGACGACTTTTAACGAAGTAGACATGTCAATGATAATGCAAATTAGAAAGGATAACAAAGAGGAGTTTGAAAAAATTTATGGTGTAAAACTTGGCTTTATGTCCTTTTTTGTAAAAGCATGTGTAAATGCATTGCAAACATTTCCAGAAGTGAATGCAGAGATTCAAGGCGAGGAAATAGTATATAAAAATTATTATAATATTGGAGTGGCCGTTGGCACTGACAAAGGTTTAGTTGTGCCAGTAGTTAGAAGTACAGATCAAATGTCATTTGCTGATATTGAAAAAGAAATTATTAATCTTGGTGGCAAGGCTAGGGATGGTCAATTATCCATTGAAGAACTTCAAGGTGGAACATTTACAATTACAAATGGTGGTATTTATGGTTCAATGTTATCAACACCAATTTTAAATCCGCCCCAGTCAGGTGTTTTAGGCATGCATAACATAGTCCAGAGACCAATTGTAATTAATGGAAAAATAGAAATTCGTCCAATGATGTATTTGGCGTTATCATACGATCATAGAATTATTGATGGGAAAGAAGCAGTTTCTTTTTTAGTACGTGTTAAAGAAATTTTAGAAGATCCAAGAAGGTTGTTTTTAAATTTATAATGGAAAATTTTGATGTAGTTGTAATAGGAGGAGGTCCAGGCGGATATGTATGTGCAATTCGTGCAGCGCAATTAGGACACAAAACTGCATGTATCGAATCAAGAGGTTCTCTTGGTGGAACATGCTTAAATGTCGGATGTATACCTTCAAAATCATTATTACATTCAGCAGAGATGTTTCATAAAGCTAATAAGGAATTCGACAAAATAGGAATTACTACAACAGGTTTATCTCTAGATGTTTCTAAGATGATGAGTCATAAGCTGAAAACCGTTGATGGTTTGACAAAAGGTGTAGAATTTTTATTTAAAAAAAACAAAGTCACGTACATAAAAGGCTATGGTAGTTTTGCATCAAACAATACCGTAAATATAAAAAATTCAGATGGTTCTGATAGTCAAGTAATGGGCAAACATATAATTATAGCAACAGGATCTTCGATTGCTACATTGCCAAATATAAATATTGATGAAAAAGTTATAGTATCCTCAACCGGCGCCTTAGCTTTAGAAAAAGTTCCTAACAAAATGGTTGTAATTGGTGGAGGCGTTATTGGTCTTGAGCTTGGATCTGCGTGGATGAAATTAGGTGCTGATGTAGAAGTTGTTGAATACATGGACCATATTCTTCCTGGAATGGATAGGGAAGTTTCAGATAGTTTTCATAAAATTTTAAAAAGACAAGGAATGAAATTCAACCTTTCATCAAAAGTTAACAAAGTTAATAATGATGGATCAAAAGCTACTATAGAATTTGAAAAAAATGGCTCAAATAATATTTTAGAGGCAGATGTGGTATTAGTTTGCGTTGGACGAAAAGCTAATACAGATGGTCTTGGGTTAGAAAATGTAAATATTGAAAAAGATGAAAAAGGAAGAGTAAAGATTGATAAGCATTTTAAAACAAATGTTGAAAACGTGTATGCTATTGGAGATGTTGTGGTTGGGCCAATGTTAGCGCATAAAGCTGAGGAAGAAGGTATCGCTGTTGCTGAGATGATTTCAGGAAAATATGGACATGTAAATTATGATGTAATACCTGGAGTGGTGTATACGCATCCAGAGGTTGCTTATGTTGGAAAAACTGAAGAAGAATTAAAACAAGCTTCAATAAAGTACAAGGTAGGAAAATTTCCCTTTATGGCAAATTCAAAAGCTAAAGTTAACGATGTAGCTGATGGGTTTGTAAAAATCTTAGCGGACGAAAAAACGGATAAAGTTTTGGGTGTGCACATTGTAGGTCCTGATGCAGGAAATCTAATTGCGGAATTAGCATTAGCTATGGAGTTTGGTGCAAGCTCTGAAGATATTGCTAGAACGTGCCATGCGCACCCTACTTTGACAGAGGCTGTTAAGGAAGCTGCGTTAGCAGTAGATAAAAGACCAATTCATATGTAATTAACTAATCTTTTGATTAGTGCTATTCCAATCATCTAAAAAAATTTTCAATCCTTTATCAGTAAGTTCATGTTTGTACATTTCATGAAATACTTTTGGAGGTATTGTTGCAATATCTGAACCGGCTTTTGCAACTTCTTTTACATGATCAAGGTTTCTGATTGATGCAGATAAAATTTTTGTCTTTAAATCCTTATAATTATCAAAAACTTTTCTGATATCTTGTATTAAACCAACTCCATTTTTTCCAATATCATCAAGACGTCCAATAAAAGGTGATACATATGTTGCGCCACTTTTAGCTGCCATTAATGCTTGAGTGACAGAAAAACACAAGGTTACATTTGTTTTAATTCCTTTTACTGAAAGTTCTTTACAGGCTTTCAAGCCCTCAAAAGTTAATGGAAGTTTGATTACTATATTTTTTGCAATTTTTTTTAAAATTTTAGCCTCTCTAAGCATTCCTTCACAATCTACCGCAGTTACTTCTGCGCTTACAGGGCCTTTGATTTCTTTGCATATTTCTTTTAAAATTGTTTTTATATTTTTATTTTGTTTTGCAATTAATGAAGGATTTGTTGTAATTCCATCCACTAATTTTGCTTTATTAATTTCTTT
>CENJ01081580.1_pt1 | contig 31044 bp, 29 predicted proteins | sample 356161 | NCBI WGS metagenome assembly CENJ01 (sample SAMEA2619531, study PRJEB7988) | marine metagenome | biome: marine biome (ENVO:00000447); feature: surface water layer (ENVO:00002042); material: "saline water (ENVO:00002010), including plankton (ENVO:xxxxxxxx)" | depth 5 m | reverse complement strand
AAGAATAAGGTAAACATTGAGATAAATCAAATACCATTAAATGATAATAAAACATTCAATATGCTAAAAAAAGGTCTAACAACTGGAGTTTTTCAGTTAGAAGGACAAGGTATGAAAGAAACAATAATGAAGGTTATGCCAGATAGATTTGAGGATTTAATAGCAATCGTTTCTCTTTACAGACCAGGCCCAATGGACAATATACCAACATATGTTAGTAGGAAACACCAAAAAGAATCAGTAAGCTACGTGCATAATGCTCTAAAAGGAATATTAGATGAAACATATGGCATTATGGTCTATCAGGAGCAGGTAATGTTGATAGCTCAAAAAGTAGCAGGTTTTAGTCTCGCAAAGGCTGACCTCTTGAGAAGGGCAATGGGGAAAAAGATAAAATCGGAAATGGATGCTCAAAAATCAAACTTTGTTGATGGATGTTTAAAAAATGCAATAAACAGAGATCAAGCTGAAAATTTATTTAATGAAATTGCAAAATTTGCAGGCTATGGCTTCAATAAAAGTCATGCTGCCGCGTATGCAATGATTGCATATCAAACAGCTTATCTTAAAGCTAATTATCCCATTGAGTTTTTTTGCTCATTGATGAATTGTGATATTAATAATTCTGACAAATTATCAGTTTATTGTGATGAGGTTAAAAAACTAGGTTTTAGCGTTGTTAGTCCTGATATTTCATACTCCGAAACAGAATTTTTAGTAGTAGATAAAAAAAATGGTGATAGATCTATTGCTTTTGGCCTCGGTGCTTTAAAGAATATTGGAGAAAATTCTATTAAAGAAATAATTAAAGACAGAAAAATAAATGGAAAATTTAAAAATCTTTCTGATTTACTTCAAAGAATTTCAAACAATATACTAAATAAAAAAATTTTAGAGGCTTTGATTTTTTCTAATTCTTTAAAAAGTCTTGAAAAAAACCAAAAGTTCTTAAACGATAAGATTGACGATATTATTTCTTTAAATTCAAGCTATCACAAAAATTTAAATATTTACCAAAACACTCTATTTACTGAGGAAAATTTATTCGATGAAAGATTAAATAGTTCTGATTATGACTCATGGTCTCATGAATATAAACTCGAAAAGGAGTTAGAAGTTATTGGCTTTTACTTATCTGATCATCCAACAAAAAAATTAAAATCTGTGTTTCAGAACCTTGAAGTAAAAAACTTATCAAATCTCAAAGATCAAATTAATAAACCAACTTTAATAAGCGAATCATATATTGCAGTAATAAATGAAATTAACGAAAGAACATCAAAAAGGGGAAAAAGATTCTGTTTTTTTAGTTTGGCAGATGACACAGGACAAATTGATGCAATTTGTTTTTCTGAAGTATTAGAAAGCTTAAATTTTGAACTAAAAAAAGGGAAGGTTTATAATTTTAGAATATCAATTCAAGTTAAGAACGAAAATAGAAGATTTATTATAAATAATATAAAGGATTTATTAAATAGAACAAATTCAATTGAAAACTACCTAATTAAACTAGATACTCACCAGTTGAATATTAAGAAAGTTAATAATTTTTTTAACAATTGTGGGGAAGGTAATTCCAATCTTTCATTTTTAGTTAAATTCAATGATTATGAAATTTTAGTAAGAAGTAATAAAAAATTTGATCTAGATTATGAATTCTTAAATAAAGCATCAACTATTAAGGGTATGTTGATCAATAAAGATAATAAAAATAGTTGAATTTATTTTTATAAAAGTTAAATTACAAAAATAATTCTAACATGTGGTGGCTCTGGTGAATCTTACCACATGAACGTAAAACCGGAGTATATTATGAACGTTACAATAAAAGAACTACTAGATGCTGGTATCCACTTTGGGCACAGAACCAACCGCTGGAACCCTAAAATGGCACAATATATATATGGACACAGAAACGGGATTCATATTATCGACCTTCAACAAACGGTAACATACTTTCATCAAGCTCTTAAAGTTGTCTCAGACTTTGCAGCTGAGGGTAAAAATATTCTTTTTGTTGGAACAAAAAGACAAGCATCTGAAATAATTGAAAGATATGCTATCGAATGTAACCAATTCTTTATTAACAAACGCTGGCTTGGAGGCATGCTGACTAATTGGGATACTATTCAGAATTCAATAAGAAAACTTAAAGATCTAGAAGATATACTGGAAAATAAATCTAATTCTTACACCAAAAAAGAAATTTTAAATTTTGAAAACTCTGTTGAAAAACTAAACAAAGCTCTTGGAGGAATTAAAAATATGTCTGGTCAACCAGATCTAATATTTATTATTGATACTAACAAGGAAATTCTTGCTGTCAAAGAAGCAAATAAGATTGGCATTCCTATAGTTGCGGTAATTGATTCTAATTCAGATCCTGTAGGTATTGATTTTCCAATTCCAGGAAATGATGACGCCATTAGATCCATCGAATACTATTGTAACGCTTTATCTAAAACGATTTTAGACTCTAATAAAAAATCTAATTCTGCTATTGAAACAGAGAAAATAGATTAGGTAGGTTAAATGGTATTATCATCACAAACAATAAAAGAACTTAGAGATAAATCTGGAGCTGGAATGCTAGATTGTAAAAAAGCACTTGAGGAATCTGAGGGAAATGTCGAAAAAGCGATAGAATGGTTGAGAAAGAAGGGTATAAATACAGCAAATAAAAAAGCATCAAGAGATGCTTCAGATGGATTGATTACTGCAAAAATAAAAGATGGTATGGCTGTAATGTTAGAAATCAACGCCGAAACGGATTTTGTCGCGAAAAATGAAGTATTTACAGATTTTTGTGAAAATTTATCTCTCACATGTTTAAGTAATGATGTTCAAGATATAAATTCTCTATCTAATTTAAATTTTATGGGAACAGATAAAAAAGTTTCTGACACATTGACAGATTTAATAGCCAAACTTGGTGAAAATATAGTAATAAAAAAATTCATTAAACTTTCAGATAAAACTCAAAAGGTTCAAAAATATCTTCATAATTCTGTTAATGAAAATTCAGGTAAGATTGGGGTATTACTTTCTTACGAGTGTGATGAGCTAAATGATAAAGTGACAGACTTCTCAAAAAATTTATGTATGCAAATAGCTGCTACAAACCCAAAATCAGTTGATAGAAAAAATTTGGATCCAGAACTTGTAGAAAAAGAAGAAGTGATCTTCAGAGAACAATTAAATAACTCGGGAAAGCCAGATGAAATTATTAACAAAATAGTTGAAGGAAAAATTAATAAGTTTTACGAAGAGGTCTGCTTAGACGAACAAATTTTTGTTATGGATGGAAAAATTAAGATTAATAAGTTGATCTCCAACTTTAATGACGAAAACAGTTTTAATTTTAGAATAATTAACTTTTATATCTTTAAACTTGGTCAAGAATAAAAGTAAGTTGAAAAATTTTAAAAATAAACACATTATGCTTAAACTTTCTGGGGAAGCTTTAATGGGTGATAAAGAGTTTGGAATTGATTTAAGTACAATAAATTCTATCACAGAGCAAATCGCATATGTTTTTAATAAAGGATTGAAAATTTCAATTGTCGTTGGGGGGGGGAATATTTTTAGAGGTATATCCGCATCATCAGCTGGAATGGATAGGTCATCCGCTGATTATACTGGAATGATGGCAACCGTAATTAATTCTTTAATATTACAAAACTCAATAGAAAGAAAGGGTATTGATACAAGAGTATTATCCGCTTTGAAGATTGAAAATGTGTGTGAAACTTATATAAGAAGAAGGGCGATGAGGCACATAGAAAAAAATAGAATCGTTATTTTTGCTGCTGGCACAGGAAACCCATACTTTACAACAGACACAGCTGCTTCATTAAGAGCCTCGGAAATGAAATGTGATATACTATTTAAGGCTACAAAGGTTGATGGAATATATGATTCTGATCCTGTTATAAATAAAAATGCAAAAAAATTATATGATCTGACTTATGATTATGTTATTAATAATGAATTAAAAATTATGGATACAGCTTCAATATCCCTCGCAAAGGAGAACAATATCCCAATATTGGTTTTCTCAATACTAGAAAAAAACTCCTTTAGAGATATAGTTAATGGAAAAGGAAGTTTTACTTTAATAAAATAGGTTTAATAATGTCTTTTAGTATAAACATTTTCGAAGAAAGAATGGATAAGTCTCTAGAAAATCTAAGAAAGGAATTCCTAGGACTAAGAACTGGAAGAGCATCAGTTTCACTACTTGAACCGATTTCTTTGGATGCCTATGGTAGTAAAGTTCCATTAAATCAAGTTTCAAATATTAGTGTTCCGGAATCCAGACTAATAACAGTCCAAGTTTGGGATGAATCGCTTACAAATACAGTTGAAAACGCAATAAGAAATTCAGATTTAGGATTAAACCCAATGATAGAGGGAAATCTTATTAGAGTACCAGTTCCTGAATTATCAGAAGAACGAAGAAAAGAAATTGTTAAGATTGCAGCAAAATATACCGAAGATTGTAAAATATCTATAAGAAATATTAGAAGAGAGGGTATGGATAAGATTAAACTTGATGAGAAAAATAAAGAATTATCAAAAGATGAATCATTTCAAAATTCTGAGGACTTACAAAGTTTAACAAATAGATTTATTGAAAAAATTGACACTCTATTTGCTGAAAAGGAAAAAGATATTTTAAAGGTTTAATGATCTTCGATAAAAAATCCTCCAAACATCTCCCAAATCACGTTGCTTTTATAATGGATGGTAACAGGAGATGGGCAAAAATAAAAAAACTTCCAATAATTGAAGGTCATAAAAAAGGATCAGAAGTCGTAAAGAAAATTGTAAAAAAATCAATTGAATTTGATATTAAATACTTAACTTTTTTTAGTTTTTCTACTGAAAACTGGAATAGAAGTAACTCTGAAATCATTAAACTTCAATCTCTGCTTAGATTTTATCTTGAGTCAGAAAAGCAAATATTTGTTAAAGAACAGATCAAATTTTCTTTTATAGGGGATATAGATAAATTTGATCCAAAAATTAAAATAGATATAATAAATTTAAAGAAAATCACCTCAAAATTTGATCGACTTCACCTTACATTGGCATTAAACTATGGATCAAGAAGCGAAATTCTAAATGCTTTAAGAGTTTTAAATCAAAAAAATGCTAAAAATATTAAAGAAGAAGATATTTCAAAAAATCTAATGACATCTGATTTGCCAGACCCAGATTTTGTAATTAGGACATCAGGTGAAAAAAGATTGTCCAACTTTTTATTGTGGCAAATTGCCTACTCAGAGTTATATTTTACTAAAACTTTATGGCCTGATTTTTCAACACAAAAATACATTTCTGCATTGAAAAATTATATTTCAAGAAAGAGAAGATTTGGTGGTGATTAAATGAATGATTTAAACTTGAGAATAATATCATCCTTAATTCTTTTATTGATAGGATTTTGTATGATTGCAACTAATGATTTTATGTTTTTATTAATAGTTCAATCCTTTTATTTGTTAAGTCTATGGGAATATATAAGACTAATTAGATTTAGAAATTTTGAACTTGATGAAAATAATGTTAGATCAAACACTTTGTTATCAAAAACTAAGGTTGACCTTAATAATTTTCTTTTAATTATATCATTAGTAATTTCATGCATATTTTTTTATTGTAATTATTTTATCATCTCTTTTATTTTATTCTGCTTTTGCATTTATTCATTGAACATTTTGAACAAGCAAAACTTACTTGTTACTATTGGGATTATATATATTTCTTTGCCTTTTTTTTTGTTAATTTACTTGAGTACTTTATCTGATTTCAAATTTTATATTTTATTTGTAATTTTCTTTTCTTTGTTAGTTGATACTTTTGCTTATTTTTTTGGGTCAAGGATTGGTGGCAGAAAACTTGCTCCATTAATAAGCCCTAATAAAACCATATCTGGAGCATTAGGAGGAATTTTTATACCAACTTTAATTTGTGTACTTGTATTTTATGATAAAGATTCACTTTTAAATATCATTCTTTATTCGATATTATTCTCTATTGTTGTGCAAGTTGGGGATTTGATAGAATCAAAATTTAAAAGAATTTGCGGTGTAAAGGATTCTAGTAATATTATTCCTGGCCATGGAGGCTTACTTGATAGATTTGATGGAATATATTTATTCCTAATATTAATATCATTATTAACAATACTTGATTATAATTTCTTCTTTATAAGTTGATAATAATCATATGAAAAAAAAAGTTACTATTTTTGGTTCGACGGGTTCAATTGGAGAATCTACGTTAGATATAATTAAACAACATCCAGACAAATATGAAGTAGTTGGATTGACTGCAAATAAAAATTATAAAAAGCTATTGGAACAAGTTGAATTATTTAAGCCTAAAGTTATTTCTATATCAGATAAAGAATCCTTTAAAAACTTCAAAAATCTTAATAAATCTCAAGTGGAAATTTTAAATGGAGAGTCGTCATATGATGAGATTCTAGATTATGATACAGATTTAGTTATTGCAGCAATAACAGGAGCAATTGGTTTGATGCCAGTTGTTTCAACTTTAAAAAAAGGTATTACTCTTGCTCTTGCAAATAAAGAAAGTCTTGTTTGTTCTGGGATGTTAGTAACAAAGCTTGCACAAAAAAAAAATGTAAAAATTCTTCCTGTCGATTCTGAACATAACGCAATTTATCAAGTGCTAGATTATAAAAATAAATCATTAGTATCAAAATTAATTTTAACAGCTTCAGGAGGCCCATTTTTAAATCATAATCAAGAACAATTGAAAAAAGTAACCCCAAAAGAAGCAGTTAAGCATCCAAATTGGTCGATGGGTAAAAAAATATCTATTGATTCAGCTACTATGATGAATAAAGGTCTTGAGCTTATAGAGGCTTTTTTCTTATTTGATATACCACATACACAAATAGAGGTCTTAGTTCATCCAGAATCCATAATTCATTCGTGTGTTGAATATGTTGATGGTTCGATTTTATCCCAGATGGGAACCCCCGATATGAGGACTCCTATTTCATATACATTAGCCTATCCAACTAGAATACCAACAAATGTTGAAAGATTAGATCTAAGTAAAGTTGGTAAATTAACCTTTTTCCCACCTTGTTTTGAGAAATTTCCATGTTTAAGTCTGGCATACGAGAGTTTGAAAATTCAAAAAAGTGCTCCAGCAGTTCTTAATGCAGCTAATGAAGTCGCTGTTGAAGCTTTTTTGAATAATCATATTAAGTTTATTTCAATACCAAAAATTGTTGAAAAAACTTTAAATAAAACTTCATTTTACGAACTCAATAGTATAAAAGATGTAATTGAAGTAGATATTGAGGCCAGAGAATATGCAAGTAGTCTCATTAAAACAGGATTTAATTAGTTCTCGTTATGTTTGAAATTTTAATAAATAATATAATTCCATTTGTTGTTATTCTTACTGTTCTTGTATTTGTACATGAATTAGGTCACTATTCTATTGCAAGATATAATGGTGTTAAAGTAGAGGTTTTTTCAATTGGTTTTGGAAAGGAGCTTTTTGGCTTTACAGATACCTCTGGTACGAGATGGAAGTTTTCATTAGTTCCTTTAGGCGGTTACGTGAAAATGCATGGTGACCTTGATGAAGCGAGTTCAAAAAAAAAAACTAAAAATATAAATCCTGACGAATCATTTCATGAAAAAACATTAAACCAACGCTCATGGATTTTATTTGCAGGTCCTGCTGCGAATTTTATTTTTTCCTTTATTGTTTTAATTTTTATAAATACTTATTTCGGATATTCAGAGAACATACCAAGAATCAGTTTCGTTGATAAAGAGAAGTCAGCTTTTAAAGTAGGTTTGAGAGAAGGGGACACAATAATTGAGGTAAATAAACAAAAAATAAATAACTTTTCCGATCTACAAAAGGTAATATCTTCTAATAACAATAGATTAATTGAAATTAATTTTATAAGAGGTGATAAGGTAAAGTCAGTTTCCGTCAAAGTTGAAAAAAATATAATTGGAATAAGAGGAACTCTTGTAAAGAAAAAGTTAAGTTTTATTTCCTCAATAACAAAATCATCTGAACAAATTGTTAACTTCTTAAAATTAACAATCACAGGTGTATACGAGATAATAACAGGCACTAGAGGAGCGGATGAATTAGGTGGCCCAATACGTATTGCAGAACTATCTGGTGATTTTTGGCAAAAAGGAATTGAAAGCACCTTATGGTTTATGATGATTATTTCATTAAATTTAGGTCTAATAAACCTATTCCCTATTCCAATGCTGGATGGGGGGCATCTTTTGCTGAATTTAGTTGAATTCGTGAATGGCAAGCCATTAAATCAAAAATATCTTGAACTAGCACATACATTTGGTTTTTTTATTCTTATATCATTGATGATTTTTGCAACTTATAATGATATTTCAAGATTTTTTGATTGATTATGAAATTTATTCTTTTTTTAATTGTTTTAATACTTTCTGTAATAAACTCTATTTCATACTCTGGTGTTCCGGCTAGTCCATCTTCGAGCTATAAAAATGATTATCTAAGAAAAGACAATTCGGTCATAAATGACAATATTCAGACACTAGCTCCACAGAACACTCAGTTTGTTGTTCAAGGAAATGTGAGGTTAGATTCATCCTTAATCTTAAGAGATGCTAATATTGACCCCAATAAAACCGATCAAAAAAATCTCAGTATTTCAGTTAAAAATTTATATAAAACAGGATATTATGAAAATGTTAATATCTACAAAAAAGACAATATAATTTTTATATCAATTAAAGAAAACCCTCTAATAAACCAGGTATCTATTGAAGGTAACTCCGAAATTTCAGATGAAATTATTCAATCCGAGATTGAAACAAAGTCAAGGAATGTATATTCAATGGATGTTATCAAAGATGATGTAAAAAAAATTCAATCTATCTATAAAAGACAAGGTTTTTTTTCTACTTTTATTGAACCTAAATATATAAAAAATTCTGGAAACAGAGTTGATATTGTTTTTGAAATATATGAGGGAAAAGAGGCGAAAATAAAAAGGATTAATTTTCTAAATAATAAAGTTTTTTCGGATTCCACTCTTCAAGATGTAATATCTTCCGCAGAGTATAGATGGTATGAATTTTGGGGATCCAATGATAAATTTGACAAAGAAAGAATAAATTATGATAAGGATCTTTTAAAAGATTATTATTACAAAAATGGATATATAGACTTTCAAATTCTATCTGTTAATTCAAGTCTTGTTGCAAATGATAAAGATTTTATTGTTAACTTCACATTGTTTGAGGGTGAGAGATATAAAGTTAATAAAATAGGTGTAAAATCCAATATTAGAAACCTTACTAATAAATATATTAGTAAATTTATTAATATAGATGAGAATGATTGGTACAGCTCTAGTGATATTGATGATTCAATCTCAAACATTAATGATGCGGCTTCTGAAAGAGGGTATGCCTTTCTAACAGTGATACCAAAAATAAGAAAAATTGATAAAGAAAGAATTAATATCTTATTTGAAATTAACCAGGGAAGGAAAATTTACATTGATAGAATAAATATTAGAGGAAATGTAAAAACTGAGGATGATGTAATCAGAAGAGAAATGGAGTTATCCGAGGGTGACCCTTTTAATTCTCTAAAGCTTAAAAGTAGTGAAAGAAATATAAGAACAATGGGTTTGTTTGAAAATGTTGGTATAAAAGTTAATGAGATTCAAGGATCAAACTTTTCTTCTCTAGATGTTGAACTTGCTGAAAGATCAACAGGGGAATTTTCTGTTGGTGCAGGATTCTCATCGATTGACGGAGCCTTAGGGAATGTTGGAATTAGAGAAGCTAATGTTTTTGGTCAAGCAAAAGAGCTTTCACTTCAACTAGGATTATCAACAAGAAGAAATTCTATAGATCTAAGTTATACCGACCCTTATTTTCTAAACAGTGATGTGGCAGCAGGGGTAGATCTTTTTAATGTTAGAAGAAATAATAAAGTTTATAGTGGTTATAAACATAATATTATAGGTTTTAAATTAAGAGCAGGCTACGAAGTTTTAGACAACTTTAGACATATTTCTAGTTATGCACTAAAAAGAGATAAGATTCATGATATCGATAATAATACCTCAACATATATTCAAGAACAAGAAGGTAAAAGAACAGTATCGATTATTGGACAAGCATTTCAATATGATACTCTTAATGATAGACTTAATCCTACTGAGGGTTACAGGGCAAGGTTGGATATAGATTATTTTGGACTGACTGGTGATGCTGAACATTTATTAACGGAATTAAAATTATCTAATTTTACAAGACTTGCTGATGGTTTTATTCTTGCAACATTTTTAGAGGCAGGATATATCGCCTCTATTAAAGAAGTTAAAATTAATAATAGATTTTATTTGAACGGTGATAGATTAAGAGGTTTTAAAAATTTAGGAATTGGTCCAAGAGATTCATCAACTTCCGATGCTTTAGGAGGTGAAATTTATTATTTGAATAGAAATGAACTTAATTTTCCTCTTGGTCTTCCTGATGAACTTGCAGTTAAAGGTTTAGCATTTTTGGATATTGGTACGCTTTATAATACTTCTCATTCTGGGACAAACATCAATGATGAAAGTAGCTTAAGGGCAGCAGCTGGTTTAGGTATTCAATGGATTTCACCATTTGGCCCAATTAAATTTTATTTAACCAAAGCATTTAAAAAAGAAAGTTATGATAAACAGGAGATTTTTAGATTTAGTTTTGGTACAACATATTAAACAATTATGGAGAAATAATGATGAATAAATTTATATGTTTAACTTTTCTTTTTTTTAGTAGTTTTGCACTAGCTCAAGAACAGGCAGAAAAGCAAAGTGACTCTGGTACTTTTAACGCATTAATTGGTGTTGTAGATATGAAAAAAATTCTTGCACAATCTAAAGCATACCAAAGTTTAGTTGATCAATTCGAGAATGTTAGAAGAAAACAAAGAAATACTTTTACTAAGCAAGAAGATATTATAAGAGATGAAGAAAGCGAATTGTTGAAAAAAAAAAACATTCTTTCTAAAGAGGTCTATGCTGAGAAAGTGAAAGCATTAAATGTCAAAATTAATGAATTAAAAAGTAAGCAGCAAAGTGAAGGAAAAAAGTTTGAGATTGGTTTTGATAGATCAACAAAAAAAATTCAGGGCGCTCTTGTTGATGTCCTTTCGGTTTTAGCAAATAATAATAAACTTAATCTTGTTCTTGCTAAAAGTCAGGTAATATTGGTTGGTAAAGAGATAGATATAACAGATAAAGCTATTTCTGAATTAAATAAAGTCTTACCTAAAGTTGATCTTAAAGTTCAGTAATTAGTAGAGAGAACTTAAATTGGTTGATCATAATTTTTATAGAAAGACTGGTCCTCATTCATTATCAAAGTTAGCTGAGATGCTATCCTGCGAATTTATTGGTAATGGAGAAATTTTAATTGATGATATTTCAACGCTAGAAGAAGCCAGGGTTAATGATATAAGCTTTTTCCATAAGAATAAGTATTTAGAAACTTTAAAAAAAACAAAATCTCAAGTAATACTTGTTGATAAAAATTTTAATTTAGATTTGAATAAAAACTTGATTGTTTGCAAAGATCCATATTACTCAATGGCTAAAGTTGCTTTAATATTTTATCCAGACTCTATTTATCCAAATTATTATTTTAAAGATGCTGATAGGAGTATTGAATTTGATAAATCTAATATGATATCCTCTAACACATTTATACACAAGAAGGCTAGGATAGGTAAAAATTGTAAAATAGGTTTTAATAGTTTTATTGGACCTAATGTAATTATAGGAGATAACTGTCTAATTGGTGACAATGTATCAATATATTTCTCAATTATCGGAAAAAATGTCAAAATTTATCAAGGAGTTAGAATTGGCAGTGAGGGTTTTGGTTTTATAATGCAACAGAATTCTGTTCAAAAAATTCCTCAGCTTGGAAGGGTTATAATTGGTGATTGTGTTGAAATAGGGGCAAATACAACAATTGATAGGGGCTCTATTGGTGATACCAAGATTGGTAAATTAACAATGTTAGATAATTTGGTTCATGTAGCTCATAACGTTACAATAGGTAATAATTGTATTATAGCCGCAATGACTGGAATATCAGGAAGTACAATGATTGGAAATAATGTATTAATTGGTGGACAGGTCGGTATTAGTGGTCATATAAATATTGGTAATAATGTTAAAATAGCTGCAAAATCTGGTATAATGAAAAATATCAAAGATAATCATGTAGTAGGTGGATACCCTGCTGATAATATTTTAGATTGGCATAGAAATACTTTAATACTAAAAAAACTCAGAAAGAAAAATAATGACAGATCTTAATATAGAACAGATTAAATCGTTAATACCACACAGATATCCTTTTTTGCTTATTGATAAACTCGTTGATATAATTCCAAATGAAAGTGCAACTGGTATTAAAAACGTGACATTTAATGAAAACTATTTCCAAGGACATTTTGATTCAAGATCTGTAATGCCAGGAGCATTAATAATTGAGTCTATGGCTCAATCAGCTGGAACACTTGTTATGCATAGTCTTAAAAAAACTCAAAACAATATGTCCGTTTATTTGTTAACGGTAGATAAAGCAAAATTCAGAAAACTAGTTTGTCCTGGAGATACACTTTGCAATAAAGTTTTTAAAAAGCAAAATATAAAAAATATTTGGAAGTTTAGCTGTAAGTCATACGTTGATGATAATTTAGTGGCTCAAGCAGAAGTAACAGCAATTTTAAACTCAGAATAATTTTGTAATAAACTGTAATTATTTGTTATTTGTCTTAAATTTTTTATATTGTAATTTCATAAAATGATTCATCCCACGGCGATCATACATCCCAACGCTAAAGTTGGTAAGAATACCAAAATAGGACCCTATTGTATAATAGGCAAAGATGTAAAGGTTGGAGCAAATTGTAATTTAAAAAGTCATGTTGTTGTAGATGGTGAAGTGAAAATCGGAGATAAAACAAATATTTTTTCTTTTGTATCAATAGGCTCTGAACCTCAAGATTTAAAGTTTAAGGGTGAAAAGACTCAAATTATCATAGGGGATAATTGTAAAATTAGAGAGTACTGTACGATTAATCCTGGAACAGAAGGAGGAGGAGGGGTTACAAAAGTTGGTGATAATTGTCTTTTAATGGTCGGTACACATATTGCTCATGATTGTTTAATCAGTAATAATGTTATTTTTGCCAATCATTCAACATTAGCTGGTCACGTTAATATTGAGAAAAATGTGGTAGTAGGAGCATTAAGTGCAATACATCAATTCACAAGAATTGGAGAGGGTGCAATGATTGGGGGTATGTCTGGAATTACTGGTGATGTCCCACCATTCTGTACAGCAATGGGAAACAGAGCTAAACTAAATGGATTAAATATTGTTGGTTTAAAAAGAAATGAAATTAGTAAAGTTGAAATATCAGAATTAAGAAAAGTTTATAACTTTATATTTATTAGCAAAAAATTAACTTTTAAAAATAGAGTTAAGGAAATTGAAGAAAAAAAAAATAGTTTTTATACTATTAATAAACTTTTAGGTTTTATATCTGAAGAAAGTAATAGATCATTCTGTCTACCTTAATTTTTATGAAAAAAATTATTATACTAGCAGGAAGTGGGGAGTTACCGTACAATATTGCATCAGAACTAAAAAAAAGGAATATAGATTTTTTTATAATTTCATTCAAAAATAATAAAGTCTCACTAAAGCTGAAAAAGTTTAATCCAATAGAAATTAATTTTGGAAAAATAGTTACAGAACTTAAGAAACTTAAAATAAAAAAATTCGATAGTATAATTATGATTGGTGGATTGACGAAACCAAAACTAAATGAAATAAAACCAGATGTTAATTCATTAAAATTAATCCCAATGTTTGCAAAAAAAATTATAGAGGGTGGAGATAATAATTTGCTAACATTCTGTATAAAAAGAATAGAGGATATTGGTTTAAAAATAATTAATATAAAAAAAGTATTACCCGAATTGTTTCTTGGTAAAGGAGTTTTTACTAATATATCACCATGTAATGATATTGTTAGTGATATTAAAAAAGGACAAAAAATACTTGATCAAATTTCTAAATTTGACATTGGGCAATCTATAATTTTACAAAAAGGAAATGTTGTTGGTATTGAAGGTGTACAAGGCACAGATATACTTATAAAAAATTCTAAAAATTATCTTGAAAAGGATACGAATGCAGTTTTAATTAAGTCTATAAAACAAAAACAGGATTTAAGAGTAGATCTTCCAACAATTGGAATTAAAACGTTACAAAACTGCTTAAAGTCAAACATCTATGGCATCGCTTTTTCTGCACATAATACAATTTTTTTAGATGTTAAAAAAATAATTTCGTACTGTAACAAAAATAAACTTTTTTTAATTGGAGTGTAGTTGAGGATTGTAATTATAGCAACAGAAGCTTCTGGTGATTTTCTGGGATCTGAATTAATCAAAGTAATTAGATTAAAAAAAAAGAATGTTGTAATTAAAGGAATAGGTGGACCATTGATGATAGATTCTATGTTTGAATCATGGGTAAGTATCTCTAAATTTAATGCTATTGGAATATATGAAGTTTTAATTAGAATATTTAAATTTATAAAGCTAATTAAATTTATTGAAAAAAAAATAAGAAATTTTCAACCAGATATTATTATTTCTATAGATTCACCAAGCTTTAATTATAGACTGCTAAAAAAATTAAGTGATCTTAAAAGAAATGACACAAAATTTATTCACTATGTTGCTCCTACAGTTTGGGCTTGGAAATCCTTTAGAGCGAAACTATTTGCAAATCTATACCATAAATTATTTGTTTTATTTAAATTTGAAAAAAAATATTTTATAAAACATAAATTAGAAACGTTTGTAGTTGGTCATCAAGTTTTTTTTAAAAGAAAACAGATTCCCAGAAAAAAAAAAAAGATTATATTTCTTCTAGGTTCCAGAACATCGGAAATAAAAAATAATATTAAAGAGTTTAGTTTGCTTATTGAGAATATTATTCCTAAATATGAGAATTTTAGTTTTTATATTTTAACTTTTAAGAATCACTTAAACTATTTTAGTGAATTAAAGAATAAATTTAAAAAGATTCGGATTGTTACCGATACAAATGAAAAACAAAAAATAATGTCAGAATCCTTTCTTGCCGTAGCTACATCAGGTACTGTTACTTTAGAGCTTGCAAAATTTCATATTCCAATGATTGTAGTTTATAAAACTCATTTTATAACAAAGTTAATTATTAAATTGTTAGTTAGAGTTAAATATGCATGCTTGATAAATATATTTTTTGGAAAATTAATTATACCTGAATTATTATTCAATAATTTCACTTACAAAAAAGTATTACCTTTATTTAGAGATTTGGTAGAAAACAAATTTAAAAGAGAAGAACAAATTAAATACTTAAAAGTTTTTTCTTCTAAGATGCTAATTAAAAATAAGAATCCAGCAGAAATTATTGCTGATTCAATATTTTAGAATCTAAACTTTTACTATTCTCTATCTTTAATATCTACAAATTTTCTCTTTGATTTTCCCGTATAAAGTTGTCTTGGCCTACTAATTTTTGATGTCTCTGTTCCAATCATTTCCTTCCACTGAGAAATCCAGCCTACGGTTCTTGCTACTGCAAAAATAACCGTAAACATTGACTCTGGAAGTCCAAGAGCTTTTAAAATTATACCTGAATAAAAATCTACGTTTGGATAAAGTTTCTTTTTTATAAAATAATCATCATTTAATGCTATTTCTTCAAGTTTATTTGCTAATTTAAGTAGTGGAATATTATCGTCATCAAGTTCGTTTAATAATCTATGGCAATATTTTCTTAAAACATTAGCTCTGGGGTCATAATTTTTATAAACTCTATGTCCAAATCCCATAAGCCTAAATGAGTCATCCTTATCTTTGGCCTTATTAATATATTTCCCAATATTATTTTCCCTTCCAATCATACGTAACATTCTGATTACTGATTCGTTTGCACCACCATGAGCCGGCCCCCATAGAGAGGCAACACCAGCTGCAACACAAGCGAATGGGTTGGCTCCTGACGAACCTGCAATCTTAACAGTAGATGTAGATGCGTTTTGTTCGTGGTCAGCGTGAAGAATAAGTAATTTATCAAGTGCATCAATTTTCGCTTTACTAGGACTGTAGTCTCCACAAGGAGTTGAAAAAAGCATGTGTAAAAAATTTTCACTATATGACAACTCATTCCTTGGGTATATGAATGGTTGACCTAGTGAATATTTATATGCCATAGCTGCCATTGTGGGTAATTTTGCTAATAACCTTGTGACTGCAACCCATTTACCTTTATTTGATGAAAAATCATATATTTTTTCAGGGTAAAAAGAAGACAAAGCCCCAACAATACCAACTACTACCGCCATTGGGTGAGAATCTCTTCTGAAACCACTGTAAAATCGAAGAATTTGTTCATGTAACATTGTATGATTTGTTAATGTTTGAATAAATTTACTTTTTTCTTTTTTATTAGGTAAATCTCCATTAAGTAGTAAATAACAAACTTCTGGATAATCTGAATTTTCAGCTAACTTTTCGATCTCGTAGCCTCTATGTAATAGAACGCCTTTCTCTCCATCAATATAAGTTATTTCTGACGAGCAACTCGCTGTTGATGTGAAACCAGGATCATATACAAACATTCCAGTTTTTTCGTAAAAGGATGTTAAATCCACTACATCAGGTCCGCATGAACCTTTGATAACATTAAAATCATAGGTTTTATTATTTTCGGGATTTAATATTTTAATCTTTTTCATAAATTTCTAATCATTGTTATAAAATTCTGTTTCCCAACAATAAAAATGAGGTCAAAAATCGAGGGTCCATTTACTTGACCTAATATTAAACATCTTATTGGTTGAGCAAAAGCTTTAAATCCTAACCCCAATTCTGAAATAGTCTCTTTTATTTGTTTTTCAATGGTTTCGTGATCCCATTTATTGATACTTTTTAGCCCATTAAGGATCAAATCTTTGTTATTTTTTAAGGGTAGAATCAATTCATTTTCTTCTTTACCAAGTTTTCTAAGAGTTAAATTAAAATTACTTATATTATTAAATATATCATATAAATTGTTTGCACGATCTTTAAATAAATTAATTAAGTGAATGTTTTTTTCTTTAAATTTTTCGTCGAAACTAGAAAAGTCATACCTTTCTCTTAACGAATTTAGTAGAGTCTCGTTATCAGTTATCTTAAGATAATGATTATTTAGGAAATCTAATTTTTTCATATCATGCTTAGACGGTGACTTGCCAATATTTTCCAATGTAAATTTTTCTTGGATTTCTTCTAATGTAAAAATTTCTTTATCACCCAAAGACCAACCTAATCTCATAAGATAATTATTAATTGCTTGGGATAAATAACCACTACTTTTATATTCTAAAATTGATGCAGCATTATCTCTTTTTGATAGTTTTTGGTTATTTTCATTATGAATTAATGATATATGTGCAAAATTTGGTTTATATTCTAAGAAATCAAAAATTACTTTTTGACGAAATGAATTTGTTAAATGATCATCCCCTCTAATTATATCTGTAACCTTCATATTATAGTCATCAACTGCTGATGAAAGAAGAAATGTTGGGCTTCCATCACTTCTTAAAATAATATAATCGTCAATTTCTTCATACTTAACTTCAACTAATCCTTGAATTTTATCATTAATTCTACAGATACCATTAATTGGAGATTTTAAACGAATAGAGAATGATTTATCTTTTGGATATTTATCTGCTGGGATATCTCTCCATTCACTTTTAAATTTATTTTTTAATGAACTATTACTTTTTATATAGTTTGAATCGTGAAAGCATTTATAGGCTAAATTTTTTGATAAAAGCTGGTTTGCTACATTAATATGTTGCTCATAATTATTGCTTTGAAAAGTTATTGGTTTCGAAAAATTAATACCAAGCCACTCTAAACCATTGATTATACTTTCTATTGATTCTTCAGATGATCTTTCTTTATCACTATCTTCAATTCTTAGAAGAAATTTTCCATTGTTTGCTTTTGCATACAAATAGTTAAATAAGGCTGTCCTAGCTCCACCCAAGTGGAGATTTCCTGAAGGAGACGGAGCAAATCTTGTGATTGTTGACATTAAGATTTAGAACTTTCTAATCAACCCAACTAACTTTCCTTGGATCCTAACTCTTCCTTCACCAAAGATTCTAGTTTTAAAATTTTTATTAGAAGGTTCAAGAGCGATTGAGTTTTTAAAGGATCGAAATTTTTTAAGAGTAACTTCATTTTCATCTATCAATGCTACTACGATATCACCAGTAATCGCTGTTTCTGTTTTCTTTATCACAACAATATCACCATCAAATATACCCTCATCAATCATTGAGTCTCCACATACTTCCAATGTAAAGTGTTGATTTTTATTATTTACGAGGTAGTTCGGTACTGAAATTTGTTCAAAACTATTGGTAATTGCTTCTATAGGGTTACCAGCTGCTATTCTACCAAGAAATGGTAGAGAAATTTCGGTATCATCAATTTTATTTTCAAAATTATTAATTGTCAGAGCTCTTGCTTTGTGTGGCAATCTTTTTATGTATTTTTTCTCTTCTAGGCTTTTTAACAACTTATGTATCCCAGATTTGGATTTTATATTAAGTTTAGATCTCATTTCGTCAAAAGTAGGGAAGACCATTCTTTCTGAATAGTAGGATTTAAGATAATCAAGAAGGTTTTTTTGTTTTACAGTAAGCATTTACAAATGTTCTACATAAGTTCTACATTTTGTCAAGTTAAATATAATTTTCTGTTATATTATTAAATGTTAAAATTTTAACAGATTCGTTCTTTTTAATAGGTTTGGCGTAAGAATTTCTCATTATAATTCCATCTGATTTTGATAAAATATTTTGCATTGAGCTATCTTGTGAATCAAATATCTCAAATTCATTACCTACACATTTTATGCGTTGAAAAGTTGTTAATCTTCCATTTTTGCTTATAAAAGATCTACTTCTCAATATTTGATGATTGATTCTAGCAATATTTGTTCCATAAAATTTATTTATAAATATAGGAAAAAAATTTATCATTGACATGAAACATGATACTGGATTACCTGGAAGACCAAGAAATAGCTGTTTATCGGTAAACTTTCCAAATGTTGTAGGTTTTCCTGGTTTTATCAAAACTTTATCAAAAATAACTTTAATATTCATTTTTTGCAGTGAATTTTTTACAATGTCATATTTTCCTTCAGAGATTCCCCCTGTTGTAATTAAAAGATCAAATTTCTCTAATCTTTTAATTTTATTAATAAGTTTTTTTGAATCATCATTTATAATGTCAACCCCAATTACTTCAGCACCAAATTTCTTTGATAAGAACTCCACCAGTATATGATTGGTTGGAACGATTAGATTTTTCTTCAACAATTCATCACCAGTTGATATTACAAAAATTCTTGGTTTTTTAAGAACTTTTACTTTGTTGATTCTTAACGACTTAGCAAGGGCTAATTTTCTGAGTGACATGACAGAGCCTGACTTTAAAACGAGTTCATTTTTTTTAATATCAGAACCTTTAAATCTAACAAATTTTTGTTTCGGAATTTGGTTTATAGTAATTGATTTTTTATCATAAGAGTATTCACAGTTTTCTTTTGGAATTACAACTTTTTTCCCTTTTGGTAATGGAGCCCCTGTAAAAATTAACATACATTGATAATCTTTGAAATCTGGCACACTTTTGTCTCCTGATTTAGATTCACCAACTATTTCATATTTTTTTTTTTTGGTTAAAGATCTTTCATTAACCACAATTCCGTCCATTGCTGAAAGATTTGTAAATGGCATACAGTAATTTGAACGGTAGTCTTTTGATATTATTCTTTCACAAGAATCTTCAATTTCAATGATTTGGTCTTTTGTACTGGTACTAGTGTTGGTTTTTATATAATTACATGCTTTTTTATAGGATATCATTTTTAAACTCACCAGATTTTCCACCACTTTTATATTTGAGTTTAAGATCATTTATTATGATCGTTTTATCAATTGCTTTACACATATCATAGATTGTAAGACTAGCAATTGCCGAGGCTATCAATGCTTCAATTTCAACTCCAGTTTTACCATTACTTTTTACTTTGACATGAACTAAAATCACCATTCTTTTTTTATCTGTTGTAAAATCAACACTAACAGAATTGATATCAATGTTATGACATAACGGAATCAATTCAGAAGTTTTTTTGGCTGCAAGAATGCCAGCACATCTTGCTGTATTAAAAATTTCACCTTTTTCGCTCCCAAGTTCAATGATTCTCTTAAAGGTACTTTTTTTAAATTTAATTTCATTTGTTGCCTCTGCAATTCTTGAGGTAATTTTTTTTGAAGAAATATCAACCATATTAATTTTTTTATTTTTGAGATGTGAGAATTTCATTTGTTTATTAAATACCTTGTTTCTTTATATATATTATTTGATTTCATTAAACTTTCACCAATCAAAAAAGCATCCGCACCAAGATTTGAGTACTCTTTAATCTCTTTATTACTTGAAATCCCACTTTCACATATTTTAATGATATTATCTGGAATTTTTGGAGATAATTTTTTAAAAGTATTAAGATCGACTTTTAATGTTTTTAAATTTCTATTATTTATACCTATACACTCAACATTAAGTTTTAAAGCTTTATATAATTCATTTTCATCGTGAACCTCAGTAATTACACTTAATCCTAGTTTTTTTGCAATTTTGTAAAAAGTTTTTAGTTTATAATCATCTAAAGCAGCTACAATTAAGAGTATACAATCAGCCTCATTATTAAAACTCTCGTAAATTTGCCATTCATCAATTATGAAATCTTTTCTTAGGATAGGTATATTTACAGAATTTTTAACTTCTTTTAGGATTTTTAAGCTTCCTTCAAAAAAATTTTTCTCGGTTAAAACAGATATACATTTTGCTCCAGCTTTTTCATATTGTTGAGCAATAAATTTAGGGTTAAAATCTTCGCGAATTATACCTTTACTTGGCGATGCTCTCTTTATTTCTGTTATCAAATTAAAAGTTTTATAATTTTTTTTTTTTAAATCTTTAAAAAAATTTCTTATTTTAGATTTCCTTTTTATTTTTGTATCATTTCTCTTCAAGATCTCTATCTCTTTCATTTTGAGTAGACATATTTTTTCTAAAATATCCATAGTTAACCTCTCACTAAGGAATTTAATTTTTTAATTACAAGGCCATTATTTATATTATAATTTACCATTTCAATTCCTTCATGAATATTTTTTGCTTTATTAGAAATTACAAGCCCAACTGCAGAGTTAAGTACTACATTATCTCCTATTGGACCTGTTTCTCCTTCAAATACTCTTTTCATTAAAAATGCATTTTCATTTGCATCTCCTCCTCGAAGTTCATTTTCAGAGCATTTTTTAAACCCAAATTTTGATGGGTCAAGAATTTTAACTTTTGAAATACCATTTTTTGTCACTTCAATAAATTTATTTTCTGATAATGTCGTTAACTCATCATAACCATTAGAGTTATGAACAACCCATGCTTTTTTTACTTTTAAATCTCTTAAGCATTTGGAATGAGTTTGAAGATTTTTTTCATCACTTACGCCAATAATTTGAAATGAAGGGTTGGCAGGATTTAATAAAGGACCAAGTAAGTTGAAAATTGTTCTAAATAAAAGAGATTTCCTTATATGAGAAACCTCTGCTAGAATCGGATGAAAAAACGGTGCAAATAAAAAACATATACCATGTTTTTTAAAGAAATTTTGAACTTTTGATGGATTGTCAAAAAGTTTGATTCCTAATGACTCTAAAACATCAAAACTTCCTGATTTCGAAGTAACAGATCTATTACCGTGCTTGACAATTTTTACATCAAACGATGATAAAACTATAGATGTAGCTGTAGAAAAATTAAAGCTATTTTTATTATCACCCCCAGTTCCACAAGTATCCATAAAATCATCATTAATTCTAATTTTAGTTGCTTTATTCTTTAGATAAAAAACAAAGGATTTAATTTCTTCATATGACTCTCCTTTAATGAATAAAAGAGTCAGAATACTTGATAAACAACAATCATCTATTTCTTTTTTGAAAATTTTCTTTACTAATAAATCACTCTCAAGATGATTTAAATCCAAAGATTTGATCAGTTTTTGCAATATTAGGTTAATTTCTTTTGACATTCTTTATTATATTATTTGATGTAAGAACTATAAACAATTTATGAAATTTTTAACAATTTGATGACCATGCTCAGTTGCAATACTCTCTGGGTGAAATTGCACACCGTAAAAAGGAAGTTTAACATGTTGAATGCCCATAATTACTCCATCTTCAGTTTTAGCAGTTATATTTAAATTTTTAGATATTGATTCTTTCTCTATTATGAGTGAATGATACCTCGTTGCTTTGAAAGGGTTTTTAAGATTATTAAATAAACCTAAACTGTTATGATGAATTAAACTTACTTTTCCATGTACTGGCTTTCCGCTTTGTACAATTTTAGAATTAAAAGCTTCGGCAATAGCTTGATGACCTAAACAAACTCCAAGTGTAGGAATTGGATATTTAAGTTCTGAATTTTTTTTAATTAATTCAAGACATATTCCAGCGTTCCTTGGACTACTTGGACCTGGAGATATGACTAAAAATTTTGGCTTTTCTTTAATGAAGAAATCTGACTCTTTTTCATCATTTCTATAAACTCTAACTTTTTCGCCTATTTCTTGGAAGTAGTGTACAAGATTGTAAGTGAAACTGTCGTAATTATCTATAAGTATTATCATTTATTCAAATTTTTTTGCGTATTGTGTTGCTGCTAATAATGCTAATGCTTTATTCTCAGTTTCTTTATATTCGTTTTTAACATTACTGTCTGCAACAATGCCTGCACCCGCTTGAACATAAATTGTATTTTCTTTTATTAAAGCAGTTCGTAAGGTAATACAAGTATCAATATTTCCGTTGGCAGAAATATAACCTACTGAACCTGCATATACATTTCTTCTAGTTTTCTCTAACTCTTCAATTATTTCAATTGCTCTTATCTTTGGTGCCCCTGTTACGGTTCCTGCAGGAAAACCACTAAATAAAACATCTGTACTATTTTTATTCTTAATTAATTTCCCAACTATATTAGATACAATATGCATAACATGTGAAAAAAATTCGACATACATTTTATCTGTAACTTCAACTGTTCCCGGTTGCGAAACCCTACTTATATCATTTCTTCCCAAATCTAAAAGCATTAGATGTTCAGATAACTCTTTTGGATCATTAATTAATTCATTTTTTAGTTTTTCATCTTCAATTTTATTTTTCCCTCTTTTTCTTGTTCCAGCTATTGGTCTAATAGTTACATCTTTCCCTTCAAGTTTGATTAAGATTTCAGGACTAGAGCCAACAATTGCAAAGTTTTTAAAATCCATAAAAAATAAATAAGGTGAAGGATTTAGATATCTTAATGACCTATAAATTGAAATTGGTGAAACGTTAATTTTTTTCTTGAAAACTCGAGACAAAACTACTTGAAATATTTCCCCTTCATATATGTATTTTTTAGCTTTATTTACCATGACTTTAAATTCTTCATAGGTAGTGCTTGATTTTACATTTTTAAAAACATCTGAAGTTTTAATCATTTTTTTTTCAATAAAATATTTCTTTTCTATAGGTTCGCAAATTGTTTTTTTGATATCGTAAATTGTTTTTTTTGCTTTTTTAAATACCTGTGAAGCATTTTTTTTTTTATCATTTTTAACAAGTTGAGAAATTATTATTTTATCATTTACATTATCGAAAACCACCGTTGTTGAAGGTCTTAAAAAAATTGAATCAGATAAATTTAACAAATTTTTTTTATTAAGTTTTACGTTTTCGAAAAACTTTATCATCTCATAGCCCATATATCCAAAGATACCAGATGAAATTGAAGGTAATTGTTCTGGTAATTTAATTTTATTATTCTTAATAAAGCTAGATAGACTCTGCAGAGGTTTTTTTTTATCAATTTTTTTTTTTTTTGATACTGTAATATCTGTGATTAAACATTTATTGTTTTTACACTCCCAAATAAGATCTGGTCTAATTCCAATAACAGAGTACCTTCCTTTTTGACTACCTTTTTCTACAGACTCAAATAAAAAAACATATTTTTCTTTTTGCAATTGAATTAGGATTGAAACAGGAGTATGGATATCAGCTGAGAATGAGTGAAATAGGATCTGGGTCTTTCCTGAAAGAAAGTTCCTCTCAAATAACTTAAAGTCAGGTTCTTCGATATTCATTTTAATTTAGCTGGTCAATTACATCATCATTAATCGTAATTTTATATTTTTTTCTTAATGCTTCTGAAAATTGAGCAAGTAAATCAATAGTTAAATCATCTTTGAGTTTTATTTCAAACTCTTTAAGCTCTGACTTATCATTTACTAAATCATTTTTTATTTCAGCTGTCTGAGCAACAATAACTTCTGTTTGACCTCTCTTAACATAGTTAATATCTTTTATTTTTGATTCAAATATTTTACTTATAAGTGGAATTGGGAGAACACTGCTATCTGGTAATATCCTTGAAAATGGTTGAACACCTTTAATTTCTAAATTAAGTTTTTTAGCTTGATTGTTAAACGTGATTTTTTTTGATTCAACTTTATTTTTTATTTTTTCTGCTTTTTTCAAAGCTTTATTGGTTTGATTGCGAAGTGTAATCATTTCTAAAATTTTATTTTTAGATTCTTCAAAACTTAACTGCTTTGGAGGAATTATTTCTGTTACAAGACTTATTGCCAAACCTTCATCCCCATCTGTATCAATAATATTACCTTCTTCATTTAGTTTTTGGTTAAAAATTGTTCTTAAGATTCTCTCATCTTTAAACTTTTCTTTTTTTCCATTCACAAACTCCCCATTTTTTTTTATCAAATTACTTTTTAATATTTTAACCTCAAGGATTTTAGAAATTTCGTCAAAAGTACTACCTGATGCTAAAAGGTCTTCAAGTTCATCTTGAAGGTCATAGACTGCGTCTTTACCTTTTTCAAAAAGAATTTCATTTCTAAATTTATTTTTCACTTCTTCAAATTTAACTTCTTTTCTTTCTTTGATTTTAGAAACATATATTATGTGCCATCCAAAACCACTTTGGAGTGGGATAGAAATTTCGCCTTCTTTAAGGTTGAATATGTCATCGACAATTTCTTCAGGGAGTTCACTCTTAGTGTTCCAACCTAAATTTATATCTTCTTTATTTAAACCTAAATCTTTTTTTGCAATAGCTTCAAAATTCTTTGGGTTTATTTTATTTGCTATGCTTTTGGATTTTTGATCGCTATCAACCAATATTTGGTATAAGAACCTTTCCTCTGGTTCAATTAAAGCTTCTTTTCTCTCCTCATACAGTAACTCGACTTCATCACTAGTAACTGTAGATTTTTTAGCGTACTCCTTTGCATCTAATAAAAGTGTTTCTGCATTTCTTAATTCTTCTGACATAAAGTCAGCCTTATTGGCATTATAGAAGTCTTTTAGTTCTTGATCTTCAATTTTATCAATCTTTTCATTTCTTACATCAATTACAAAATAATCAACGGATCTTTCTTGAAGATTATATTCTCCTAATTTTTTTAACATTATCTTTGGAATTGTGAGACTTGAACGAATTGTTTCAACCATTTGCTCTCTAGCAAGGTCTTGTCTAGTACCTTCAACATATGTATCTTCTGAATAACCTGATTCTGAAATTAATTGTCTAAATTGAAGTTCGCTAAATTGACCTAGATCATCTTTGAATGCGTCATCTTTAAGTATTTTATCTCTAACATTTATATCACTTACCGATAATCCAAGCTCTAAGGCTTCATTATTAAATAATGCTCTATTTACCAGAGAGCTTAATGCTCTATCAACATATCCAAACTCTCTAGATTTTTTAATATCTAGGGAGGAGCCTAATAGCTTTCGAATCTCTTCAGTTTGTCTTGTGTACAGTGAGTAGAATTCTTTAGCTGAAATATCTAATTTTCCAACTGTAGCAACAGTAGACTGTTTTTTTCCAACACCAACCAAATCTTCAGTACCCCACATACCAAAACTAATAATAAGAATTGTTAAAAGACTACCAAAAATAATTTTAAGTATTGAGTTTTTTGAACTGTTTCTTAAAGTTGTAAGCATATTATTTTTTATTTATAAATTTTATGACACAGAATACATTAATTGTTTCAAATTGGAAGATGAATTTAAACTTTATTCAGGCCAAGAACCTAGTTACGAATCTTAAAAATATTGAATATAATAAGAAAAAAATTAGTAATGTTATTTGTCCACAATTTTTATTATTACCAATTTTAAATAAATTATTAGAGGAAAGTGATTTTGTTTTAGGAGCACAGGATTTTCACTTTGAGTTCAGTGGCGCATATACTGGAGATACAAGTGTTGAGTTGGTAAAAGACTATAATTGTAAATATTCAATTATTGGTCACTCAGAAAGAAGGATTTTACATAATGAAAGTAACAGCATGATAAAAAAAAAAGTTAGATTATGTTTGGATAACTTTATTATTCCAATTTTATGTGTTGGGGAGTCAATTGAACAAAGAAAAAAAAATATTTATAAAAATTTCATAATGAAACAATTAACAGAATGTATTGAAGGGATAAAATGCGAAAAATTAGTTGTTGCCTATGAACCTATTTGGTCTATAGGTACTGGGATTGTTCCAACAGTTGGAGATATTATTGAAATATCTGAGCTAATTTTTTCATTTTTAAAAAAAAAAAAAATTGAAAAATTCAAAATCTTGTATGGTGGTTCTGTAAATTCCACAAATTTTTATGAAATAAACTCGATAGATAAAATTAATGGTGCTTTAATTGGCGGAGCAAGCCTAAAAATTGATGAAATGGAGAAAATTCTCACAAGTTGTTGATTTTTTAATTTTTTTAAATATTGTAGGCATATGTTGGCTATAGTTTTATCCATCCATGTTTTGATTTGTATTTTTCTGATTGTTTTCATATTACTTCAAAAGTCAGAAGGCGGAGGCTTGGGTATAGGGCAATCAAATAGTGGTGGTTTAGGTGATTTCTTATCTACAAGAAGTACATCAAATATATTAACAAAAACAACTTCATTTCTTGCAGTTTGTTTTTTTCTTACAAGTTTTTCTCTAGTTATAATAGCTAACAAGAATTACAAAAAAGAATCTATAATTGACTCAAATGATGATTCTATTATTGATAGACTTGATTTGATTCCTGAAGAGTTTGATGTTGAAAAACAAGAAGATAACATTAACGTTCCTGTTGATTAAAAAACCAACAGTTAGCACCCGTAAAATATGACAAAGTTTATCTTTATCACGGGTGGTGTTGTATCATCACTTGGAAAAGGTATAGTTTCCTCTTCGATAGCCTCATTGTTATCACTTTCAAACTTTAAAGTACGTGTTAGGAAACTTGATCCATATCTGAATATCGACCCTGGAACCATGAACCCATCACAACATGGAGAAGTTTTTGTAACAGATGATGGAGCTGAAACTGATATGGATCTTGGGCATTATGAGAGGTTTACAGGGATTATAGCTAAAAAAAATGATAATATAACAACAGGTAAAATATATTCAGAAGTTTTAAAAAAAGAAAGAAAAGGCGATTATCTTGGATCAACAGTTCAAGTAATACCTCACGTTACAAATGAAATTAAAAATTTTATAAAAAAAGATCTTAAAAAAGAAGATTATGTAATTTGTGAAATTGGGGGAACAGTGGGTGATATCGAAAGTCTTCCATTTCTTGAAGCTATAAGACAATTAAGAAATGAATTGGGAAAGAAATCAACTTATTTTATTCATTTGACATTAGTTCCTTATCTATCTGCTGCAAATGAATTTAAAACAAAGCCAACCCAACATTCAGTTAAAGAATTATTAGGTCTAGGTATTCAGCCAGATTTATTATTATGTAGAACTGAAAAATCTTTTGACGATGAGGCTAGAAAAAAAATATCACAATTTTGTAACTTGTCATTTGACTCTGTAATAATCGTTGAAAATGCAAATATTATTTATGAGGTTCCTCTTAAATTACACTCTCAAGGAATATTAAAACAGCTCTATAATCACTTTGATATAAAAAAGATTCCCAAACTAAATCAAAAACCATGGAAATCATTTGTTAATAAATTTAGTAATTTAAAAAATGAGGTTGATGTAACAATAGTTGGTAAGTATACAAATTTATCCGAATCTTATAAATCGTTAAATGAAGCGCTTTTCCACAGTGGTATCAAAAATAATGTCAAGGTGAATGTCAAGTGGTTAGATTCAAGACTTTTTGATAATTATAATAAATCAAAGAAAATTCTTTCAAATACAAATGGAATCCTTGTGCCTGGAGGATTTGGTGAAGACGGAAGTATTGGTAAAGAAAATGCGATAAAGGTTGCTAGAAAGATGAAAATTCCCTTTTTAGGTATCTGTTTTGGGATGCAACTTTGTATTCTTGAATCAGTAAAATCTTTAAAAGGTTATGAAAAAGCTTCATCTACTGAATTTGGAAATACAACTTTACCAATTATTTCGATGCTTCATGAATGGACTAAGGATAAAAAGATTCTTAAACATGACAAACAAAATCTTGGAGGCAGTATGAGACTTGGAGCATATGTGTCAAAATTAAAAAAAGAATCAAGAATTTTCAAAATTTATAAAAAAACTGAAATCAAAGAAAGACATAGACACAGATATGAAGTAAATTATAATTTTATTGATATTATTGAAAAAAGTGGAATTTCAGTGACAGGTTTTTCTCCGGATGGTAAGTTAGTTGAAATAGTTGAAAGAATTGATCACCCATGGTTTATAGGAGTGCAGTTTCATCCAGAATTAAAATCCACACCATTTAATCCGCATCCAATTTTCAACTCTTTTATTGACTCTTTAATTAAGTTTAAGAATGAAAAAAATTAAAATTAATAATGAATTATCTTTTTCAAATGACTCAGATATAAAATTTATTTTAGGGCCATGTCAAATAGAAAGTCAATCTCATGCGCTTGACGTTTGTGAAGAAATAACAAAACTTTCAAAGAAACTGAATTTTAAATTTATTTATAAAAGTTCTTTTGATAAAGCAAATAGAAGTAGTCATAAAAGTAAAAGAGGAGTTGGAATAAAAAGAGGACTTGAAATTTTAGCTAAAGTAAAAGAAAAATATAATTGTCCTGTCATTTCAGATATACATGAAACAAGTCAAATCAGAGAAGCTAAAAAGATTCTCGATGTTATTCAAATACCTGCTTTTCTTTGCAGGCAAACGGATCTTTTAGTTGAGGCAGGTAAATCAGGAGTTCCAATAAATGTTAAAAAGGGACAATTTCTTGCCCCATGGGATATGAAAAATGTAATTAAAAAAGTTCATTCTTCGGGTAATAATAAAATTCTTATTACTGAAAGAGGAACGAGTTTTGGTTATAATAATTTAGTGTCTGATATGCGATCGATAAAAATAATTAAAGACTTTGGATATCCTATTATATTTGATGCAACCCATTCTGTTCAACTTCCTGGAGGAATGGGGGATAAATCGGGCGGACAATCTGAGTTCGTAGATACACTTGCTACTGCTTCAACAACAATAGGAATAAGTGGAATTTTCATAGAAACGCATGAAAATCCCAAAAAAGCCCCATCCGATGGACCTAATATGGTTGCTCTAAAAGATTTGGGAAGTTTGATTCATAAAATTATACTTTATGATAATTTAACTAAAAGTAAGGTTTTAAAAAATGTCAGAAATTTCTAGTATTTTTGCAAGAGAAGTAATTGATAGTAGAGGCGTACCAACTGTTGAGGTTCAGATAAAACTATCAACAATGGAATCTGCTGTTGCATCAGTACCATCTGGAGCTTCAACAGGTTCTTTCGAAGCATTCGAACTTAGAGATGATGATGATAAAAAGTTTTTTTCTAAAGGTGTTCAAAATGCAGTAAATAATGTCAATACCGAAATAAGGGAAACTATTTTAGGTTTTGACCCAACAAATCAAAAAGAGATTGATAACACCCTGATTGAGCTGGATGGGACTAAAAATAAATCAAGATTGGGAGCAAACGCAATACTAGCTACTTCACTTGCATGCGCAAGAGTATCAGCAAAATATCAAAACTTACCATTATATAAATATATCGGTGGCATTCAAAATTACCTACCAACTCCTATGATGAATATTGTGAATGGTGGATGTCATGCAAATAATCAATTAGATTTCCAAGAATTTATGATTATTCCGCTTGGTTTTAAGACTTTCAAAGATTCACTTAGATGCGGATGTGAAGTCTTTCATGAACTTAAAGGTATTTTATCTACTAAAAGTTTTTCAACTTCAGTAGGTGACGAAGGTGGTTTTGCACCAGATATAAAATCAAATAATGAATGTTTAGATTTAATTTTAAAAGCCATTAATAAGGCAGGTTATAAAGAAGCTAAAGACATATATATTGGGCTGGATGTAGCATCATCAGAATTTTATCAAAACAAAAGATATAAACTTAAAGGGGAGAATCTAGAATTATCTTCAGAAAGTTTAATAAAATACTATGAAAAATTACTAAACAATTATCCAATAATTTCTATTGAAGATGCATTGGATGAAAATGATTGGAATGGTTGGACAAATCTTACAGATGCGCTTGGTAACAAATGTCAATTGGTTGGCGATGATTTATTTGTGACTTCAGATAAAAGACTTCAAATTGGCATAAATAAAAAAGCAGGAAATTCAATTCTTATTAAATTAAATCAAATTGGTACACTATCAGAAACAATGGATACTATTAATTTAGCTAAAAAAAATAATTATAATACTATTATATCTCACAGATCTGGAGAAAC
>CENJ01008559.1_pt1 | contig 31048 bp, 27 predicted proteins | sample 356161 | NCBI WGS metagenome assembly CENJ01 (sample SAMEA2619531, study PRJEB7988) | marine metagenome | biome: marine biome (ENVO:00000447); feature: surface water layer (ENVO:00002042); material: "saline water (ENVO:00002010), including plankton (ENVO:xxxxxxxx)" | depth 5 m | reverse complement strand
AAATTCTTTGTTAGTGCTGCTAACAATGGATACCTGAATGGTTTAGCCAATGAGTTCAATGAATCTACCAATTCAATAAGAAAGGAACTAAACAATCTATCCAGCGCAGGATACCTCTCAAAATCAAAAAAAAACAATAGGGTTATTTATAACGCCAACACATCACATCCTATGTTTGATGTTTTACAAAAAATTGTTAGACAACATCTGGGTCTTGAAGATATTGTTGAAACTGTAATCAAAAGAATCGGAGATGTAGATAAAATAGCTTTAACTGGTGAATATGCAGATGGAATTGATAGTGGAAATATTGAAATCATTATTAATGGATCAAAAGTAAATAACGAATATTTAAAAAATATAAAATCAAAGATTAAAAAGAAAATTGGGAGAGAAGTAACTTTTTTATTGAACCAAAAACTAGACTCAAACTCAATTATTCTTTACAAAAAATGATTATATGAACTGGCATGTTCTATATACAAAACCAAGAAGTGAGAAAAAAGCAGAAAAGCAGCTTCAATCAATTGGAATAGATGCATATTGCCCAACATTCTCTAAAATTTCACGATGGAGTGATCGAAAAAGAAAGATTGATGTACCCGTGTTACCGTCAATGGTATTGGTTAATATAAATCATAATGACTTGAAGAAAGTTTTTAAATCTCCTTTGATTGTTAGATATATGTTTTGGCTGGGTAAAAGAGCTGTAGTTAGGCAATCTGAGGTTGATATTTTAAAAAAAAAATTAAATGGAAAGCATAATTTAATTAATACTGAGCTTTCCAATATTAAGATTGGTGATATTTTTAAGTTGTCATCTTTTAATAATGAAAAAGGAATTGTAAACAGAATTTCAAACAATAATATTTGGATTTACATAAAGTCCATTGGTTATAATATTAAGCTTGAGTTAGCTTAATTGATATTAAATATGTATAATTTCTGTTAGTCATAATTGTGACTGACAATGGCGAAGCCATAAAATAAGTTTAATGAAAAAAATAATGTTAATATTTGGTACCAGACCTGAGGCTATCAAAATGGCACCGTTAGTTAAAGAATTCCGTAAATATTCAGATTTTTTTGATACAAAAGTATGTGTTACTGCGCAACACAGAGAAATGCTAGATCAGGTCTTACATTTTTTTGAGATCAAACCTGAGTATGATTTAGATTTAATGAAACCAGAACAAAATTTGTATGGGTTAACGGCCACTATTATTCTGTCTCTGAAACCCATTCTTGAAGAATTTAACCCAGATTATGTTTTTGTACACGGTGATACTACAACTACAATGGGTGGATCTATTGCAAGTTTTTATTCTGGAGCAAAGGTATGTCATATAGAAGCCGGACTCAGAACAAATAATAAACTTTCTCCGTTTCCAGAGGAAATAAACCGCCAGATAACTACTAGAGTTTGCGATTATCATTTCGCTCCGACAGAAACTTCAAAAAAAAATCTGCTTAAAGAAAATATTTATGAAGATTCAATTTTAGTCACCGGAAATACAGTGATTGATGCTTTGATTGAGTCTATTAAAAAAGTTGATGAAAATCCAAGTGAATTAATCAAAAACCTCTCAAAAAAGATTGGGGATAAGGAATTAGTCTTAGTTACTGGACATAGAAGAGAGAATCATGGAGATGGGTTTGAAAGAATTTGTCAAGCTTTAAAAAGGATTGCCGAGGATGATAAAAATCGTTTGATTATTTATCCTGTTCATTTAAATCCGAAAGTAAAACAGCCTGTAAATAAAATTTTATCAGAAATAAAGAATATTATTTTGATAGAACCTTTAGCATATCAAGATTTTATTTGGTTGATGAACCGATCTAAAATTATTATTACTGATAGTGGTGGTGTACAGGAAGAAGCACCAAGTCTAGGAAAACCGGTACTTGTGATGAGAGACAACACTGAAAGACCTGAGGCAGTTGAAGCAGGCACAGTTTTGCTAGTCGGTACTAATGAAGATTTAATCGTTTCAGAAGCATTAAACTTATTAAATAATAAAGATAATTTTGAAAAGATGTCAAGGCTACACAACCCATACGGAGATGGATTGGCATCAGAAAGAATAGTGAAATTTATAAAAAATAAATAATAATGAAAACAGAAGTAGTAACCATAGGCTTAGGATATATAGGATTGCCAACCTCTGCACTAATAGCATCGCGTGGGACAAATGTATTAGGTGTAGATGTTAATAAAAGTGTTGTTGATACCATAAATCAAGGAAAAATACACATTGTTGAACCAGATTTAGATGCAATTGTTTCTAAAGCTGTAGCAAATGGAAATTTAAAGGCTGCAACTAAGGCAGATACTGCTGAAGTATTTTTAGTAGTTGTTCCAACGCCTTTTAAAGGTGATCACGAGCCAGATATTTCTTTTGTTGAAGCTGCTACAAAAGCAGTTATTCCACTGCTAAAAAAAGGAGACTTGTATATCATTGAATCAACCTCCCCAGTTGGTACAACTGAGAAAATGCAGACACTAATATATACTTTTAGACCTGAACTTAAAGGGTTTATACATATCGCATATTGCCCGGAAAGAGTTTTACCAGGGAATATAATGCATGAACTTATCGAAAATGACCGTGTAATTGGAGGTGTTGATAAGACCTCTACCAAAAAAGCGATTTCTTTTTATAGAAAATATGTAAAAGGTAAACTATTTGGAACTAATGCGCGTACTGCTGAGATGTGTAAATTGGTTGAAAACTCGTCAAGAGATGTTCAAATAGCTTTTGCAAATGAACTTTCCTTAATTTGTGATAAAGCTGATATTAATGTATGGGAATTAATCAACCTAGCTAACAAACATCCAAGAGTTAACATACTACAGCCGGGTTGTGGTGTCGGCGGGCATTGTATAGCAGTTGACCCTTATTTTTTAGTTTCTGATTATCCGATGGAGTCAAAAATGATTGGTAAAGCAAGGGAGGTAAATAATTATAAGTCTTTTTGGTGTGCTGAAAGAATTCAGAGTGAAAAATTGAAATTTGAGTTAAAACACGGAAGAAAACCAAAAACTGCTTTAATGGGCTTGGCATTCAAACCAAACATCGATGATTTAAGGGAATCACCAGCAAAATATATAACCCAAAAAGTCTTACAAAATTCAAACAACGAGGAACATTATATTGTTGAACCAAATATTAAAGTACATTCCATATATAAATTAACAGATTTCAATGAAGCAATTAGTAATGCAGATATCATAGTTTTTTTGGTAGCGCACAAAGAATTTTTCAATACAAATATTAAAGACGATAAAATAGTATTAGATTTTTGCGGAATAAATAAATCTTAGTTAATTACATTTCATAAACATGATACTTTATAAATTTTTAAAAAACAAAAGTAATCTAAGTGTTATTTCAGCGGCAAAGTGGAGTTTTATAGGGCAATTCGGTCAGAGAATTTTGAACCTAGCTTTAACAATAATTTTAGCTAGAATATTTCTTCCAGATGAATATGGAAAATTTTATTATTTAATTGGTTCTTTGGCCTTTATCGTACAACTTGTTGGCCTTTCAATAAGATCCATCAGCGTTAGAAATGTATCTTTTTTGTACAATAAAAATATTGAGAGCTGTAAAAAATATATTTATTCCTCACTTTTTATTGGGTTAGCTTTATCTTTATTTGGGATAGTATTTTTAAATATATTGTTGAATTTTTTTTCAGAGAGCTATATTGTTACCGACTATGGTTTTCAATTATTATTATTTGTTTTATTTGCAATATTCTCTGAGATTTATTATGGTTTGAGTTTAGGAATATTAGAAGGTTTAAAACTTTTCAAAAGTTTGAATATACTTACTATTATAATAGTATTTTTAAAATTTATTTTTACAATTTTAGCCTCGAGCATCTACGGATTAACCATTGGAATAATCGCTTGGGTTAGTGCCTCACTACTTGGTGCTGTAATAACATTCCTATTTTTAAAAAGAGCTCTTTTAAAAAAACAGCTTAATTTAATTGGGATTAAAATTAAAGAATGTAAAAAAGAAGTTATATTATTTTTTGACTATTCACTTCCTTTTACAATTGAAATGTCTTTATTATTAATAATTATGTGGTTAATAAAAACTAATATTTATAATTATGAAGATGTTGGTAAAACTAAAATAGCTGCTTTCAATATTGCAAGTCAATTTAAGTCATTGGCCATTTATATTCCTGCAATTTTTATAAATATGTTACAAAGTTTTTTTTCTAGCAGTTATGGAAATAACAATACAAAAAAAATAAAGTACCTGTACAAAAATGCTAAAAAACTTACTGTTCTAATATCAATATTTATAACATTAGTTACCTTAATATTTTCAGATTATATAATCTTAATCTTTGGAAAAGGTTATAATGAAGCAAGCTTGACTCTTTGCATATTAGTAAGCTCTGTTGTTTTATTAACTATTAATTCGCTGAATAGACAATTACTGGTAAGTATGGGTAAAGTTAAATTTATAGCTCTGAATAATTCCTTTTGCGCTTTATTAATAATTTTATTTTACTTTATATTAGTAAATTTTGGTGTTGATATTTTAGTGTCATTTTCAATCTCAATTGTAATCAATGAATTCATGGTTTACTTAATAAATTTTATATACCTAAAAAGGAATAAATTAATTAGTAGTTTATGATTTTAGAAAAATCAAATTCAGCAAATATTCCATTCTCATATTTAATTCTATTTGTATTTGTTCTATTAGAGGTTATATTTTTTGATAGTAAGTCTATTATTAATACGCTTATTTCTTATATGGAGGTTCTTTTTATTTTAATAGTTTTTCTTTTGAACCCAAAAATTGGAATCATGTATTATTTGTCATTTAATATTTTGACATTCGGCGAATGGTCTTATGTTATGGAAGAATCAAATCCTCAAAATTTTTATGGCATTAGAATGTTTGGGATTTCAGTTAGCACTCTATTAGGATTTATTTTGTTCTTGTTTTTAACCTTTAACTCAAAAGTTAAATTTAGAGATATTATTAATGAATTTGAATTTAAATTATTTCACTATTTTATAATATTCACATTTCTAATAGGTACTATTAATGTGTTATTAGGGAATAATTATTTTGATAATTTCATAAGCGATATAAAGACCTATTTTCCTTTTTATTTTTTTGCTTACTTCGTTTTTTTTATTAAACCAGAAAACTGTTTAAAAGTTTTAAAGTACTCTTTTTTTATAACATTTATTTCATTTTTACTTTCATTCATACTAGAAAAAAGGTTTTACTATGATTCAAATAACAGTTATCTACTTATGAATTCGGTGAGTTATTTGTTTCCTGTTTTTTTTATTTTAAGCTATCATTTTTTTAATAAAATCATCTCTGCATTGATTTTTTTAAGTATGATTTATTTTTATGTTACATTTAATTTTTTTCTTTCCGGCAAAATCATTCTAATTTTCTTATGCACATTACTTTGGCTAATATCATTAAAAATGAATAAGAAAATAATACTTATAGTATTAATAATTTTAGTTCCTAATTTAACATTGACCATTCCTTATGTTCTTGACAACACTTCAATTTTACCAGTGATGGTTTCATATAAATTGCTTCAAATACTATCAATTTTCAATTTTGATTTTTCTGTTCTAGTAGATACCCAAACCAGTATTGGTAATATTGTAGCTGAAGTAATAACATCTTTTGAAAATTTATCTAACAATCCATTAAGTTTTGTTTTTGGTTATGGCATGGGAGGAGCTATAAAAGATTCATTTGGTTACTTATTTTCATGGGTAGATGCAGGTGGTTATGGGACTAACAACTACATAAGAAATCAGTTTTTTAAAATGCACTTACCAGTAATTGAAATTTTCGTTAAACTAGGCGTTTTCGGAGTTGTTTTTTATTCCTACATGATAAAAGAAATTTTAAAAGAAAGGTCTTTTATTAATTTGATGCTTTTCATAATGTTATTTTTTGTGTTTTATACCTCTAAAGAGAACTTATTACTCACTTTAATTCTGATCCAATCTGCAAAACATTTTAAAAAAATATATAATTGAAAAAAATATTATTCATAGATCCACTTTCACAATATGGACATGTAAATTTTAATAAAAATTACATTAAAGAACTACGATACAGAAAATTTAAAATTGACTTTGTATTCAAAGAAGGTTATGAGAAAAATTTTTCAATTAAAAAAAATATTTTAAATATTCCCAAAAAACTGTTTGTTGAAAGTAATCGTCTAATTTCAATATATCATGAAATTTTAAAGTTAAGGTATATTAATAATAATTTAGATCTTAATAAATATGATTATATTTTTCTTTCTTCATACAATGAAATTGGGATATATTTTAGTGGTATAAAATCAAAACTGATTTTGATTAATCATAATAATTTACAGGGTTTAGACAATTCATTGAAACTTTTTTTTTATAAAAAAATTTCAAGAAATAATTGCCAAATTGTATTTGAAAATTACATGAAAAAATATTTAGAATCTATTGGAGTTACAAATGTATTTAAAATAAGTCATGGGTTTTCAGAACGTATGATTAATTTTAATAATAATCATATTTATAAAAATAAATTAGCTAGTCTAAAATTTGGTGACTTTAATAAAGTAATATTTATTTCCTCTGTAAATAAACTAGATAAGAAATTCTTTCAGGAGTTAATTTTAGATGAAAAATTCATTACTTACCTAAAAGATAAAAATTGCTTACTAGTTATTAAATCAAAATTAAATTTATTATGTAATTCAAGAAATATTAGATTAATTAATTATGTTTTGACAGATTTTGAATATAATTCAATATTTATGAGAAGTGATTTAATTATAATTAAATACCCAGATTTTTTCAAACGCCGAGTTAGTGCGGTTTTTTTTGAATGTGTAAATAATAATAAAACATGTCTTATTTATAAAACGGAGACATTTCTGAATTATAAAAATTTGATTAATTATGATCCGTATTTTAATTCTAAAAATGAATTAATTGAAAAAATCAGCATTAATTTAAATTTAAACATGCCTACTAAGTTTACGATTTCAATGAACATAAGGTCTGATTTTACTAATTTCTTCAATCAATATTAATTTAACCGTTATAACTTTATGTGTGGAATACTTGGAATTGTCGGTGATATTAAAAATATTTCAACAAAAAACGTAAAAGAATCTTTATTAACAATGTCTCATAGAGGCCCAGATTGTCAAGAAACAATAGAGATAGATGAAAATTGTATTTTAGGTCACGTTAGATTATCTATAATTGATTTATCTACATCAGCTAATCAGCCATTTGTAATTGATGATAGATATTATTTAACTTTTAATGGGGAAATATTTAACTATTTAGAATTAAAAGATGAGTTATCAAAATTAGGACATTACTTCAAAACTAATTCTGATACTGAAGTAGTATTAGCAGCATACAAGTATTGGGGAGAGTCATGTGTCAATCGTTTTAATGGAATGTGGGCATTTGCGATATACGACAAGCTTAATAAGAAAATTTTTTTATCTAGAGACAGATATGGCATTAAACCTCTTTACCATTACGTTAAGGATAACTATCTGATTTTCTCTAGTGAAATAAAAGCAATCCTTAATCTAGATTTTAAAGAATACTCAGAGCCTAACTTAAGTGCTATTTATGGTTATATGTATTACAACACAGGAATGGAGTCAACTCAAACCTGGTTTAAAGACATCTACAGGCTTGAACCTGCGCATAATATTTGTTATCACAAAGGAGAAATTATAAAAACTAAATATTATACACATAATTCAAATAAAAAATTAATATCCAATATTGTTAAATCATTTAAAAAAATTTTATATAACTCTATTCAAATTAGATTGAGATCTGATGTTGAAATTGCTTCTACTCTATCTTCTGGTTTAGATTCTAGTATTATTTCAATTGTTGCTAAAAAAAGTGTAGACAAATTAAAAACATTCACAGCTTATAGCCCGTCTGAATCTTACTCTAATAATGAATCAAAACTTTATAGGAACAACTCTTCTGCATTGGATGAATCAATTGTTGTTAAAAAATGTTATAAGACTTATAGTTTTGATCACGAATTTATAAAGGTAAATAATGACAATTATTATGAATATCTAAAAAGAAGTATTTATCATTTAGAATGTGGGCATTCCTCCACAGCAATTTGTAATGCTTTTCAAATTTATGAAAAAGTAAAGAATTCAAATATTAAAGTTTTGTTAGAAGGTCAAGGTGCAGATGAGATATTAGGTGGTTATTTAACATCTTCAACTAGGTACATAGCCTGGGATTACATTAAGAAATTTAAACTAATAAGTTTAGTGAAATTTTTAATTATTTTAAAGAATAATTACAGTCTTCTGTCAATTTTAAAATCAAATGTCAATGAAATGTTTTCTAGTAATTATATTTTTAATAGGCTAAAAATATTCTTAATGGGAAGTAACATTTCTAAATATTCATTTAATAAAATAAAAAAAACAAAAAGTAGAGATTACTTAGTCGGTCTTCAAAAAAATGGTTTAGTTAACTTATTAGGATATGCAGATAAATTATCGATGGCAAATTCAATTGAGGTTAGATTGCCTTTTATGGATTTTCGTTTAATTGATTTTGCCAATAAACTACGATTAAAAGATAAGATAAAAGGTATACGAACTAAACATATTCTAAGAGAATCATTTATCAAGGAATTGCCAGGTGAGGTATATAATTCGAAACTGAAAATAGGTTTTATAACACCTATTCATGATTTGTTAGGATCAGACATAATTAAAAATATTCTAAAACGTGATTCAAAGCTTAATTTTATAGATAACACTAAAAAGAATATAATTGTTGAAAATTTTTACAAAAATAAATTTTCAAATTCTGATTTCATATATCGAATTCTATCAGTATTAATTTGGGAAGAACTTTATTTTAAAGGAATATGAAAACAATAATAGTTCAGAAGTATATACCTCACTACAGGTATATATTTTTTAGTTTACTTTCAAAAAAGGTCAATCTAACTGTTATTCACAGTGATCCAACATTTAATGAAAAAGAAGTTGATTTTAAAGTAAAATACATTCCTATTAAAAAATTGTTTTTTTTAGAAATACAATATGGATTGTTGAAGTTTATTTCCAAAGAAAAGCCAAATTATTTAGTCGTTATGATGGATTTACACTTCCTTCATGTGTTAATGTTAGGGATAGTTAATTTTCTTAAATTAAAAATAATATGGTGGGGGCCCTGGATTACTGATTCTAAATTAGCTAATAGAATTAGACTTTTTTTTATGACAAAATACCCATCAATCCTTTATTGTGAAAGGCATAAAATGGAATTTATTGACAAAAATATAGATTCGAAAAAGCTCTTTGTTTCAAATAATACTATTGGAGTTGCTAACAGGTTAGAATCTTTTAAATCCAAAATTAAGGACACTGTCCTATTTATTGGGAGTTTAAATGAAAGAAAAGGTTTAGTTGAGACATTAGAAATTTTTAAAAATATTATAGATTTTATTCCAAAAGAAGTTGTGTTCATTATTATTGGGGATGGGATATTGAAACATAAAATTCAAAATTTTATTCAAAAAAACCCAAATCTTAAAACAAGAATTATTTTAAAAGGAAAAATCACTAATTCAGATAAATTAAATGATTTTTTTAATCGCTCTCTTATTTCAATTTCAATGAATCAAGCAGGTTTATCTGTTCTCCATAGTTTTGCAAATGGTGTTCCTTTTCTGACCCTAAAAAACTCAATTAGTGGTGGTGAAAAATGGAATATATTAAATAATATTAACGGATATTTGTGTAAGAACAAAGAAGAGTTTAAAAATAAATTAATATTTTATGTAAACAATCCTGAAGCTTGTGTTAAAATGGGTAAAGAAGCTTATAAATACTATAACACTAATGCAACACCTGAATTAATGGTGTCAAATTTTCTAAAATCATATCAATACTTTAATAAAACGTTTTATTAATTAATAAATGAAAATTTCACTAAAAAATAATAAAAGTTTTGAATTTAAAAATGAAACTAGCATTTTTCATGCAGCTCAGTCTTCAGGAATAATATTAGAGCATAGCTGCCTTACAGGTAGGTGTAGAAGTTGTATAGTAAAGGTTTTATCTGGAAAAACAGTTGATATTAGAGAAGATATTATTTTAAGTAAGGATGAAAAAAAAGAAAATTTCATTTTATCATGCAACTCAAAACCACTTACTAATTTAAAATTAGATATTGAGGATCTTGGAGATATTAAATTATTTGAAAAGAAGATAGTGCCTGCTAAAGTTAATTCAATTGAAATTTATAATAATGATGTAACTAAAGTAGTCTTAAGGCTGCCACCTACTTCTGATTTTCAATTTAATTCAGGACAATATGTTAATATAATAAAAGGCAATTTAAAGAGGAGTTATTCAATTGCAAACAAGTCAAATAATAATAATCAATTAGAATTTTTTATTAAGAAGTTTGAAAGCGGATTGATGAGTAAATACTGGTTTGAAGAAGCAAGAGTAAATGATTTATTAAGAGTTGAAGGCCCCTTGGGTTCTTTTTTTTTAAGAGAAACGCAATGTGAAAATATTATTTTTTTAGCTACAGGAACAGGAATTGCTCCAATTAAAGCAATATTAGAAAGTATTTCAGAAGCACCGCGAGATTTAAGTGAAAAGAAATTCTGGATTTTTGTAGGAGCAAGATATGAAAAAGACTTGATATGGGATCCAACTATAATAAATAACAAAATACAAGTTAATTATATACCGGTTTTGTCAAGACAAATTTATGATTGGGATGGAGAAAACGGATATGTTCAAGAAGCCGTTTTAAGACAAAAGATAAATTTAGAAAACACGCAAGTTTATGCTTGTGGATCTAATGAGATGATTCAAGCAGCAAAAAAAATATTAATAAAAAATTCATTGAAAGAAAATAATTTCTATTCAGATGCATTTGTATCAACTAATTAAATAACAAAAAAATGAAAGCAGTAATTTTAGCAGGGGGTTTGGGAACAAGACTAAGCGAAGAAACAGTTTCTAAACCAAAACCTATGGTAGAAGTTGGAGGAAAACCAATTTTATGGCACATAATGAAAACATATTCTCATTATGGAATTAATGATTTTATAATCTGCTGTGGTTATAAAGGTTATGTCATAAAAGAATATTTTGCTAATTATTTTTTACATCAATCAGATGTAACCTTTAATATGACAAATAACAAAATTACTGTTCACGAAGATCGTGCAGAACCATGGAAAGTAACTCTTGTTGATACTGGTAATCATTCTATGACTGGAGGTAGGTTAAAAAGGGTGTTAACTTATATTAAAAATGAAGAATCATTTTGTTTTACGTATGGAGATGGTGTTGCTGATATAAATATTAAAAGTTTAATTGATTTCCATAAATCTCATGGAAAACTGGCAACTTTAACAGCAACTTTTCCGCCAGGAAGATTTGGAGCTCTTAGAATTGAAGATAATCAAGTTAAAAAATTCGAAGAAAAACCAAAAGGTGATGGAGCTTTAATTAATGGAGGATATTTTGTGTTATCTCCTAAAGTAATCGAAAGAATTACTGGAGATGATACTATATGGGAACAAGAACCATTGAAAAGTTTAGCATCCGAAGGAGAGTTAATGTCATTTAAACATGAAGGTTTTTGGCAGCCAATGGACACTCTAAGGGATAAAATCAAATTAAATGAATTAATCAATCAAAATAAAGCGCCGTGGATAGTTTGGAAATAATTAAAGGAAAAGTAGATTTTAGTTTTTGGAAAGGTAAAAAAGTTTATATGACTGGCCATACTGGATTTAAAGGATCTTGGCTGTCTTTATGGCTTCAGAATATGGGAGCATTAGTTAAAGGTTATTCTCAAGAGGTAAATACTAATCCAGCTTTGTTTACAATAGCAAATGTAGCTGAAGAGATGGAATCAGAAATTGGAGATATCAGAGATTTGGAACAATTAACAAAAAGCATGGTTAGTTTTAATCCAGATATTTTAATTCACATGGCGGCTCAACCACTAGTTCGACTTTCTTACAAGGAACCAGTAGTTACTTACACAACAAATGTTATTGGAACTGTGAATGTATTGGAGGCAGCTCGAAAATGCACAAACTTAAAATCAATTGTATCTGTTACTTCTGACAAATGCTATGAAAATAATGAAAGGGAACGGGGTTATAGAGAAAACGAACCTATGGGAGGACATGATCCTTACAGTAGTAGTAAAGGCTGTACAGAACTAGTTACGTCTGCTTACAGGCGATCTTTTTTTAGTTCTGAAAATACTGCTTCATTAGCTTCAGCTAGAGCGGGGAATGTTATTGGAGGAGGAGATTGGGCTGAAGACAGATTGATACCAGATATTTTAAGAGCTTTTGAGAAATCAGAGCCAGTTATTATTAGAAATCCTTTATCTACAAGACCCTGGCAACATGTATTAGAACCACTTTCCGGCTATCTTGTTTTAGCTCAAGAATTGTTTTTAAATGGAGATGAATTTGCAGAAGGATGGAATTTTGGACCAAAAGATGAAGATTGCAAACCGGTAAGTTGGATTCTAAATAAAATGGTAACATCTTGGGGTAATAATGCAAGTTGGAGTACAGATAAAAACAACAATCCTCATGAAGCAGGTTTTTTAAAATTAGATTGTTCAAAAGCGAGCAATCGACTCAAATGGAATTCTAAATGGAATCTACAAGAAACTCTCGAGATGATTATCAATTGGCATCAAAATTATCTTAAGGGTTTTAACATGAATAAAGAATGTTTGAAAGAAATAAATAAATACACAAGTTAATATGGAATCGCAAGAGAAATTAAATGCACTGAGAAAAGAAATTTCTGAGTTAGTAACAAAGTATGCTGCAGAGCTATACAAACCAACCACTTTTGAAGGAGGAGTTACTGTAATACCACCTTCAGGAAAATTATTAGGTAATGAAGAGTTACAAAATATGGTTTCAGCCTCTTTAGATGGTTGGTTAACCAGCGGAAGATTTAATACAGAGTTTGAGAATAAATTAGCTGAGTTTTTAGGTGTAAAATATTGTTTATCTGTTAATTCAGGCTCATCAGCAAATTTAGTGGCATTTAACACAATAACATCCAAAAAATTAGGTGACAGAGCTATTCAGAAAGGAGATGAAGTTATTGGAGTTGCAGCTGGATTTCCAACTACTGTTAATCCAATTATTCAATTTGGAGCAATACCTGTTTTTGTTGATGTTGATATACAAACACATAATATTAATGCAGATTTAATTGAAGCTGCAATTACTCCAAAAACAAAAGCTATTATGCTAGCTCATGCACTTGGAAATCCATTTAATGTAGGAAGAGTAAAAGAAATTTGTAATAAATATAATCTGTGGTTAATTGAAGATACATGTGATGCCTTAGGAGCTGAGTTTAATGGACAGAAATGTGGAACATTTGGAGATATTGGGACATTGAGCTTTTATCCAGCACATCATATGACTATGGGAGAAGGTGGAGCTGTTTTCACGAACAATCCTGAATTGAAAGTTATCGCAGAATCTTTTAGAGATTGGGGAAGAGATTGTTATTGTCCTCCAGGTTGTGATAATACTTGTGGTTGCAGGTTTGAGCAGAAACATGGCGATTTACCTTATGGCTATGATCACAAATATGTGTATTCACACTCCGGTTATAATTTAAAAATTACAGATATGCAGGCCGCATGTGGTTTAGCCCAATTAGGAAAATTAGACTTTTTCATAGAAAAAAGAAGAGCTAATTATGCCTATTTACGCAACAAATTAGAATCTTTAACAGAATTTATTCATCTACCAGTTCCAACACCTAATAGTAATCCCTCTTGGTTTGGTTTTCCAATAACTTTAAAAGATGGATGTGGTATTTCAAGAGTAGATGTAACTAAGTTTTTAGATGCACACAAAATTGGGTCACGTCTACTCTTTGCTGGAAATTTAATTAAACAACCTTATTTTAAGGATGTAGAATATAGAGTTGTTGGTGATTTAACACAAACAGAAAAAACGATGAATGATACATTTTGGATTGGTGTACAACCAGCTTTAGATGAAGTTCATTTTGACTTTGTAGCAGAAAAGATGGAAGAGTTATTCGGTTTAAATTTTTAAATTTTTGAAAAAAAAAATATTAATTACAGGCATAAATGGTTTTTTAGGAAGTCATCTCGCAAAATATTTAAAATCAAGTTTTGAGATTTTAGGCTTAGAATATTCTTTAAATAATTTATTTAGAATTCAATCAGAAAAATTCAAAGTTTATGATGTTGTTAGTAAACCCTTAGAGAATATATTTATCGAAAATGAAATTTATGCAGTAATTCATGTAGCAACAATTTATCGTAGAAAATTAGAACCATTACAGAGTTTACTTAAAACTAATGTTTTATTACCTGTAAATTTATTGGAATTATCAAATAAGTATAATGTTAGCTTATTTTTAAATACGGACAGCTTTTTTAATTCTTCAAAAAATTCCTATTCATACTTATCTGATTATACACTTTCTAAAAAACACGCTCTAGATTGGATAAAACTTATAAGTAATTCTTCATTTTGTAAAATAGTAAATATGAAGATTTTCCACATGTTTGGAAAAAATGATTCACCGTCAAAATTTATCCCATATTTAATAGATAAAATTTTAAGGGATGAAACATCTATCGATATGACACCAGGATTGCAAACAAGAGACTTTATTTATGTAAATGATGTAATTAGTGCATTTGAGACAGTTTTGAAAAATGAGGTAAAACTCACTAATTATCAAGAATTTGAGGTTGGATCAGGGAAAAGTTTTTCTATCAAACATTTAGCAGAATTAATAAAAAAAATTTCAAAGTCTAAAACTCAACTAAACTTTGGAGCTATTCCATATAGAAAAGGGGAAATTATGGTATCAGTTTGTAACAATAAAAAATTAAAAGAATTAGGATGGACCTCTAAATTCAGTTTAAATGAAGGGTTGTCAAAAATTATAAAGAATTCAAATAATTGAAACTATCTATAGCTATACCAACCTATAATAGATCTTATTTTTTGAATAATAATTTAAAACAATTGTTAAAAGAATATGATAATAATTTTGAAATAATTATTCAAGACAATGCAAGCACTGATAATACCCAAGAAATTGTTGAAAAATATATAAAATTAGGATTACCAATTATTTATGAAAGAAATTTAACAAACCTCGGTTGGACAAAAAACTTTGAAATTTGCTTTAAAAAAGCTAAAACAAAATATATGATTTTATTAGGGGACGATGATATAATTGTAAATGGCGGTATAGATATTATATTAAAAAATATTAATGAATATAACCCTGATCTAATTTTTATGAATGCTTTTTCTATAAAAAACTATAATAAAGAATATTATGCTTCAAAGAATGATAGTCAACTATTTGATTTAGATGTATTTTTGTGTGAAACGATACTTCAGTTTAGATTAATTTCTTCATATGTCATTAAAACTGAATTTGTAAATAAAGTAAAAGAATTTTCTGGAAATTTTGCTCATTTGCACGTTGTTTTTGAAACTCTATCAAATGCAAAAAAGTTTTTAAAAATTAACAATAAATTGATTGGTTCATTTGTAAATAATTCTGACTTTGATCATAAAGTCAATTTTAGTGACATATATGTAAAAGAATTTTTTTTACTATTTAATAAATATCTATCAACTACTTTGTCCAGGAAATCCACTATTAAAATTGAGAATATTATGTTAAAAAAATACCTTCCAAAATTAATACTAAAGTCAAGATTTGGTTATATTAAAAAGGATGATTTAGTAGGTCAAAATTTTGATTTGATATTTGGTAATAACGATTATTATAAAAATAATAGATCATTTTTCACAGTAAATAACATCTTTAGTTCTATAATTTTATGTTTGATTTTAATCTTTAATCTTTTAAAAAAATAATATGAAAAAAATATGTGCCAATTGCGTAATGGACACAACAGACTCAAAAATAGTCTTTGATGATAAAGGAATCTGCGATCATTGTAATACTTTTTATAATGATATTTTACCAAAATGGCACACTGATGAAAGAGGAGACAATGCATTAAAAGAAATTATAAAAAAAATTAAAAGAAAAGGAAAAGGTAAAGACTTTGATTGCTTAATGGGAATGAGTGGAGGAATTGATAGCTCGTACTTATTATATGTTATGGTTAAACATTATGGTTTAAGACCATTAGTTTTTCATGTAGATGCCGGATGGAATTCTCAAATAGCAGTAAATAATATTGAGAGACTTGTTGATGGACTTGGCCTTGACTTGTATACAGAAGTTATTAACTGGGAAGAAATTAAAGATTTACAATTAGCCTTTTTTAAATCTGGAGTTCCTCATATCGATGTTCCACAAGACCATGCTTTTTTTGCAACAATGTACAAATTTGCATCAAAACATAATATTAAGTATATTCTTACAGGTGGTAATTACTCAACAGAGTGTATCAGAAATCCATTAGAGTGGATGTGGTATCAATCAGATTCTATTCAACTTAGAGATATTTATAAAAAATTTGGAACGGGCAAGCTAAAGGATTACCCAGTATCGAATATTTTATGGCATAAAGTGTATTTACCTTATGTTAAAAAAATTAAGTTGATTCGACCTCTTGATTACGTGCCATATAATAAAGAAGAGGCAATGCAATTATTAGTTGATAAATTTGATTATCAAAAATACCCTCAAAAGCATTTTGAATCAAGATTCACAAGATTTTATGAAAGTTATTGGCTTCCTAAAAAATTTGGATATGATACTAGAAAAGTTCAATATTCTAGTTTGATTTTAACTGGTCAAATGAGTAGGGAAGAAGCACTAGAAAAACTTAAATTTCCAGCATATGATCCTGAAACAATTCAACAAGATTTTGAATACATAGCTACTAAACTAAATATTTCAGTTAAAGAACTACAATCTTACATGGATGCTCCAAATAAAACATATAAAGACTACAAATCTCAAGAAAATATTTACAATATTGGAGCGAAAGTGATGCGAATTTTAGGCTTGGAAAAAGGAGGAAAAAGATGATTGGAATTATAGATTATGGGTCTGGCAACATACATGCGATTGCTACAATCTACAAGAATTTGAATATAGAGTGTCAAGTTCTAAGGAATCCTAAAGATTTAAGAAAAGCAAATAAACTTATTTTACCTGGCGTGGGTGCTTTTGATGCTACTATGCAACAACTCATTGATTCAGGATTAAAAGAAGAGTTGAATAAGCTTGTATTAGAAAAGAAAGTTCCAATACTGGGGATTTGTGTAGGGCTTCAAGTCATGGGTTTAGGAAGTGAAGAAGGTAAGTTACCAGGTTTAGGTTGGATACCGGGAAAAGTTAAGAAATTTGATGAATCAAAAATTAAGATAAAACCAAAACTTCCTCATATGGGATGGAACGTAATTAAAGATTTGAGAAAACACCCATTGTTTAAAGATATTGATAGTGACTTTGGTTTTTACTTTGTCCATAGTTTTTATTTTGAGTGTAAAAATCCTGAAAATATATTATCTATATCGAATTATGGATGTGAATTTACGTCTTCAATTTATGATAATCATATTATTGGAACTCAATTCCATCCTGAAAAAAGTCATGGAAATGGAGTACAATTATTAAAAAACTTTTCTGAATTGTAACTATGCTAAGATCTAGGATTATACCATGTTTATTAGTGCATAACAAAGGATTGGTAAAAACAGTAAAGTTCAAAGATCCTAAGTATGTAGGAGACCCAATTAATGCTGTTAAGATTTTTAATGAGAAAGAAGTTGATGAATTGATGGTTTTAGATATTGATGCGACTCGCGAGAACAGAGAACCCAATATAGAGATGATAAAAAATTTAGCAGATGAATGTAGAATGCCATTTTGCTATGGAGGAGGTATTACTACTGCTGAACAAGCTAGAAAAATAATTAGTCTTGGAGCTGAAAAAGTAGCACTTTCCAATTCAGCTTTGAATAACATTGAACTTTGTAAGGAAATAGGATTAATTATTGGAAACCAGAGTGTTGTTGTAGTAATCGATGTAAAAAAGAAAAAACTGTTTGGAGGATATGATATCTATACACATAATGGTACAAAGAAATCTAAATGGAAACTCAACAACTTAGTTGAAAAATTAGAAGAAATCGGTATTGGAGAGATCGTACTTAATTCTATCGACAACGACGGAACAATGCAAGGATATGATACCACTCTAATTGAAAATGTTAGAAAAAAATGTAGTATGCCTATTACTGTATTGGGTGGAGCAGGAACATTAGACGATATTAAAAAATTGATTTCAAAATTTAAAATTATTGGAGCTGCTGCAGGTAGTCTTTTTGTTTTTAAAGGAAAGTACAGGGCGGTATTAATTAGTTATCCAAATAGACGAGAAAGAAAACCACTATATTAATTAAGAATTAAATGAAACAAATTATTCAAGACCTTAAAAAAGGTGACACAATATTAGAAGAGGTTCCAGTCCCTAGAGTAAAACCTGGAAGTGTTCTTATTCAAACTACAAGAACTTTAGTTTCACTGGGTACGGAGAGAATGTTAGTAGATTTTGGTAAAGCAAATTTAATCCAAAAGGCAAAACAACAGCCAGACAAGGTAAAAATGGTATTGGATAAAATTAAAACAGATGGTTTACGTCCAACACTAGAAGCTGTATTTAATAAATTAGGAAAACCATTGCCTTTAGGATATTGTAATGTTGGTAAAGTGGTTGCAGTTGGCAAGGAAGTCAAAGAATTTTCAGTAGGTGATAGAGTGGCTTCAAATGGAAATCACGCTGAGTATGTCTGTGTTCCTAAAAATTTGGTAGCTAAAATTCCTGACAATGTTACAGATGAAGAAGCTTCTTTTACTGTTGTGGGCGCGATTGGTCTTCAAGGTATTAGATTATTAAAACCAACTTTTGGAGAGACAATTGTGGTAGTTGGTTTAGGTTTAATAGGACTCATAACAGCAGAATTATTGTTAGCAAATGGATGTAATGTTATAGGTTTTGATTTTGATTCTGAAAAAATTAGAATTGCTAAAGAAAAAGGAATTACAGCTGTTAATCCTGCAGAAGGAACTGATCAAATTAAATTTGTAGAATCATTCACAAATAGTATTGGTGCAGACGGGGTAATTATTACGGCCTCAAATAAAAGTAATGAAATTATTTCTCAATCTGCAAATATGTGTCGTAAACGAGGTCGAATAATTCTAGTTGGAGTTGTTGGTTTAGATATCAGTAGAGCGGATTTTTATGAAAAAGAAATTTCATTTCAAGTTTCTTGTTCATATGGTGCAGGAAGGTATGATGAAGAATATGAAATAAAAGGACATGATTATCCAATTGGCTATGTTCGTTGGACTGAAAAGAGAAATTTTGAAGCTATTTTAAATGCAATTTCAAAGAAAAAATTAGATGTAAATTCTTTAGTTACAGATAGAGTCCCTTTGAAACAATTTCAGAAGATATATGGAAATATGTCTAATTCAAAGTCAATTGCATCAATTTTAGAGTATAATTCTTCTGATAAGCAAGAAAGAACTATTCAATTAGCTAGTAAGTTTTTTAAAGCAAAGAAAGGAGTTTTAGGAATTATAGGATCAGGAAATTTTACAAGCTCTATTATCCTTCCAAATCTCAAGAGATGTAATGCAGATATAAAATATATTGCAAGTTCTGGAGGATTGTCTTCAACAATTATGGCTAAGAAGTACAATATTGCAAACTCAACTTCAGATTATAATCAAATCTTAGAAGATGAAGATGTTGACCTTGTACTTGTGACAACTCAACACCATATGCATGCTAAAATGACAATGGAAGCAATCAAAGCAGGGAAAAGTGTTTTTGTAGAAAAACCATTGGCGTTAAATCAAAAAGAGTTAGATGAAATTATAGGAGCCTATAAAAATAATAATGTAAATATGTCTGTTGGATTTAATAGACGTTTTGCTCCTTTAGCGAAAAAAATGAAAAAAGTGTTAGGAAGTGAAAAAACTCCTATTAACATAATAGCAACCATGAATGCTGGTTTTATACCTAAGGACGTATGGGTACATGATATGGAAATTGGAGGAGGTAGAATTATAGGTGAAGCATGTCATTACATAGACTTATGTTCTTATTTTACAGGATCCAAAGTGATATCAGTTTGTATGAATGCTATGGGAGTAAATCCTGAAGAAAATACAGATAATGCAACTATTTTATTAAAATATAAAAATGGAAGCAATGCAGCCATTAATTATTTCTCAAATGGAAGTAAAAGTTACTTTAAAGAAAGAGTTGAAGTTTACTCTCAACAGAGAACACTAATTATGGATAATTGGAGAAAATTAAAAGGTTATGGATTTAAAGGTTTTTCTAGTGCAAAATCAGGCCTAAATAAAGGACATTTTAATCAATTTCAATCCTTAGTTGCTCAACAAAAAAATGGGGGAGAAGCAATTATTCCTTTTGATGAAATTGTAAATACAACAAGAGCTTCTTTTGCTGCTATAGAGTCATTGAAAGAAGGGAAATGGATATTCATAAAATAAAACTACTATATCATACGGTAAAATACCTTAAACCAATACAGGTATACTACCGTATATATTATTTTTTTAAAAAAAGAATATTTTTTTTAGATACTTTTCAAAAACCGGTACCAATTTTTAAGTTAATTAAGTGGGAGAATAAATTGAACTACCCTTTAACTTATCTACATAAAAATAAATCTTTTACTTTTTTAAATATTACACATAGTTTTAAAGAAAAAATTGATTGGAATTATGATGGGTATGGAAAGTTATGGACGTATAATCTAAATTATTTTGATTTTTTAAATCAAGAAGGAATGTCCAAAAATATTGGGATTTATCTTATCAATGATTATATTAAAAACTATAAAATCTTGAAAGAAGGGAAAGAACCTTATCCTATTTCTTTGAGAGGAATTAATTGGGTAAAATTTCTGATAGAAAATTCAATAAAAGATACTTTAATAGAAAAAACTCTTTATAATGATTATCATACATTATTTAATAACTTAGAATATCATTTATTAGGCAATCATTTGTTAGAGAATGCTTTTTCATTGTTATTTGGAGCTTACTATTTTCAAGACAAAAATTTTTATTATAAAACTAAAGAAATCTTAATTTCTGAATTAAAAGAACAGATATTAAGAGATGGAGGACATTTTGAGCTTTCACCTATGTATCATCAAATAATATTATTTAGAGTTTTAGATTGTATTAAGTTAATAAAATTCAATAGCTGGAAAAATGATGAATTATTAAGTTTTTTAGAAGAAATTGGTTCCAAAATGACATCTTGGTTGAGTCAAGTGACTTTTGATAATGGAGATATACCACGCGTTAATGATAGCACTTTTAATATAGCGCCAACTTCACAAGAATTATTTAAATATGCTTATAATATTGGTGTAACTACAAAAAAAATAGTCTTATCAGATTCTGGATATAGAAAGTTTAAAAATAATAAGTTTGAGTTATTTGTAGATGTAGGAAATATTGGTCCTTATTATCAACCTGGGCATGCTCATTCAGATACACTAAGTTTTATTTTACATGTCAACAATAAGCCTATTTTTGTAGATACTGGTGTTTCAACATATCGGAAAAATCAAAAAAGACAAACTGAAAGACAAACTTCTGCGCATAATACAGTGGTAATAAATAATGAAGATCAAACTCAGGTATGGGGTGGTTTTAGAGTTGCAAAAAGAGCTCAAGTTCAAAATTTGAAAGAAGGATTTGATTTTGTTGAAGCTGAACATGATGGCTACAAGAAGTTAGGAGTCAGTCATCTAAGAAAATTTTCGATAGACAAATCTTTAGTCAAGATAGAGGATACTATTGTTAACGATTCAAATTATAATCAGACAGCTTATTTTCATTTACACCCCAGTTTAAAAAATCTCATTATCAATGAAAATAGTATCATTATTGAAAACAATATTACCATGATTTTTAATGGAACAAACGTCGTTCTTCATAAAGAAAGATATGATTATGCTGAAGAATTTAATAAATTAAAAAAAGCAATAGTGATTTCAGCTACGTTTAAATCCAATTTAGAAACTTTAATTAAATTATGAAAATACTTTTTCTGACATTTTATTTTGAACCAGACCTCTGTGCAGGATCATTTAGAAATTCATCTTTATTAAAAGATCTTCATTCAAAAATAAAAAAAAATGATTCAATTGATGTGATTACAACTCATCCTAATAGATATGATAGCTATAAAGTAAAATCTAAAGACTTTGAAAAAAGGTTTGAAAATTTAACAATAAGAAGAATTAATCTTCCAAACCACAACGGCGGAATAATTAGTCAAATAAAACTATTTATAATTTTTTATAATAATGTATTAAAAATTTCAAAAAATAATAAATATGATCTAGTTTACGCTTCATCGTCTAGATTGTTCACAGCATTTTTAGGTTCAAGATTAGCAAGAAAAAATAATGCTAAGTTGTTTCTAGATATAAGAGATATTTTTAAAGAAACAATTTTAGATATATATAAAAAAAGTAAAGTTATTTCATTCTTTCTAAATTTAATTTTACCCTTTTTTGAAAAATATACATTCAATAGAGCTAGTGCAATAAATATCGTTTCACCTGGTTTTAAAGATTATTTCAAAAAATATAATTATGGAGTAAATGCAAAATTTTACTATAACACTAATGGTATAGATGAAATATTTTTAGAAAACAGGTTTAATTACATAATTAAAAAAAATAAATTAAAGAAAAAAATTGTCTATGCAGGAAATATAGGCTCCTCCCAAGATTTGGATAAAACTCTTCCAGCTACTTTAGGTCTTCTTGGAAAAAACTATGAACTACATTTATACGGAGATGGATCTAGAAAAAGAAATCTACTTTCTGAAATAAAAAAAAATAATTGTGGTAATATATTTATTCATAATCCTGTTGAAAGACATAAACTTAAGGATATTTATAGTGAAGCTGACATTCTTTTTTTTCAGCTAAGCAAACTGGATGCTTTTTTAAGAGTTATTCCTTCAAAACTATTTGAATACTCAGCTTTTAATAAGCCAATAGTAGCAGTTGTAGATGGATATTGTAAAGAATTTATAAATAGTAAATTAGAAGGGGTTTTTATTGCTGACCCAGAGGATATCAATCAAATTGTAAAAAAAATAAGTGAGATAGACCTAAGTTTATCTTATAATAGATCAAAGTTTATAAATGAATTTTCAAGATCAAAGATTAATAGTAACCTTTCAGAATCAATTTTAGAATATTTAAAATGATAAATATTAGCATTATAACTCAGGAAGATAAATTTTTTATTCCCAAAAATATTAAGTTACTTATTGATTGTAAGAGGATGAATGTAAAAAGCATTCATATCATATCCGCTAAAGGATCACTTGAAAACAAAAAAATGTATTTTTTTAAATCTTTTCTTTTTGCAGGAGCATTTCAATTTGGTTTAAAGTATGTTTTTCACAATCTCAAGGATAATTTTGATAAAATTTTTAATTATAAATTGTTTTTTGGAGAAAATAGTATAAAGTCATTAGCTGTTTATAATAATATTGAATTCTCTTACATAAAAAACCCTAATGATGATGAGTTTATTAAAAATTTAAAATTAAAAAATTTAGATTTTATTGTTTCTTATTCAGCACCTACTGTATTTAAAGATTCATTACTCAAAATTCCTAAATATAATTGTTTAAACCTGCATTGTTCTCTTCTCCCAAATTATTCAGGAATAATGCCTAGTTTTTGGGTTTTATATTTTAATGAACTACATACTGGAAGTTCCGTGCACCTAATGGATACTAAAATTGATAATGGGAAGTTAGTATTACAAAAGAAAATAAATATTGAAGGAATCAAATCTATATATAAATTAAACTTACTAACAAAAAAATATGGTGGTGAATTAATGTTAAGTAGTATTTTAGGTATTGTGGATCAAACTATAGAACTTAAGCAGAATAATGTTGAAAAAAGTAAATATTTTACATGGCCAAATAGTAGTGAAATTAAATTTTTTATAAAAAATGGAGGAAAAATCTACTAATAAAATAGCAGTATTTTCAATTGATGTTGAGGAATGGTATCATTTAGAGTATTTCAATAACTTTAACACAGACAGGACTAAAAGTGTAATAGATGGTTTATATAAATTTATCCAAATTGTTGATAAGCATAATATAAAAGCATCATTTTTTATAGTTGGGGAATTAATTCAAACATTAATAAAAACAATTAAAAAGTTAGATATTGAAGGTCATGATATCGGATTACATTCTTATTTTCACAAAAGACCAGTTGTCCAAAATATTAACGAATTTATCAAAGATACTGAGGATACTATTTTAGAAATTAAATCTATTCTTCCTAACAACTCTTTTGGATATAGATCACCGTGTTTTGCTATCGATAGGCAAAGGTTAGACGAAATAATTAAATTAGGAATAAAATATGATGCTAGTAAAATTACTCAAAAGGAACATCCACTATATGTTAATTTAGATTTGGATGGTTTTGAGAAACTTGAAAAAGATATTTATAAAAAAGGCTCATTTAAAGCTTTTGAAGTAAGTACAATTAAATTTTTAGGAATAAACATACCTATAGCTGGTGGTGGATATCTTCGAATAATTCCTTGGCCTTTATACATTTGGTTGCTAAAAAAGTATTTAAAAAAATCAAATTTTATAAATTTTTTTATTCACCCTTTTGAACTTAGTGATGCGAATTTTGAGTTACCTAAAAATACTCCATTAATAACTAAATTTAGGTATAATTACAATAGAAATAAAGTAGAAAAGCGTCTCAATCAAATTATAGAATTATTAAAAGAAAATGGCTTCATTTTTAAAACATTTAGCCAGATATAAAAAATGAATTTACTGATTACAGGAGGTTCAGGGCTAATTGGAAGAAACTTAGTAGTTAAGTTATCAAAAAATAATAGTTTAAAAATATTTTTGATATCACTTAACAAAGAAGAGGAATATAAAAAAGATAATGTTACCACTATTTATCATGATTTATTACAACCTATGCCTGATGAAAAAATCCCAAAAAATATAAATGTTATTATTCACTTAGCTGCAATTGCTCACAAATTTGATAATGAAACTATGACAATTAATTGTTTGATGACAAAAAATTTAACTGATGCTTTTATTAATAAAAAAGTAAGATTTATATTTTTTAGTTCTGTTGCTGTTTATGGAGAGGCCAACCGAAAATTTCCAATAAAAGTTTCAGGCTTATGTAAACCTTATTCAAATTATGGGCTTGGTAAGTTGAAAGATGAGAAAATTATATCTTTATCTTTCAAAGATTATATTATTTTAAGACTTTGTCCAGTTATCGAGGGAGATGAAAAGGATCTATTAAAAAGAGTTTTTTTACCAAAAACTAAAATAAAGTACAGATCTTCATATAATAGAGCTTACAGTTTTTTAAGCCATAAAACAATTTTTAAATCCATAAAAAATATAATTAATCAAAAAGAAATAACAGATAGAATAATAAATTTAAAAGACCCTTTTAATTATAGCGAATCTGATATTTTAAAAAAATATTCAGGAAAAGAAATTAAAATTCCTTATATAATCTCTGAACCAGTTTTTTTTATTTTGAATTTATTCTCTTTTATTCCAAAAATCTATAAAATAAATTGTCTTCTTACTAAAATGCTTAAAACAAATACTTATGACTAAATTGAGTTCAACTTTTATAAAAATCAATTTTGAAAAAGATTTACTTTTGTCAAAGGACCTTCTTAATTCAAAAATTAAGAATTTAAACATTTTAGTAATAGGAGGTGCTGGAACAATAGGCTCTAATTATATAAAACAAATATTAAAATATAAGCCTTCAAAATTAGCTGTGATTGATCTTAATGAAAATGGTTTAACTGAATTAACTAGGGATCTCAGAAGTTCTAATTTATTAGATTATAATCCAAAATACATTACATATCCTATTAATTTATTAAGTGATACTTTCGATAAAGTATTTAATTCTGATAATTGGGGAGTTGTAGCTAACTTTTCAGCTCATAAACATGTCCGTTCTGAAAAAGACAAAATTTCTGTGGAAGCTTTAATTAAAAATAATGTGTATGGAGCAATCAAGCTTTTAAACCTTTGTGAAGTAAATCCACCAAAATACTTTTTTAGCGTTTCTACTGATAAAGCTGCGAATCCAGTAAATATCATGGGAGCTTCTAAAAGTTTAATGGAAAAACTAATTTTATCAAAGAAAGATAAATTTAGAGTTTCAACGGCTCGTTTTGCTAATGTTGCATTTTCTAATGGTAGTTTATTGGACGGATTTATATATAGATTGAATAAAAAACAACCCTTGTCTTGTCCCAGTGATATTAAACGTTTTTTTGTAACACCTGAACAATCCGGTCAAATATGTTTGTTAGCTACCTTTTTAAGAGATACAGGAAATATCTTTTTTCCTAAATTAGATTTTCATAAGGATCAAATCTATTTTAAAGACATTGCTCTAGATTTTTTAAAGGAGAACGGATTTAAACCTGAATTGGTAAAGTCTGAAAAAGAAGCTAAAGAATTTGATTTTTATAAGTACCCAAATAAATATCCGATCTATTTTTTTAAGACGGATACGTCAGGTGAAAAAACATATGAAGAGTTTTATACAGCGGAAGAGGACTATGAAATTAATAAATACGATTCGTTAGGCTATATAAATACCAAAGACGTCACTATTTCTTTTAAAGATGTAGAAAATGATTTTGAAGAAGTGTTTAATGATGTAGATTCAACAAAAGCTGACATAATTCGAGTCATAAAAAAATATGTACCTGATTTTATGCATATAGAAACTGGTAAACATTTAGATCAAAAAATGTAAATCATGTATAAATTTTTTAAACGCTTATTAGATATTTTAGTTAGCTTAATTACGCTAATTTTTTTATTACCCGTTTTTATTCCTATAATTATAATTCTAAGATTTTCAGCCGAAGGAGAAGTTTTTTATTTTCAAGAACGTCATGGATTCCATAATTCAAAATTTCATATATGGAAATTTGCAACTATGCTCAAGAATTCTATGAATATCGGTACAGGAAGCATTACCCTTCAAAATGATCCAAGGGTTACAAAAATTGGATCTTTTTTAAGAAAAACAAAGATAAACGAACTACCACAAATCATTAATATATTAAAGGGAGATATTAGTTTAGTCGGTCCAAGGCCATTAGTAACAAAAACTTTTACTGCATATAATAAAGAGATACAATCAAAAATATATAATGTAAAGCCAGGACTTACTGGCATTGGATCAATTATTTTTAGAGATGAGGAATCAATTATTTCAGCTGTTAAAGATGAGGACCCTCACGAGTTTTATAAGCGAGTTATTGCTCCATATAAAGGTAAATTGGAAATGTGGTATCAATCAAATAATTCTTTTTTCTTAGACTTACAATTGATTTTCTTGACCGCTTGGGTGATTTTAGTACCCAATTCTAAATTATTTGAAAAATGGTTTAAAGATTTACCTAAACGAAGTTTTTAATATAACCTAATAAATGCCACTTGATCCAAATTCAGCAAAAAAAGCAAGAAAAAAATCTAAAAGAGGAGATATAAAAAAAGAAGATCCTACCAATTAATTTTTAAAGTAAAAAACTATCTAATGAATTATAAAGAAACGCTATTTTTCATTGCTAAATCACTAACTATTTCTTTAGAAGAAATAAATAGAAAAGAGATAGAACTCATTTTAAAAACAAAGAATGTGGATTGGGAGGCAGTAGTTAAAGTAAGTACTGCACATTATGTCCTACCAGCATTATATTGTAATTTCAAAAGAACTGATTTTTTAAAATACCTTCCAACTGATTTGGTTAATTACATGTTATATATAACCAATATAAACAGAGAAAGGAATACAAAAATTATTCATCAAGTTCTAAAATTAAATAGCATATTATTAAAAAACAATATTAGACCCATATTTATAAAAGGATCGGGTAATCTCTTAGCAAATATATATAAAGATATAGCCGAGCGTATGGTGGGGGATATTGATTTGATATTTTCAAAAGAAGACTACCCAAAAGCGATTAATGTTGTTAAAGGTTGTGGGTATTTTGAGATAAAAAAAAGAGAATATTATGATCCAGGTGAAAGGCATTACTCAAAACTAAAAATAAACACAGAAATAGCTGTTTTAGAAATTCACTCTAGATTTTTAGATATAAAAAAATATGATTATGAGTTTGATTATAATTTTGTAACTAAGGATACTCAGGTTATAAATGGTGTTAAAGTTCTTAGCTTTGCGAACAAACTTAATTTATCGATTATTGCCTATCAAATAAACGACAATGGTTTTTATTTTAAAAGATTAGCCCTTCGTAATGCATATGATGTTTTTTTACTATCTCGCACAACAAATACATTAGATGCTATAAGTTCTTTAAATAAACTAAGTCATCCCTTAAATTGTTTTTTAGCAGTATGTCACGAGGTTTTTAATAGGGCTGAAACTATTACCTATAATAAAAATGAAAAAACAAGTTTATATTTAAAAAATTTTAATGATCAGTTTAAGAAACCTGTAAAAGAACAATCAAAAATCACCAAGATATGCATGTTCATAAAAAGAATAATATATATTTTATATAAGTCGATTATTCATAAGGATTATCGTAGTTTTTTGATCAAAGCTTTGACCGATAAAAACTGGTACTATCAAAAACTTATTCAGTTTGGTATAAAAAATTCTAAGACAAACAAATAACAACTGTTACTTATTATTAAAAAAATGAAATTTGATCTATTTTAAGACAAAAATCAACCTTTGAATTCTTTAATTAAATTGATTAAGGAATCTTTTAAAAGAATAAAACCTGCAGAGAGTATTAATCCTAAAAAAACATAGACTATAACAATAATAGTTCTATTAGGTTTGGTTCTCTGCTTTGGTACAGACACCTCATCAATAACCGAAAATATAGGAGTATCTTTATTTAACTTAATCTTATTATTATTGTAAACTGAGGCAAGGTTAATTAAAATATTTTGTTGTAGTTGATACTCGGACTCTAATTTTTGTAATTCAGAAAGAAAAAGCGCAGTAGAAATATTTTTATTTGAATCTTTGAATTCTGCTAATTTATTAACCAGAAGATTAAATTCCTCTTGTTTCAAATCATACTGTTTTTTAGAGAACTCCAGTCTCTCATTTACTTTGTTAGTTCTAATCTCAATTATTTTAGACTGCAGGCTTTTAGTTACTTGTTCCACTAATTGAGTACTGATTAAAGCGTCCTTATCTGTTGCCAAAACCTTAACGAATCCTTCTTTTTCATTTAATTCTATCGAAAACTTTTTTCTTAATTTTTTTAGAAGGCTATAATCAAGCTCACTAATAAAATTATAATTACTAAAAATATTGGTATCAATCTCTTCAGTTTCTTTACTTAAAAATAATCCAATAGTATATTTTTTTATAAAACTAATTGGATTAAAACTAAATAAACTTTCATTTGATAATAAATATTCACGAATGGTTAATTTATCTGAATTTGAACTTATTAATTCTTCTGATAATAATTTTAGAGAAAATTCCTCAGAATCTACAATTTTTGTATATAGAAGGGGAGACAAATACGAATCACTTGGCGTTTCATTTGAGTTTATATTAATACCGGCGAGTGAAGCCAAAGACCCTAATTTATTGGAAGGAGACATTTGATCATCACTAATTTGCGGGACAAAAGTAGTTTGTGAAGTATATATCACAGGACTTATCAGAGCAATCAGGCATCCAACTATAAAAAAACATATTATTGACTTTACAATCAATTTTCTCTCGACCCATAGCTTTTTTAGAACAGCTATTATATCAATCAAATTTTCGTCGACATTCGCATGAGAATTATCCTGATTGTTTTCCATCAATTATAATTTTGAAGCCAATAATATAGTTGTTATAGCAGAGGCTATAATACCGAAAGTTTGATTGAAATTGTTTAAGAATTTACCTTCTTCCTTTTCTTTTTTTACTTTTCTGTTTGTCACAATAATTGAATTTGGTAATACTTTAGGATTTTTTAATAAATTTATTTTTTTGGTTTTTCCATTGGGATATATTATGTATGAATTTAAAGATTCTTTTTTTATCTTTCCTCCCGAATTTTTGAGGTATTTTTTTGCTTTTAATCCTTTTTTCCAAATAAAATTACTTTCATTTTCTACAGCTCCAACAGTTGAAACAATACCTCTATTGGATGCAATAATTATTTCGTCTCCGTCCATAAAAATCATATCATCATTTTGTCTAATTTTATTAAAGTCTAATGAGATTATTTTTCCATCTCTTTTTAATATTGATGCTTCAAGATTAGCATATTTTGTAAGTCCACCGGCAAAATCAATAATCCCTTCGAAAGAAGAGTTTTTAAATTCTAAAATTACTGTTTGTTCGTAATTAACTTCTCCAGTTATTTTAATTTTAGACGGTTTATCATAACCTAATAATTTTTTTACAGTTAATAAATCATTGTCGCGGAGTACAAATTTATTTTTTGGTTCATTTGAAATCCCTTTCAAATAATTTATATCTGGAGAGTAGTCAAATTTTCTTACAATTCTCTCATCATCATTATTAATTTCCAATCGGTTTATAATGACCTGTTTTTGATCTGCATCAATCTCAAATCCACCAGCTAAAAGAATTAAATCCTCAACATACATATTTTCTTCAAGGTTATAAACATTGCCATTTTTAACATATCCATAAACTCCAACTTTCTTATCAGTATTTTCAGTAGTGTTATTACTGTAAAGAATTACTTTATCTCTGGGCATTAGTATTGTACTTTTTAAATTTTCTAAATCATTAAAGTCGTATTTTAAGGTAAAATAATTCCCAGATTCATCGTTGAATCTTTTTAAATCAATTCT
>CENJ01171099.1_pt1 | contig 31081 bp, 44 predicted proteins | sample 356161 | NCBI WGS metagenome assembly CENJ01 (sample SAMEA2619531, study PRJEB7988) | marine metagenome | biome: marine biome (ENVO:00000447); feature: surface water layer (ENVO:00002042); material: "saline water (ENVO:00002010), including plankton (ENVO:xxxxxxxx)" | depth 5 m | reverse complement strand
AGTGAATTAGCAGGTATGGCAATGGACGATCAACAAGAATTTGAAGACTACAAAGATGCTGTACAAGATGACATCAAAGACCCAAAAAGTGTATATGCTGGTAAATCAAAAGAAGAAATAATTGCAATGCTACGTAAGGAAGCTGATGGAATTGGATATGCAGATGTATCAGATGGCGACAGACATCCTTCAGAGCCAACTTGGTTAAACAAGATTGCTGATGAAATGGAAGATCAAAAGCAAGAAGATACAACAGAAGAGCTTGACAGAATTAAACATTTAGCAGGCTTGACATCTAACTAAAAATAATATATAAATAACAATAACGCTGTACGCGAGGTGGGAAATAATGTGTGAATCATTAACTGTTCCTGCAACGGTAAAACTATAAAAGTTAAGTCCGAATGCCACCCAGTGTAGTCCTCTGTTGGATTAAAGGCCAGGAAAAGTCTAGATTCTACAACGAAAAGTTAACAGTGGCACGTGGTGAACTGTTATGAAAACTTTTGGAATAATTATATATACGGTTATTGTACTTGCAATTAGTAGGTTGATTCCTCATCCTCCTAATTTCACGCCGATATTAGCTATGGCTGTTACTATGCCAATGCTAACATCAGACAGGTACATGGCTGTTGTAATACCTTTATTAGCAATGTTTGTATCTGATATCTTTATAGGATTTCATTCTTATATGTTTTGGGTATATACTTCTTTTATCGCAGTTACACTATCGAGTTATGTGTTTATGAAGCAGTTTAAGTTTGTAAACGTATGGATAATGTCTCTGTTATCAAGTTTGTTATTTTTTATAGTAACAAATTTTGGAGTATGGACAAGTGGATACTATGGCTATACTCTAACAGGTTTAATCACTTGTTACATCATGGCAATTCCTTTCTTTACAAATACTGTTTTATCAACATTATTTTACGGCACAATAATTAAAACATTATACGAGGTAAAGGAAAAATGGCCACTAAACTATCGAAAGTTATTTTATTAGCAATTTTATTACTGTTCTCAACAGTACATGCTAATGAAAATACAAAACACGACATTGTTACAGACATATCTGCCGCAGATGAGTCTAAAATACCTGATGTAGGAGTATCAGAAGATGGAGCTCTAGTTATTACAATATACGTTCCGGTATTACGTGATCCAAGTTCACGTGCAGAAAAAACAATCACAGCAGATGTAATTGATGTCAAAACAATTCAAAAAACAAATACAGTAGATACAGTTGAAGCAATTAAAAGAGTTTCAGGTCTGAATGTAGTACAATCAGGTCCTACTGGACAACAAACTTCTGTCTTTATGAGAGGTACAAATTCAAATCATGTCTTGGTTATGATTAATGGTGTACCTATAAAAGATCACAGTACAACTGGTGGATTACATGATATATCAAATGATTTTTTAAATCATGCAACATCAGTAGAAGTTATTAAAGGATCACATGGAACACTTTATGGTCCTAATGCAGTAGGTGGAGTCATAAATTTTAAAACTGACCCAATACCTGAAAATTCTATAATTGTATCTGCAGGATCTTTTGACACTAAAAAAGTAACTTTGAATGTAGGAAAATATTTTGTTGATCAAAATACGTTTGTAAATTTAACAGTTGACGGTGCTGAAAGCGATGGAATATCAGCATCAGCAAAAGGAACTGAGAATGACGGATTTGAAGCTAAAAATTTTACTATTAATTCAAGAACTGGCTTTGGTCAAAACGGTTTGAATGAATTTGGAATAATGTATTCAACTAAAGAAAATGATTCAGAATTAGATTCAGGATCAGGAGATGATTTAGATTATACAGCTAACAACAAATTTTCTATTTTTCAATCAGATGTAAAAATTAAAAACGATCTTGGACACAGTAAATTTGTTATATCAAAAAACAAATATGATAGAACATATACTAACGGAACTGAAATAGATACCTATGATTCAGAAAGTACAACATACATTGGAACAAATACTTTTATGTTTGATAACTTTGACATTACACCAGGTATAGAACATGAAGACTACAGTGGTAAGTTTGACAACAATGGTCAGTATTACTCATCTGAAGTAGATAAAAGTTCTCATTCAACTGGTTACTTTGTTAACAGTAACGTACAAGTATCTGACAGACTAATAGTGTCAGGTGGTGTAAGACATGATAATTCAAAAGATTTTTCAACTTACAACACATATAGAATTGGTTCAGCATATACTATTGTAGAAGGGTTACAATTTAAAATAAACAATTCTACAGCAGTTAAGACACCAACACTGTATGAACTTTATGGATCTGACAATTATGGTTACTCAGGTAATCCAAATTTAAAACCAGAAGAAGCAATAACAACAGATATTGGATTGTCATACAATGACAGTTTAACAAATCTTGACATTGTTTATTTTACAACAGATCTTGACAATGCAATGAAGTATCAATCAAGTACATACGTAAATGATACTGCAAAGTCAAACAGACATGGTGTAGAATTAAATATGGCAAGACAGCTTACTACTAATTTAAAAACTTATTCAGCTACAACATTTACAATAGCAGAAGACAGTGATGGTAACGAGCTGACAAGAAGACCAAAGTGGATAAACAGCACTGGGCTAGAACATACACAAGGTCAATATACTAATATCATTGAATTGGATTATGTAGGAAGTCATAAAGATATAGATAGTACCACTTATGCTACAATAAAAAAACCATCTGTATCGTTGACAAATTTTCATTCTACGTATAAAATAGATGATAGTAATACAATAAGTTTGAGTGTAAAAAACATATTTGACGAAAGTTATGAAAGTCCAGATGGATATTCACAACCTGGTAGAAATTGGATGATTACATTCAAAAAGAACTTTTAATTTATGGCAAAAAAGAAATACAAAAGAAACTGGCTTGAAAGAAAATTGGATGAATACAATCATACAATGGAACTAATTAGAACAATACTACCTTTAGCTGTTCTAATAATCCAAGTGGTTATATTGGTGAAAATACTTGACTAGCCAGTTTTTTAAAAAATTGGGTAAAAAAGACTTGACTTTTCTGTCAAGTATAAATATACTAGTAGATAATGTTAAGTAAAACATTATTTAATTATAGGCTAATACAGGCAAACATAGGCAACATAGGAGGCACACATTATGGCAACATTAGCAGAAATTAGGGCCAAGCTGGCAGAACAAGAAAAGAAAACTTCAAACAGCTCAGGTCTTGCATCAGACAATGCAATCTTTCCTTTCTGGAACATCGCAGAAGGAACAACTTCAACATTAAGATTCTTACCAGACGGTGATACAAACAATACGTTTTTCTGGCAAGAAAGAGCAATGATTAAATTACCATTTCCTGGTATTAAAGGTGCTCAAGATACAAAACCAACATTGGTTCAAATTCCTTGTATGGAAATGTTTAATGAACCATGTCCTATCTTATCTGAAGTAAGAACTTGGTTCAAAGATCCAAGTTTAGAAGATATGGGTAGAAAATATTGGAAGAAACGTTCATACATTTTCCAAGGTTTTGTTGTAAACTCTACTCTGGACGAAGATACAGTTCCAGAAAATCCAATTAGACGTTTTGTAATTAATCCGTCAATATTCAATATTATTAGGTCAGCATTGATGAATCCAGATATGGAAGATCTTCCAACTGACAATGAAAATGGTAGAGATTTCAAATTAACCAAAACTCAAAAAGGTGGTTATGCTGATTACTCAACATCAACATGGTCATTCAAGGCAAGAAGTCTTTCAGAAACTGAGAGAAGTGCTATTGACAAGTTTGGATTACATAATCTTGGCGACTATATGCCAAAGAAACCTTCATCTGATGAAGTTGCTATCATGCAAGAACTTTTTAAAGCATCAGTTGATGGAGAGCTTTATGATCCAGATCGTTTTGCACAATACTATAAACCAACAGGTTTTAGTAGTGCAGGATCATCAAGTGGATCAGCACAGAAATCGACAGCATCAAATGTAGCAAGTACTGTTGCTTCAACAGTAGCACCTACACCAGAATCAACTGTTGCACCGCAACCTCAACAACCAGCAGTAGCACAACCTACTGTCGCAGTTGAGTCAGCACCAGCAACACCAGAGCCAGTAGTAGCACAAACTACTCAAGCCGCTCCGGCAACTAGTAATAGTGGTTCAGCTGATGATATCTTGGCAATGATTAGAGCTAGACAATCCAGCAAATAAATGTTAAAACTAATAGTAGTGCATGAATCTATGCACTACTATTTGACAAAAGGAGTTTACAATGGTAAGACCGTTTGACGTAAGTAAATTTAGAACAAGTCTAACAAAAAATATTCAAGGTATTAGTGTTGGTTTTGAATCAGATCCAAACACTTGGGTATCAACTGGAAACTATTGTCTAAATTATCTTATTAGTGGAGATTTTAATAAAGGTATTCCACTTGGAAGAGTAACAATGTTAGCAGGTGAATCTGGATCAGGTAAAAGTTTGATTGCATCTGGTAATTTAATTAGAAATGCACAACAACAAGGAATCTTTTGTGTAGCATTAGATTCTGAAAATGCACTTCATGAAGATTGGCTACAAGCATTAGGTGTAGATACATCAGCAGATAAATTATTAAGAATTAATGTTGCTATGGTAGATGATGTAGCAAAAATTATTAGTGAATTTGTTTCAAACTATGCTAAAGAATACGAAAGTAAAGAAGAGTCTGAAAGACCAAAAATACTTTTTGTAATTGATAGTTTAGGTATGTTGTTAACACCAACTGATAGAGACCAATTTGAAAAGGGTGATATGAAAGGTGATCTTGGTAGAAAAGCTAAATCGCTGACAGCACTTATTAGGAATTGTGTTAATATGTTTGGTGCTTACAATGTAGGGCTAATAGCAACTAACCATACCTATGCATCTCAGGATATGTTTGATCCAGATGATAAAATTAGTGGTGGACAAGGATTTGTATATGCAAGTTCAGTTGTTATTGCTATGAAAAAGTTAAAATTAAAAGAAGATGAAGATGGAAATAAAATATCTGATGTAACAGGAATTAGAGCCGCAATTAAGGTTATGAAAACAAGATTTAATAAACCTTTTGAAAGTGTTCAAGTAAAAATTCCATATGAAAAAGGTATGGATCCATATTCAGGTCTTGTTGATTTATTTGAGAAAAAAGGTCTTCTTGTAAAAGAAGGAAATCGTTTAAAATATATTGATAAAGATGGAAAAGAACATAAACACTATCGTAAGCAATGGACCGGTGAATTAATGGATATGATAATGTCTGAATTCAGTAATGCACCGCAACCTACTGCGGTTGAAGAGGAAACTGTTGTATGATAACTAGTTCAGAGATTGGAATGCTAATTGAATTTTGGAATAAATTAAGTAATTTTGTCCCTGCTAAAGATAAAAGTGATGCCGCAAACTCATTTGTGGCGTTACTTGATGACTACGGTATTGATGATCAAAGTATCAATGAATTAAAAGAGAACGATGAACATCTTGAAGAAGCATTTGAAGAGTACTATCAAGAATCAAATGATAATAACGATGAAGAGTCTTGGTACGATAATGATGACAGCGAGGACTGGTAATGATAAAATGGTATAGAGTAGTATCTGCTGATTTATCAAAATTACCCGACTGTATTGATTACTATGAACAGCAATTAGAAGAAGCAAGAATTGAATGTGGAATGAAAGGAAACATTGAACTTAATTCATCTAAAATACCTGGAATAGTAGAACATCGTTTTAATCAATTACAAGAAATTGAATCAATATTAGAGTTTCTTAATATACAATTACGTAAAACTAGAAGTTTAAAATACAAACAATATCTTGAAAATTATCAAAGAGCATTAACCAGTAGAGATGTTGAAAAATATATTGACGGAGAAGATGACGTGATTAGTATGGCTCAATTAGTAAATGAGTTTGCTTTATTAAGAAACAAATTTCTTGGTTTAATGAAAGCACTTGATAGTAAACAGTTTCAAATTAATAACATTGTAAAATTAAGAGTAGCTGGGCTTGACGATGCTGAATTATTTGCGAAAGGATAGCAAAATGAAATTTAAAGAATTTAATTTGACTGCTTTTATTATGTTTATTTTTGGTGTTGTATTAGGAGTTATTTTGTCCTTACAGATACATTTGCATTACCAACTTGAAAAATATAATGAAAGATTAGATTGGATTGAACAAGAACTAGACTTTATGAATGAAATGATTTTATATTATGATAATGAAAAATTGGATTTATATTACAATAATAGCTCTGCTAATAGCTTTCTTTCCTAGTTTTAATACACAAACTGTAACAGAAGAATATGTTCCTACAGTTGTTAAAAAACCAGAACCAGAAGTTGAGTTTGGTAGTATTATTAAAGATGACTTTGTTAAATTTGTATCAAGTTGCATTGACAAAAATCCATTATCAAAAAATTTACAAACTTTTATTCCAAAAGATTTAATTATAGCACAAGCAGGTCATGAATCATCATGGGGCAATTCAAGGTTTGCTCGTGAAGCCAACAATTTATTTGGTATAAGAACTTGGGATAAAGATAGAGAACAAATTAAACCATTAAAAGTACCAAACTCTCCATGGGGTATTATTAAGTTTGATAAACAATGTGGGTCAGTTGATTTTTATTATGAACTAATTAACAACCACAATGCATATACAAGTTTTAGAAATAGTAGACAAATTATGATAAGAAATAATCAATCAATTGACTCGTTAGTATTAGTAAATTTTTTATCAATGTTTAGTGAGCTTGGTGAAGAATATGTGATTAGATTAAAAAAATCAATTATACAAATTAGAAAAGAATATCCATGGCTAGTGCAATATTAAAAATTAAAGATGAAGTTAATGTTAAGTTTGAAGGCTTAGATGTTTCAACTAGACGTAAAATTTCTGACAAATTAAAATATTTTGTACCTTATGCTTATCACTTACCTTCATATAAGTTAGGAAGATGGGATGGTAATATAAGATTCTGTGATATTGGTGGAAGAACTTATCTTAATTTACTTGATCAAATTTTGCCAATTATTGAAAATAATGGATATAAAATAACTATAGAAGATGAAAGACAACATTTTGATTTCAATTTTGAACAAGTAACTGATGAATATTTTTCTCATATAGTTTGGCCAAAAGGACATACACATGAAGGACAAGCTATAAAGTTAAGAGATTACCAAGTTCAAGTTATAAATGATTTTATTGCCAACCCTCAAAGTTTACAAGAAATTGCAACAGGAGCCGGCAAAACAATTATTACTGCGGCACTTTCAAAAATGTGTGAACAGTTTGGTAGAACAATAGTTATTGTTCCTAATAAAAGTCTTGTTACACAAACAGAAGAAGATTATAAAAATGTTGGTTTAGATGTTGGTGTCTATTTTGGTGAAAGAAAAGAGCTAGGACACACTCACACTATTTGCACTTGGCAAAGTCTTAATATCTTAAACAAAAATACAAAAAAAGATCAAGCAGAGTTTCCAATTGAAGAATTTATTAAAGATGTTAATTGCATAATGGTTGATGAGGTGCATATGGCAAAAGCTGATGTACTTAAATCTTTATTAACAGGACCATTTGCTAATATACCAATACGATGGGGATTAACCGGAACAGTACCAAAAGAAGAATATGAAAAAATGAGTTTAATATGTTCTTTAGGTACAGTCATTAATCAACTTTCAGCAAGTGAGTTGCAAGATAAAGGAGTATTAGCAAACTGTCATGTTAATATAATACAAACGCAAGATATAAATTCGTTTAGAACTTATCAAGAAGAAGTGTCATATCTTACAACTAATTCAGAAAGATTAAAGTTTTTAAGTAATTTAATTGATGATGTAAGATCTGGAGGTAATACTTTGGTACTTATTGACCGTATCAAGTCTGGAGAAATGTTACAAGAACTTATACCAGGTTCAGTTTTTATACAAGGCAAGACAAAAAACGAAGACAGAGAAGAAGAATATGGAGAAATTGCAACAGAACAACACAAAGTATTAGTTGCAACTTATGGTATTGCGGCTGTGGGTATCAATATACCAAGAATATTTAATTTGGTGCTTGTAGAACCCGGAAAAAGCTTCGTAAGGGTAATACAGAGCATTGGTAGAGGCATTAGAAAGGCACAAGATAAAGATCATGTACAGATCTGGGATATAACTTCTGCATGTAAATTTTCAAAAAGACACTTAACGGCAAGAAAAAAGTTTTACAAAGAGGCAAATTATCCGTATACTATAAACAAGGTAAACCTATGAAAATTTTAACAACAAATAACATCAGCTATAATTTAAACAAAGTTCCTGAACTTGTAGATGATTTACAATATTGCGTACTTGATACCACAAACAAAAAGAATATTGATTTTTTCTTTATTCCATTGATTTTTTTAGAATCATTTAATGCACCAAGTATGGTGTTGGAAGTAGGAGAATATACAGTACAAATGCCAATTGACTGGAGTGTTATGATTATTGAAAGAGATTTAGGTGTTTGTGAAATGGTTCCGTTGACAAGTTTAAATGACAGAGGCTTTGAAGTTCTTACATCTAATCCATTAGCAGAGTATATGATTAAATCAGCAGAACCAAAAGTTGTAAATGTATTTCAAGATGTAAAATGGTATTTGCCAAAATTAAAACATGGTCACATATTAGCAGTGCCAGTAAATGATGGTCCAAAACCACCTTGTGTTTATTTTGCAAAGGATATTAATCAAATTCCAGACGAACTATTAATAGGAGATTTTTTCTAATGTCAAAAGTAAATCTTAATTCTATGTTATACAACATTGATATAGGTAATATGGAATGGTATGAAAAACTATCAGATGAAGAAAAGAAATCTTTTTCACCATTTGTATCAATGAGATTTGCCTCAAGTGTAAAAGGAATTAGAAGTTTACAAGAAGAGTATATTGAAAATGTAAATGAGTTTTGTAATAAGGATTTTTCTTTGTTGCAAAAACATGAAGGAGATAGTAAACTGTTTTGGAAGCTATTAGCATTGTGTGGCGTTGGTAAAAAAATGTTTCATCCTTGGATTAAGGCACCAAAAGGTAAAGGTAAAAAAACAAAAATAATGGATTTTTTAGATACTATCTATCCAAACTATAAACAAGATGAAAAAGAATTATTAAAAAGTTTGTTATCAAAGAAAGAAGTAAAGCAATTAGCCAAGTCCGCTGGGCTTACTGATCATGAAATTAAATTATTGGTGTAACATATGAGTTATGAGTGTAAGTTTTGTAAAAAATCTTTTGGGTCAGAAAAAACACTAATAACTCATTTATGTGAACCTAAAAGAAGATGGAACAACAGAAAAGATAAAAATGTACAATTGGCTTTTCGATGTTATCAGCATTTTTGGAGAATAACTTCTACAACAATGAAAACTGAAAGAACATATGATGATTTTATGATTAGCAAATATTATACTGCATTTGTTAAATTTGCAAATTATATTGGTGATGTTTATGTTGCTTCAATTGAAAATTACATTGAATGGCTATTAAAAGGTCGAGTAAAGATAGATCGCTGGTCAAGTGATATTGTTTACGAACAGTATATCACTGAATTTGCAGTAAGAGAATCAGTAGAAAGAGCTGTAGAAAGAACAGTTCTTTCAATGAAAAATTGGGGAGAAGAAAATCATATGCCTTGGAATGTGTTTTTTGAAAAAATATCAAAACCAAGAGGTATTCATATGATAAGATCTGGTCAGATATCACCGTGGGTACTTTACAATAGTAAAACAGGATTATTTTTTCTTGAATCATTAACACCACAAGAAACACTTATGGTTGAAGATTATATATGTCCAACTAGTTGGTCAAAAAGGTTTAATCAAAGTCAAAGTGATGTAGATTTTGTTCATGAGATTATGAAGAAAGCAAACATATGAAAAAAATTCAAGAGATGTTAAATGATGTTGTTGCCGGAATGACACTGTCACAGTCAGACAATGAATCATTAAAAAAACAATGGGAACAATTAAAAGTAGTATCTCAGTTAACTGAAAAAGAAATGTTTATTAAAAACATAGATACTGTTCAAGGTTTAGTAGATGAATACAGCAATTTAAATGCTAGAGTAAAACAACTAGAAATGTATTTAGGTGCTTTGAAAAATCAATTTGAAGAATTTAGAAATGATCAAAGCATTAAAGATAAAAAGTTTAGTGATTACATAACTGAAGAATTTAAAAATGATCAAAGCAAAGACTGATATAGATATAGATACTGGTGATAGAGACAAACTTCTAAGTTTGTTTAAGCACAACAGAGCCAGTATGAAAGATAATGACAGTTTTAAAAAGCACAATACTGGTGTATATTTTACAGACATACCAATGAATCCAATTGACAATCTATCATCAGTTGATTATGAAGAAGCAGAAGACAGAGGTTATATCAAGGTAGATATCTTAAATGTATCATTATACAAAGATATTAAAAATGAAGAACATTTAACCCAACTATTAAAAAAGGAGCCATTATGGGATTTACTCACAGAGCCAGAATTCAGCAACAACTTGTTTCACGTAGGAGAACACAGTTCAGTTCTACAGAAAACAAAACCGAAGAATATAGAACAACTAGCGGCAGTATTGGCAATGATAAGACCAGCAAAAAGGCAACTTATAGGGAAGTCATGGCCAGATATAATGAAAGAAGTATGGACAAAACCAAGTGACGGTTCTTATTATTTTAAGAAAGCACACGCGGTTGCTTATGCTCATGCAGTGGTTGTACAAATAAACTTAATATGCGAACAATTACAGCAACAAGTTGGTGGTTAACCTTTTTTTACTAAAGAAATATTTCTTCTAATTATTCTTTTCTTTTGAACATCATTTAAGCAAGTTGCTGGCCCAAATACAATTTCAGTATCTTTTGAAGTGAAACTTTTTATGTATTTTTTAAATATGTCAAATTCTCTGTTAAAAAATATATTAATTGGAATAGTTCTATTGGATTCCCACCACCATTCATCACCTAAATTTAGAAATCTTTGCTTTAATTTTATAGTATCTATTGAATCATAGACGTATATAGAGGTAACATGCTGGTCTTTATTCAGCAATATACCAACAAATTCGTCATTCCCATGCTTTACACATGTAAGGAAAGGAAATTTTTCTTTTAGTTCTGCGTAATCCATCGTTTAAATAAATACTTATATGAGTACTTATGACCTTTATATTTACGATCAAACTTTAACACTAACTCTGAATTCAGGAGTAAATAGTAATATGCCAATGTACGATAAAAACATTATACTATATAACGGTGTCGATAACAAGCTAAAATTTGTCTTCAGAGACAATGATCGAGCAATATTTGACATCACAAATCAAAACGTTTATTTCAACATGATTGGAACAAACAACAATGAAACTGTAATTAATAAGCTAATGACAGTCACAAATGCATTAAAAGGCGAAGCAGAGCTTGAAGTAACAGCACAAGATGTTTATAATATATCTGAAGGTTTTTATAACTATTCAGTTTATATTGAGTCAACTTCTACAAAAGAACAAAAAATTGCTTTTACTGATAGAGCTGGAGATTTTATTGGTACAGCTGAAGTTAAATCTGGAGGATTACCATCTGCCAGACCTACACAAACAGTTAACAGCTTCACTCAAGCAGGAAGTTATTATTACAGTCAAGCAATGAGAGGTAGTAGTGAAAGAAATTTAACTGCTAGAAATCATACTATTGCAATATACACAACTGGATTTACTGGTAATGTGTTTATAGAAGGTAATTTAGACGATCAAGCTAGTACAAATAATAATCATTGGTTTGCTTTAGATGTGCAAGGACAAGGATCAAATGGTATAAGATTTACAAGCCATACTGATGTTGATCCTTTTTTCTTTGAATCTTCAGTAAAATGGATAAGAATCAAATACGAAGTAACAGCAGGATCAGTTGATAAAGTTTTACTAAGGAATTAACCTTGGACTACAAAGTTATTTTTGAAGACGTCAGAGAGTCTGACAAAGTCGCTATTATATTATCTCAGTATGAGCATGATAATGGTCTGAATGATTTAATTCGATATACAGTAACAAAATATATTAATAATGATATCTTTATACAAAACTGTAAAGATATTTGCTATAATGAACAAGCAAAAAAAAATCTTTATGGATTGCAACAAAATTTTAAAACTTTTACTGTGGGAAATGATTTTGGAGAAAAAGGACAAATCATTCAAAAACATTTGAATCAAGCAGTTTCAAAAACACTGAAATATAATAATATTACAGTATATCCTGATGCGTCAGTCAAAAATGAAGATTTTTATAGAGTAACACAAGATAAAAATTATTGGTCTGATGCAGAAGCAATTGAAGGTGACTTTGCCTCAATTACAAGGGTGTTATTAGCAACAAGAAAAATAAAGAAAAAATATAATATATTTTTAGACTTAACAGTTTGGGAAAAAGATTATGTTGACCATCTTAAAGAGATTGTTAGGTATTGGGCTTTTCGCACAGTTGATGAAATTGATGATGACACAATTATAATAACTGATAGAGTAATTGATAGAGAATTTATAAGAGATTTTAAAACTACTAAAAAACCAATTATATTATCGTTGGCAAATTTTTCCACAAATTATACAGGAAAAGATTATATTTTAGAGCTTTGTAAAAGAAAAATTCATGTGATTCCATCCTATTTTGTAAACATAGGATCAAATATTATAGCCGAAGGTTTAGCTATGGGTACTAGAAATGTCAAAGATAGCTTTCAATTAATGCAAATAATTGAAGAAAAAACAGAAAAGTTTTGGAATGATGCTGATAACCATAGGCTAAATTTTTATCAAGTTTGTAAACAAATTGTTGACTATTATTTTTTTGGTACATCTTGCAGTTTTAAGAGTGTACCAGTTGGCGTTGGCGCCATGACCTTAAAAGTTTAATTGACTTTTAGAAAAAAATATAGTACTATATAAAAACTATGGATATACAAACAACTATTCTTTCTCATATCAGTTCGAAATCTAAGAAGACTCCTTCTGGATGGATAGCAATTAATTGTCCAATGTGTACATCACACGGCCAAGCAAGACCTGATACTAGACAAAGAGGTGGTTTTAAAATTGGCGAAGTTGTTAGTTATCATTGTTTTAATTGTAACTACAAAGCATCTTTTACACAAGGTAGATTATTAAACAAAAGAATGCGTGAACTTTTATTATCAGTAGGTGTACCAGAACAAAAAGTAAAAGAATTACAATTCCAAGCAATTAAAGAACAAGACAATCAAACGCAAGTTGCTGGATTAAGTAAATGGACTTTAGATTTTAAAGAAGTACATTTACCAAAAGATGCAAAACCAATTGAAGAAGTTATAAGTCAGTCTAATCCACCCAATGATGCAATTTATGTTTACAAATACATGATTGATAGAGGACTAGATTTTCATAAAAATTTTTATTGGTCACCTGATCCATACATGAAAATTAACCAACGTTTATTGTTGCCTTTTTACTATAACAAAAAAGTTGTAGGATATACTGGAAGACTAATTAAAAAAATTGAAAATGTACCAAAGTATTATTCATCAGTACAACCAAACTATTTGTATAACATTGACAAACTTTTTGAAGACAGAATATATACAGTAATTGTTGAAGGTGTGTTTGATGCATTATCAATAAACAGTATTTCATCATTAGGAAATAAATTAACACAAGCACAAATAGATTTGCTTAATAAGTTAGAATCAAAAATTATCGTTTGTCCTGATAAAGATAAGTCAGGCGGACATTTAGTTGATATAGCAACAGAAAACAACTGGGCAGTCAGCTATCCAACATGGGACAGTAATATTAAGGACACAGCAGAAGCAGTACAAAAATATGGAAGGTTATATACCTTGCAGTCTATTATAAAATCTGCTACACTAAACAATGCTAAAATACAAGTTATGAAAAAAATAGGAGTCAATTAAAATGACAGCAGAAATCACAACAAGAAAAAACAAAGAAAAACCACAACCGCAACAACCTCTTCAACCAGGTATGATGATGTATGAAGCTGGAATAATTTATTTCAGCGATGGATTTGACAGTACAACAACCAAACCAGTAATTAATACAATTATTGAAAAAAACTTATTACCAAATTCGTCTAGACCAAATGAAATTACATTGGTAATTAATTCACCAGGAGGACAGGTACATTCAGCATTTGCATTAATAGACACAATGAAAGGATCAGCAATTCCTGTAAAAACAGTAGGGCTTGGTATGATTGCATCATGTGGATTGTTAACATTTATGAGTGGCACAAAAGGTAGACGTGTATTAACACCAAATACTTCAATATTATCACATCAATACAGCTGGGGTTCAGGTGGTAAAGAACATGAATTATTTGCAAGAGTAAGAGAATTTGAATTAAGCACAGAAAGAATGATTAACCATTATAAAAAATGTACAGGATTAAGTGAAAAGAAAGTTAGAGATATTTTACTACCACCTGAAGACAGATGGTTATCAGCCAAAGAAGCAGTTAAGTATGGAATTGCAGATAAAATCGTATCAACATATTAGGAGAATAAAAATTGCAAGTTAATCTAATTGATAAAATGGGAACTGACTTAACAGTAGTCAATGCGGCTAGGGTATCGTTTGCAAAAGAGTCTGAATGGGAATCAATACCAGAAGCTGGACCAGTGCCAGGATTACTACATAACAAAGATGAAAAGCTGATTAGTTTTTTAGCAAAACATAATCATTGGTCACCTTTTGCACATTGTAGTCTACAGTTTAGGATTAAAGCACCAATATTTGTTGCTAGACAACTAGTTAAACATCAAGTAGGATTAAGTTGGAATGAAGTATCAAGACGTTATGTTGATTACGAACCAGAATTTTATACTCCGGATACTTGGAGAGGTAGGCCATTAAATTCTAAACAAGGATCAAATGGCCAAGTACCAGTTGACAATAGCAAATATGATAATATGATGTCTCAATTAAAACTTTTTTATGAAACATTATTAAATCAAGGTGTAGCTCCAGAAATGGCTAGAATGGTTTTACCACAAAGCATGATGACTGAATGGTATTGGAGTGGTACTCTTTATGCATTTGCTAGAGTATGCAACTTAAGATGCGAAGAAGACACACAATTAGAGTCAAGAGTAGTTGCAGATATGATAGATGAGTTGGTAGAAGAAAGTTTTCCAGTTAGTTGGAAATACTTGCGAAATAGAGATTAATATAGTATAGTAAAAATATGGCAACAGTATATTCAGAAGATTTACAAAAACTTTTCTTAGAATTTATGGTAACAGATCCTGAACTATTTGTCAGGGTAAGAAATATTATTAAACCTGAATTCTTTAGTAAAAAATATATTGAAACAGTGGACATGTTTGTTGAGTACACTGAAAAATATAAATCACTACCTACAGTAGAACAAATTAAAGCTAAAACTGAAGTAGATTTAACATTAGTCCCTGACATAGATGATTCGCAAAAAGATTGGTTCTTAGATGAGTTTGAAACTTTTTGTAGGCACAAAGCATTAGAAAGAGCAATTATTGAAAGTGCTGATATGCTAGAAGCTGGTGAGTATGGGCCAGTTGAACAAAAAATTAAAGATGCAGTAAGAGTTGGATTAACAAAAGATCTTGGTACTGATTATTTTGAAAACCCTAAAGCAAGGTTATTAAAATTAAAAGACAATAACGGTACAGTAAGTACAGGGTGGTCAGCATTAGATAGAAAACTTTATGGTGGATTTAATAAAGGTGAATTAAATATTTTTGCTGGATCGTCAGGTGCAGGTAAAAGTTTATTCTTACAAAATCTAGCAATGAATTGGATATCTCAAGGTATGCACGTATTATACTTTACATTTGAGTTAAGTGAAGAATTAAGTTCTATGAGAATTGATTCAATGACAACTGGTGTTGCTACTAATGAAATTTTTAAAAAGATAGATGATGTTGACTTATCAGTTAGAATGGAAGCTAAAAAATCAGGTAAGTTTCAAGTCAAGTACATGGCTTCAGGAACAACAGCAAATGATTTACGTTCTTATTTGAAAGAATATCAGATACAAAAAGGAATAACACCTGATGTAGTATTAATTGATTACTTAGATTTAATGATGCCAACTAGTAAAAGAATATCACCAGCTGATATGTTTTTAAAAGATAAGTTTGTATCTGAAGAATTACGTAACTTTGCTGTTGAACAACAGTTTGTATTGGTAACTGCATCTCAGTTAAACAGAAGTGCAGTTGAAGAACTTGAATATGATCAAAGCCATATTGCAGGTGGTATTAGTAAGATTAATACTGCTGATAATGTTATAGGTATCTTTACAAGTAGAGCTATGCGTGAACGTGGTAGATATCAAATACAACTTATGAAAACAAGATCAAGTGGAGGAGTTGGTAGTAAGATTGATCTAGCATTTGATATCGATACACTAAGAATTAGTGATTTAGATGTAGACGATGAAGTTGAAAATACAGCAATACAAACAGCAGATGCATTAACATCAGCAATAAAAAAACGTACTTCAACAGTGTCAAATAAAGCTGAAAATGTAGTGGTTGCTGAAAAAGTTGAAAGAAGTTTGGCGTTAAAAGACATGTTAAAAACGCAAAAATCCGTTTTTGACGATGAATAGCGTCATATAAAAAAATAAAAAAGATAATAAATAATTTTATGATGAAGAAACAAACACGTTCAATATTAGATGAGATTAGTAGAGTAGTGCCAAAAGCAGATACTAACAATCTGCTTGAAGCTCGTGCTAATCATGTTATCAGTTCAGCAATAAATTTGACAAAGTTAATATATGAATCATATGATGAGCCGGTTGCTGATGACTTGGTAAAAAGATTGCATAATAGCATTAGATCACAAGATCCAAGAAAATTTGAACGAGGCATTAAAAAGATAATTGATTTAGATGAAAGCTAATGAACTTATTATATCAGAAGATGTTAACACACATCTTACCCATTTAGAAGATTTAGCTCTTTTCCAAGGAAAACAAGGGGCTGAAAATGCCATTGCATTTTTAAGAAATTTATCTGATTTAGCTAAAACATCTAGTCCAAAAAAATATAATGTAACAATAAAATGGGACGGTTCGCCGGCTATATTTGCTGGTATAGATCCTAGTGATGGGAAATTTTTTGTTGGTACAAAAAGTGTTTTTAATAAAAATGCAAAATTAAATAAATCAGAATCAGATATTGATGCAAATCATCAAGATCAAAAAGAAGATGGCGATAAAGCTGATTTAAGATTAAAACTTAAAAAAGCATTTAACGGACTATCACAATTAGGTATTAAAAATGTTTTACAAGGTGATTTGTTATTCACTAAAAATAGTTTAAAAACAATTCAACATAACGGCGAGTCATACCTTGCATTTAAACCAAATACAATAACTTATGCAGTGCCTTCAAATTCAGAACTAGCACAAAAGATACAACAAGCAGAAGTTGGAGTAGTATTTCATACTTCTTATTCAGGAAGTTCATTAGAAAGCATGAACGCAAGTTTTGATGTTGATTTATCAGGATTAAACAAAGTAGATAGTGTTTGGTATGATGATGCTTACATAAAAGATTTTACCGGTATAGTTAATTTAACAACTGGAGAATACCAAGCAATTAAAAATTCAATAGATGATGCTAACACTTATCTAAAACAAGCTGGAGATATTTTTAGTTGGTTTGATACAATGGGTATAACTGGAAAAAAATTAAGAGAACTGATTCACATGAATCATAATAAGATGGTAAGAGCTGGTGCAATTGAACAAGACCCTGCAAGATTTTTTGATGGATTTGCAAATGATTATGAACAAAGAATTGAAGATGAAATTGCAAAACTAAAAACAGGCAGAGAAGGACCAGCTGGCCAAAGAAAACTAGTTAATTTAGAGAATTTTAAAAAAGCATATTTTAGCAATAGAAAAAATATTGAAGCATGGTATAGTTTATGGTTAAAGCTAATAGGTATTAAAAATAAGTTATATCAAAAACTAAGAAATATTAAAGCCATTGATGCTTTTGATCAAAATGGAGATTCATACACAGTAAGAGATCAAGAAGGATTTGTTGCAGTTGATCATATTGGAAAAGCAGTAAAAGTAATTGACAGATTAGATTTTTCAAGAAAAAATTTTGCTAAAGAAAATATTCAGTTAGTTAATGACTTAACTGAAAGTAGAGCATTTAGATCAAGACAAGATATTGGAAAACATACAGCGGAACAAATTGGTGAACTTATATATGCTTACTGTTTAGCATTAGTAACACTAAAAAATGAATTTAAGTATAAAAAAATTGCAAGACAATATGCTTCAAGAACTATGAGTTATAATAATTTTGATTACTTTAGAACTAATGGTACAGATTTATATCTACTAGTACACAGTCTAATTGGTACTGGAAGTATTGTTCAATTCAACAATCAAAATTCAAGTCAAGCATTTGTAGATAGACTTTCAAAGAATAAATTTACACTGTTAGATTTTTTAAACTATATAGAAATTACTGAAGTTGATCATTCTTTATGTAATCGATTATTAGTAAAATTAGAAAAACAATTTAAGATAAATTCTTTTCAAGCAAAGAAAATTAGAAGAGAACTATCTGTTTATGATTTACTAAAAATGAAAGATAAAGCAAATATAGTAAATTTAGTAATGAATGAAATAAGGCAATTTGCACCAAGAAGTGAACTTTACACTCCTTTACAAAATATGTTTAGAGAACGTAAATTATCTAATGACGATACAGTGAAACAAAGAAAATTAAGAAAAAATGTTGGTGCTGGTGCTTTATAATGAAACCAAATATACCTGAAAAATATAAAACTTTAGATCAGGTTCCTACAACTTATAAAAGAATAGCCTGTCAGGCAGATCATCCAAGAGTATACTATAATCTTAACAGTGATGGGTATGTAGTATGTTTATATTGTAATACACTTTTTGTTGCAAATGAATCAACAGATTTTAAAAATGAGGGTGTGTATATTCACACAGATGAATAATGTATACCTATAATCAAAATAAAAATTCATACATTAAAATAGCTGAAACTCTAGAAATTTATAGGATATCAACTTCTATTATTTTACATTACAATGATGGTATAACTGAAACTACTTCTGAAAAGGACTTTGATCACATAAAGCAGTTAATATCAGTATACGGAAAAATACTATTTTTTACAAAACCAAAGCAAAATAATAACATGTTTACTTTTACATTTGGCGTAGAGCAAGAAAACCTATTTTTAAAAGGTCAAGATCCAGTTGGAGTATTAAAAGATAGGTTAAATAATATTATATTATTCAATAATAGTATTTGTACTATAGGTACTGGTATAAATATGTATATTACAAAGGAGCATTAAATTGGATAAGAAACCAAAACCAGCATTAAAGCCACAAATTCAGCCTGTGCCAGATATTGAATCTGAAAGCCTTGAATTCCATGTAGCTATTTCACGCGAAAGACATGATGAAATAAGTGCAAGGTTTGATAGGGTAGATGCACGTATTGAAAAATTGGAGGCAAAAATGGAAAGAGGATTCTCAAAAGTTGAAAAGATTATTATGTGGTCCGTTGGAACTATGTTCTTTACTATGATTTCAATATACATATCTTCTTTAATCCTTCCATTAATGAAATAATATGTTAATAGTTGAAGTACTTGGTACCCCACAGATATTTGGAAAATACAAGCAAAGCATCAAAAGAAGATTTCGTTGCCAATCCGGTCCACGAAAAGGTAGAATTGTAGCTGATCCTTCAACATGCACAAAGCCTATTAACATTAGAAAAAGACAGCAATTTAAAGCAACAAGACAGAAATTAAACACTATTCAATCCAAAAGAGCAACCTATACTAAAAAATACAATCCTACATCAAAGATTGTTAAAAAATTAAATACACAGGTTAAGTCAAAAAGAAGAGCTAAACCTCTTAAGGTAAGGAAAAAATAATGCTAATATCTGATGTTTTCACAAACAACATAGACGAAGCCAAAATGGTATATGGCAAAAAAGGACGTGAAGTTGTTAGAAAATATAGATGTACCTTTGGCAGAAAAAAGGGTAGGATTGTATCCAACCCAAGTGTATGTTCAGCACCGCTAGATATTAAAAAACGATTAAACATGAAGAAAATGAAAGCTAGAATGGGGGCAAGATTAACAAGAAAAATTAAGTTTGTTAAGAAATTTAACCCAGCTTCAAAACGTGTAGCGGCAATGAATAAGGCTTTAAGAAGAAAATAATACTTGCTCTTTTATAATTTTTTTATTATAATATAGATAATATGAGAACAAAATATATGAATATAAATCCTAAAGATAAACCCTTTCCACAATATAGTTCAGTAAATGAAGCATATGAACATTTTCGACTAATAAGAATACTGTTTAAGTATGATGGTGTTCCACAAGATTATTTGGCACATATGAGCACTCAAGTTGAAAAATTCAAAAAGAAAATAGACAAAGTTTCAGTAAAAAAAGTTGCAGAAATGAAGGACTTATTAAGTGGTTTTGAAAAAACATTTAAAAAGAGCTTTAAAAAAATTGTTGAAGATTCAGCTGAAAGTAAAAGTTTTAGTTTAGCACTACAAACAAAAAAGAAAGCTGACGGTGTAGTTATAGGTGAATATTTTATTAAGATTAGAAATAGTAATGATCTTGATAAAAAATTATATGCTATATTTGGTCCACATCGTGAAGAAATTGTTGGAGATTTACATTTATATGAAATTGCTTATATGTTAGTTTATTACTTGTATTCAGGATATGACTTTGAAAGTGAAGAAATTAATAATTTATTAAGTTTACATGCGGAATATAAAAAAATAGCAAACAATTATAATCATCAAAAAGCTAAATTATCAACAGTTGATGTTGATGATCCTAATTTAAACTACCATAAAAAAATGGTATCAGGCTTAAAAAACAGCTTAAATCAGGTATATAGTCAGGTTAACAGCAATTACTCGCGTTTAATAAATCAAGAAAAGACTAAATAAAAGTATGAAACTGAATGATTTAACATCTAACTACGAAACACGTATAACACGAGTAAATCGTTGGCTTGAAGAAACCTATGGTTTTAAAGTGTACGATAAGGTAGACCTAGAAGAGCTTTACAAAGTTAAAGCTGATTTAGATACACAACGTGAAAACTTGAAGCTTTCGCTTCCTTTTAATTCATATCATCAACATCCAGAATATGCTAAAAACATATTACTATCTGAAGCAGTTATTTTGATGATAGGACAAATACCAGATGAAGAAATTGAAAAAATGCAAGGACATGATTCACAAGGTCATGAACAACCAGCAGTAGTAAGCATGAAACCAATGGAATCTGAAAAAGCAGAAGTTGTAAAAGAGCAAGACGAACTTGAACAAGCAGAAGTTATTCTTGCGTCAAAACAGTTAGTTGATGAAATTCAGCAAATTATTGAAAAATTAGGTAAAATGCAAAATGACGAACTAGGTGCTATTGTTGATCAAATGACATATCAAAATGGTGCCGACACTGCCGTTGCTTTTAACGATGCAATTTCTTCTTCATTAGAAAATTTATTATCACTTGCTAAAGAAACTAAAGAGAACATGAACAATGAAGTTTTAAAACTTCAAGGTGAAGCACCAGCTTCAGACATGGCTTCAACAGGTGACGAAGAAGAAGCTTCAATTGATGATCAAATGGATGATACAGAAGTTGAACCAGCAGACAGTGATATTTCAACCGATGGTGACGAAGCGGCTTCTGGCCCTGAAGAAGAGCCATTAGGAAGAGCTAAGAAGTCATAATGCAATGCGTCTAAACGAATTAACCTCAGATTACTTTTCCAAAATTAATATTGATGCAAAAAATCTTTTAATGAGTCTTATTGCTCAAAAAAAAGAAAAAATTAATACAAAAGAATTCATTGATGAATTAGAAACTATGGGACATTCAGTTACTGTAACATCATTGCAAGATCTATTAAAAAATTCTAAACTAGTACAAAGTGTAAATGATAAAGAAATAAAAATTAATAACAATTTAAATTTGACAACTTACAGCAAAGATGCTAAAATGGATAATGAAAAAACTGTTGATAAGTTAGCAAGTAAATCAATAAACAAAGCAATAAAGTAAAACTGTGGCATTATTAGTAAACAAGTTCGACTACCACGAACTCAAAAGAAAAACAATTGAAGGCAAAAGACATTACCTTGATAGCAATGGTAAAGCCGTCCCTTCTGTAACTACAATTCTTTCACACATGAAAGATATGACAGCTCTTAACAAATGGAAAAAAAGAGTTGGAGCCTCAGAAGCTCAACGCATTGTAACAGAATCAGCAAATTTAGGAACAATAACACACAAACATCTAGAATGTTTTATTGAAGGTGTAGATCGTCCGGCTGGTAATAATTTGATTTATAAACAAGCTCAAAAGTTAAGTGATATTATTATTGAAAAAGGTATGTCTGATGTTGATGAAGTTTGGGCTATTGAACAAAGTTTATGCTTTCCAGGGCTTTATGCCGGAACGGCTGATATGGTTTGTGTTCATAAAAACAAGCCAGTAATTGGTGATTTCAAAACATCAAGACAAGTTAAAAAACGTGAATGGGTAGAAGATTACTTTATGCAGTGTGCCGCTTATGCTCTAGCACACAATGAACTATACGGTACTAGTATTGATTCTGGGCTTATTTTTATAGTATCACACTCTGGAGAATATCAAGAATTTAATGTTGAAGGAGCTGAATTTCAGAAATATACTGATCAGTGGCTCAACAAAGTAGAACAATACTATAAAACAAACTAAATAACAGTATAGTTTTAGGATATTAAAATGACAACAACTTATGTAAGATTAAAAAACAGAAGAGGAAATAGAGAAAATCTACCTCAACCGTTAGCTGAAGGTGAAATTGGTTTAGCAACTGACACTAGAGAACTGTTTATTGGTACTGGATCACAAGATCAAAAGAATCGTATGATACAGTTAGACAGTATAGTAAATGCTGAAGTTCAAGCACAATCATTTATTGACACAAGACTTGTTATTTTTCATATTTCTGGAACACAAAGTTTTTTAGGTGATGGCACAAATGCAAGTTCTACAACACTAAATGGCGGAACAGCATTAACTTTACCTTCAGGAAAAGGAACTCCTGTAAATCCAGACCACATTACAGTAACAAAGTTTGATGGTAGCAATAATCCAACAGTAATACCAAGTTCAGATTACACAGTATCTGTAGCTGGAAGTGATATTACAATTACTTTTGTATCAACAGCAATTCCTGAGTCAGGTACTAAGGTTGTAGTAACACCTTGGACAGCAAGTGAAATTGTTACTGCTGTTGCTGGTGCTGGTTTAGGTATTGAAACAGATCAATCATTGGCAAATACTGCATTACACATTGATTTAACAACAGGTACAGGTTTTATAGATATTGGTAGTAGTGGCAATCAGTCAACAGCTTCTACTACACTTACAGGTTTAAATGAAATTTTATCAGCAAATACAAATGCTAATTTACAAATTAGAGGTAGAATATCGCAATTAGGATATTCAGCTGGTAAGCTAGAAGTACCAGGTACATTATTAATTGAAACAGACTCACCACAACAAGCAATTATATTATCAAAATTTTTAAATCAAACATTTTCTGGTTCACCAGCATCTGTGGCAAGTAATATTAAAATCTTTACACAAGATTCAAGACCAATATTTGAAGCAAATCAATTTGTTGGAGACACTGGATTACTTAAAGCTACATTGAATGCTAATACTACTAGTCCTGCAACAGTTTTCACTTATAACAAAACAAAAGAAAACACAATTATTATTGAATACTCATTAAAAATTTCTAGTTCAAATGCAATGGCAGTAGGAACAATAAAAATTATAACAGATGGAACGAATTCTGAAATAATGGACGATAGATTAGAAACAAATGATACATCAGCAGTTGTATTTTCTACACCAAATCCAGGTTCTAGTTCAAATGATTTTAAATTAGAGTACAAGAACACTGGTTCAAACAACGCATCAATGTCTTATCTGTTAAAGCGTTGGTTAACTTCTTAACAGAAATCTTAAATATTTCTATAAATTAAGATTGACAAAACCATTCTTGATATCATAAAATAAAAGAAAATAAGGTAAATATACGACATTATTGGTATTTCTGGAGGAAAAATGAAAAACAAAAAAGAATTATATATCATTAAAAGAGATGGTCATAAAGAAGTTTTAGACATTAGTAAAGTTCACAAAATGACTGAAGCGGCTTGTGAAGACCTTAACGGTGTTAGTTCTTCTGAAGTAGAAATGAATTCCGGATTACAGTTTACTGATGGAATGACTACAAATGAAATTCAAGAAATATTAATTAAATCAGCAAATGATTTAATCAGCCTTGAATCACCTAATTATCAATATGTTGCGGCAAGACTTTTACTTTTTAGTTTACAAAAGCATGTATTTGGAAAATTTACTTCGCCTGATGCACACACACCTTTAAGATTTGTAGTAGCTTCAAACGTGGAACGTGGTGTATACGATAAATCTATTTTAGACAAGTATACTGATGATGAATGGAATAAATTAGATTCGTATATAAAACACAATAGAGATCTTAATTTTACCTATGCAGGATTAAGACAAATTGTTGACAAGTATCTAGTACAAGATAGAAGCAGTGGTAAAATTTATGAAACACCACAATTTATGTACATGATGATTTCAGCTACACTATTTGCTGATTATCCAAAAGATACTAGATTAAAATATGTTAAAAAATATTACAATGCAGTATCTAGTTTTAAAATTAACATTCCTACACCAGTAATGGCAGGAGTAAGAACACCAATGAGACAATTTGCTTCATGTGTTCTTGTTGATGTGAATGACACACTTCCTAGTATTTTTAGCAGTGATATGGCAATTGGTAGATACATTGCACAAAGAGCCGGCATTGGTATTAATGCAAGTAGAATTAGAGGTATCAATGCAAAAATAAGAGGTGGCGAAGTAGCACACACTGGTGTTATTCCATTTCTTAAGAAGTTTGAAGCAACTGTAAGGTGTTGCACACAGAATGGAGTACGCGGTGGTAGTGCAACAGTTCATTTCCCTATTTGGCATCAAGAAATTAAAGATATCCTTGTATTGAAAAATAACAAAGGCACAGAAGATAACAGAGTACGTAAGTTAGATTATTCAATACAGCTATCAAAATTATTTTATGAAAGATTTTTAAAAGACGAAAGTATCACTCTTTTTTCACCGCATGATGTTCCAGGATTATATGAAGCATTTGGCACTGAAGAATTTGATGAAATGTATGAATCATATGAACGTAAAAGAAGCATACCAAAAACATCAATATCTGCACAAGAACTATTTGGTGAATTATTAAAAGAAAGAGCTGAAACTGGTAGAATTTATATTATGAATATTGACCATGCAAATTCACACAGTTCATTTCTTGATAAAGTAAGTATGTCAAATCTGTGTCAGGAAATTACATTGCCTACAACACCACTTGAACATATTGACGGAGATGGTGAAATTGCTCTTTGTATTTTATCTGCAATTAATGTTGGTCAAATAAAAGATTTAGATGAATTAGAAGAACTATGTGATTTAAGTGTTAGAGCATTAGATGAAATAATTGACTATCAAAGATATCCTGTTAAAGCGGCAGAGATAAGCACAAAAGCACGTAGAAGCTTGGGTATTGGTTATATTGGACTTGCACATTATCTAGCTAAAAATCAAGTACATTATAGCGATAAAGGTGCTTTAAAAGTAGTTCATGAACTAACTGAAGCATTTCAGTATTATTTAATTAAAGCATCAAGCGAATTAGCAAAAGAAAAAGGTCAATGTGAATATTATGATAGAACAAAATATTCAAAAGGTCAATTACCAATTGATCACTATAAAAAAGATCTTGATGAAGTATGTAACACAAAACTTAATTTAGATTGGGAAAAGTTGAGAAAGCAAATATCTGAAACTGGTATGAGACATTCAACATTATCAGCACAGATGCCCTCAGAAAGTTCTTCCGTTGTTAGTAATTCAACAAATGGCATTGAACCACCAAGAGCATATCTAAGTATTAAGAAAAGTAAAAAAGGTCCTTTGAAACAGATTGTTCCGCAGTTTAGTCAGTTAAAAAACTTCTATACTCTATTATGGGACATGCCTGGTAACGAAGGTTATATTAATGTAGTAGCAGTAATGCAAAAGTTTTTTGATCAAGCAATTTCAGGAAACTGGAGTTATAATCCAACTCAATTTGAAGATAATGAAATTCCAACAAGTGTGATGTTTAAAGATCTTCTTACTACATACAAGCTAGGATGGAAAACATCATATTATCAAAACACATATGATTTTAAAACTGATCCAGCTGAAATCGAAGCACCAACTATTCAAAATGCGGCAGAAGAATTTCCAACTTTTGAAAAAGAAGGTACAATATTAACTGACTCAAAAGAAGACGATGCCGATTGTGAGGCATGTACAATATAAGAAAAGAGGGTAACAATGGGAAAGACTGTTTTTAACAGAAATGATGTTGACTTTACTAAAGAACCAATGTTTTTTGGTGAAGATCAAAATGTACAAAGATATGACGTATTTAAGTATCCACAACTAGATAAACTTAATCAAACTATGTTAGGTTATTTTTGGAGACCTGAAGAAGTATCTTTACAAAAAGATCGTGGCGATTATAACGAATTTAGAGATGAACAAAAACATATTTTTACTTCTAATTTAAAATATCAAACATTATTAGATAGTGTACAAGGTAGAGGACCTAGTTTAGCTTTTTTACCTTATTGTTCAAATCCAGAACTTGAAGGCTGTATTATTACATGGGATTTCTTTGAAACAATTCATTCAAGATCTTACACACACATTATTAAAAACGTATATCCTGATCCAGCAGAAGTTTTTGATACTATTCTTGATGATGAAGAAATTATCAAACGAGCTGTATCGGTAACAAAAAATTACGATAAGTTTTCACAACTAGCCGAAGACTACTTTGTAAAAGGTATTGGAGACATTAAAGAAGTAAAACGTCAATTATATCTTGCAATGGTAAATGTAAACATACTAGAAGGTTTGCGATTTTATGTATCATTTGCATGTACATTTGCATTTGGTGAACTTAAACTTATGGAAGGTTCAGCAAAAATTATTTCTTTAATTGCAAGAGATGAGTCACAGCATCTAGCTTTGTCAACTCATATTATTAAAAATTGGCAACAAGGTGATGATGCACAGATGCTTAAAATTGTAAAAGAAGAAAAAGATAGTGTGTATGAAATGTTTAAAGCATGTGTTGAAGAAGAAAAAGCATGGGCAAAACATTTAATGAGAGATGGAACAATTATTGGTTTAAATGAACTTCTACTAGGAAGATATGTAGAGTTTGTTGCAAATAAAAGATTAAAAGCAATTGGCTTAGATCCAATTTTTGATCAGCCAGTAACACAAAATCCATTACCATGGACGCAACATTGGTTGAGTTCAGCAGGACTACAGGTTGCACCTCAAGAAACTGAAGTAGAAAGTTACATTGTTGGTGGAGTAAAACAAGATGTAGAAAAAGACACGTTTAAAGGATTTAAACTTTAATTTATGAAAAGAGGTCTTTTTTCTGGAATGGATGAAGAGTCATTTGCTAAAATTAAAGAATTATTAGTAAGTGGTAAAAGAGAAAAAAAGAAGAAAAAACACAAAAACAAAAGAAAAGGACGAGTTGATTTTAGAACAAATCGTCCTGGAAAAAGGAAATAAATGTTAGAAGAAAAATATAAAAAAGATGACATCATTGTATTTCGTACAGTTGGAAGCGATGAAGTAATTGCTAAAGTGATAAGTGATACACCAGAAAAATTTACAGTGTCAAAACCACTTGCATTAGCACAGACTCCGCAAGGTATAGGAATGACTTTTTACATGATTATGGCAGATCCAGAAAGTGAATTTATTGTTGAAAAAGCAAATATCATTACTGTAGCTAAAGCAAACAAACAAGCTGAAGAATCTTATATAAAAAGTACATCAAATATTGTACAACCACCAAAGTCCCAGATTATAACTTAATAAATACTATTATTAAGGTATAAAAAATGGCACAACCAGTAACAAGATTAGGAGACGTTTGTACAGGGCATGGACCATGTCCGTCAAGACCAAGTAACAGTGGAAGTCCTACTGTTTTTGCAAACGGTATTCCAGTACATAGACAAAGTGACGGATGGGAAGTTCATTGTCTTCATGGCAGTACTTTAGCCGCAGGGTCAGGAACTGTATTTGCTAACGGATTAGGAGTTGGTAGAATTACTGATCCAGTTGCTTGTGGTAGTTCTGTAAAAACAGGCAGTCCAAACGTATTCGCAGGAAAATAAAATATGACTACAGGAAAACAAATACCAGGATTAAATTTAGATGCTTTAAACTTTCCTACAAATATAACAGCTAACACAATATCAATATCTGAAACTCAAAAAAATTTAATTGCCAGTGGTGCTTTAAACATAGTTGATCATGTAGACCCATGGGGTAGAACCTGTAAGGCTTATGCTGGTTTTAAAAATCCACACGATGAGTCAATTAAAGAAATAGCACAAATTGTTGCTCAACAACAACAAGCATTACCAGATGGCTGGGGACATAATGACTTTACCCAAAGAGCAACTGTTCCTGGAAATTTAATTGGACCAGGACAACCAGACCGTAAATTAACTGATATGGAGATATTAGATATTTTATTTGTTATAGGTGCATTAAAAGATATTACATGGTTACAAAATAGACAGAGTGGTATGTGTATTACTGAATATCCTGATCCTCATGCACAATGGGAAGTAATGGGAAAAACTTCAACGTATCCAAACCAAGGTGTTGGAATTCCTACTACTGCTGGATCACCTGGAGGTGTTGCTGTTCCAACAATAGGAACATACCTTAGTGCATTAAGTAGTGTAAACCAGTTAGCTACTACATTAGGAAATATACCTGCCACATCAAGTGGACCATGCAAATTTATGGAAGACATGCTAGGAGCTCTATTTAAAGCAGGACAAGTGTTAGGTGAAATTTTAGGTAAGTTAAGACAAGTTCTTGGAATACTTGCTATGGCATTAGCTATTATTGGATTAGTAAAATTATTAATTGATATTATTAAAAATGATTTAAAAAATCTTGGTGCATTTTTAGAATTATTAAAACAAGCGGCCTTGGCTGGTTTGCTTGAAGGTTTAATGCAAGATCCATGTGCAAGATATTTAATTAATTCAGCTATTGCTACAGCACAAACAGTTAACAATCTAAAGACAACTCTTTAACACTTGACATTACCATACTAGTATGTTATAACTATTACTATCATGTATAAACCATTACCAGACGGACTAACTATCAAAGAGTCTAACGTACAAGGCCTTGGCTTGTTTGCTACAAAAGATTTTGAAGCATGGACTATTTTAGGCATTGTACACGTTTTAAATAAAAACTTTCCACACGGCAGTATTAGAACTGCCTTAGGTGCTTTTTATAATCATTCAGAAGATCCTAACTGTAAAAATGTAAAAGGTTTTTGGCACCAAATGCCAGTAAAATATTTACAAACAATACGACCAGTCAGAGCTGGTGAAGAACTTACAGCAAAATACACACTCTATCAAGATTTTCAAGATTGACAGATACAAGTATCTGTGCTATAAATATTCTTACAATGTTGAAGTAATTCAAACACTGTATAGGACCGGGGGGCAGTACCCCGCGCCTCCACCATAAATGCATTGGTACCATGCGTAGACCCTTTAAATCAAGAGGCTCGTATGAGTAGGGATAGGCCGGCAGGGCTAAGAGAATGGATGTGTAACTGCCAATGCATTTATGATGGGGGCGAACTAGGATCGACTAGCAGATTAGTAGAGTTATGGAGTTGTCCGGATGTAAGCTCGGTTAACGCGAACAAAACTATAAATGCAGATGAAAATCTAGCACTTGCGGCCTAATTTAGGCTAACGGGGTTGGCAACTTACCTGGCAACAGAAAAGTTGCGTATAATAAATAGACATATTAAGGTCGATAAAATGAATAAAATTATAAACTTTTGGAAACAGAGCTACAGTAGTCATCCCATAGCATTTTGGTTTGAAATGGTTAGTGCTATCACTGTTATTATAGGCAGTGGTATTCTTACGTATACAGTTCTTAATCCAAGACCAGATATCTTTATTCCGTTTTATTGGATTGGTAGTTCAACTGGCTTTGTTGGTGCATATTATAGGAAGTCAGCTTGGGTGATGGTATTAACTTTTTGGTTTACCACAATGAACACTATTGCACTTTGGAGGATGTTTGGATGAGTAGTAGATTTCATTTAGCAATACCAGTTGGTGATATATCAACTGCGATAGAATTTTATTGCAACGTACTAGGTTGCGAAAAAGGAAATTCAGAATTTAAATACCCAGATGCTTGGGTAGATATAAACTTTTGGGGCAATGAGTTAACACTTCATTCATCTGAAGAACATGAAAAACCAGAAGCAAAGAGACACAATGTAGATATGGGAAATGTAACGGTGCCACATTTTGGTGTGCATTTAGATACAGATGTTTTTGCAAAATTAAAAGAAAGATTAGCAGAACATAAAATCAAATATATTGACCCACCGTATATGAGATTTGAGGGTACAGAATTAGAACAAGAAACAATGTTCATTGCAGACCCATATGGTAATGCAATGGAAATTAAAACAATGAAAAACCCGGAGATGTTATGGAAAATAAACAAATAAACGAACAAATACAAAGTACAATAGATAATAGCAATATTGTACTTTTTATGAAAGGTACACCAGATGCACCACAGTGTGGATTTTCAATGGCAGTATCAAATATACTTAAAGTTTCAAAAGTAGATTTTAC
>CENJ01174076.1_pt1 | contig 31092 bp, 28 predicted proteins | sample 356161 | NCBI WGS metagenome assembly CENJ01 (sample SAMEA2619531, study PRJEB7988) | marine metagenome | biome: marine biome (ENVO:00000447); feature: surface water layer (ENVO:00002042); material: "saline water (ENVO:00002010), including plankton (ENVO:xxxxxxxx)" | depth 5 m | reverse complement strand
CACCAGCCCCAACACCGGCCCCAACACCGGCCCCAACACCAGCCCCAACACCTGCTCCTGGCACTGCAAATGTAGAGGGATCATTTGAAATTCCTGGACCTTTTGTTCTTGATTCTGATGTTAATAGTGATCAAATTGAGAATGTCTCAAATAACTTTACTAACAGAGCACAATTTCTTGGGGATTACTCAACCGTCCTAGGTTGGGTTGGTGAAGAAGATGACATAGAGCTCTTTCAAGTAATTGGCAAAGAATCTCCAACAGCAGTTGAGCTTGAAATGATAAAACATGATGGTGATGCAGATAATGTAGATGAAAATGCAGATATAGATATTTTTATTCTAAATACTGAATTAGAGACAGTATCTTCAAGTGCAGGTTTAGATAGGTTCGAGTATGCTGAAATTCCAGCTGGGCTTGATGATATTTTCTATATAATTGTTGATCATTACAGAGGATATAACTCAGAATCCACCGCCTATATTATTAAAAATACACCTTCCTCTTCAACCAATGAAGCTGTTAAAACAAAATTACATCAATCTAATTCAGATATTAATATTGGGAAACTACTCATAGCTCAAAAAGACTTTAATGCCGATAGTTCTATCAACAATAATTTAAAGAATGAAATAACTCTTAGAATGGACGGTTATCCGGCGAAACTTGTAGAAATTTCTACCAGCGAACTGTCCGAGCTTGTAGGTCTCCCAAATGATCAAGAATATTTATCTTCATTAAAGGAGAACTTTATTGATACTTATAAGATTGGGCGTTGGCGCAAAGCAACAAATTTGCTTAAACAGAAACTCCCAGAAATAAAAGTTGACCTTGATTACAAGAAATATTTGCACGTAGATTTTGTTAAAGATCCGCTGCATGATGGCTATCAATGGTGGAGTTTTGACATAATGAACTTACCAGAGGGTTTAGAAATTCTAGGTACTGATGTGAAGCCAATTAATGTTGCTGTCCTAGATTCAGGCGGACCTTATGAAATTGATTTAGCTTATCAAAGATCAATTTTTGATTCTGATCGTGGCTGGGACATGGAAGATAATGATCCACTACCTGATGATGTTGAATTTGAGCAAGGAGAGTTCAGTCATGGAACACATGTTGGAAGTACAATTTCTATGTTAAACGATGGAATTGATGCAAACGGTTTTGGAGCAAGAGTTACCCCTGTAAGAGTTTGTTTTGAAGGTGGGTGTGGTCCAACTTATGAAGCGTATCTATTCATTAATGGGGATGAAAATGAATCGGAAACAAGTTGGGCCGAAAGAACAGCAATCAGCAAGGGGTTAGCTTTGTCTGAATTAGATGAGAAACTTCATGCAATGAATATGAGTTATGGTGGTGGAGGGAGTGCAACTTCAAATGCTTGTCAAAAGCTTGCCGAAATCTCTGAGAGTGGTGTTTTGATTGCATCTTCGTCAGGAAATGGCGGTATTGGTTCAATGAATTATCCTGCAGCATGTCCAACTGTTTTCTCAGTTGCTGCAACGAACGGTACACATAGAAGATCTAGCTATTCCTCAACAAATGAATTTGTTGATTTTGCAGCACCTGGAGGAGAGTATTCTGATTGGAATGATGATTCAATAGATGATCTTGTATATGCTTATGCCAGGATCGAATCTGAGATGATAGATAGCCCGGTTCCACTTGTAGGAGCTCAGGGAACATCAATGTCCTCTCCTCATGGAGCAGGGTTTTTAGGCTTAATTAAGTATTATTATGAAGAAATTTCCAGACCATTTGATGAAAATACTAATCTACCAGACGTACTTAAATACAACCATGTTGAGCAAATGCTAAAAGGAAATCTTTTAACAAATGATGTAAATAAAATTTCACGTGAATTTGACACAACAGCTCGACCCGGCAGAGATGATCATCTTGGTTATGGAATTATTGATTTGGAAAAAGCTATTAAGTCAGTGGATGCATTTAAGAATGGATATTTTGATTCATTTGACAACCTACCATACTACCAAACAGTTTCAAATGTTAAATTAGAAAAAGGCACCACGTCTGAATTTGAAATTTCTCCTAATGGGAGGGCAGGGCCAGATTTTAATTCAATAACCTATAGTTTCAACAACAACTTTATTGAAGTAGACGATTTGGGCAATTCAAACTATTCAGTAAAAATTGCACCTGATTATAATTCTGCTGGCTGGGTATTGACGCCAATTACTTTTGAGTTTCCACTTTTAGAGGGAGTTGTACTCCCTTATGCGGGTTACGAAATTTTAGCCTCAAATGTAGAGATTTTATTTCATATTAAAGGGGCTTCTCAAGATCTAAATATTCCTTCTTTAAAAGTAAATTTACTTAATGAAAATGATGAAGAGGTTCAGACTACCTATACTGATATTTTAAATGGCGAAGGCTCAATTGCTTTAACGGACATAGCTGATGGTTTCTATAAGCTTCAAGTTTGCTCTGATATAAATGGAGATTCATCTTGGTGCGGATCAGGGGAATTGGCCGGCCTTAGTGAAATATTTGAAGTTTCATCATCATCTGTATCGCAAGTAAACCTTAGTGTTGAAGCAACGAGTGAAGGGGTTCCAAATAATGCACCTGTGATTATTTCTAACCCGGAAAATTCTGATGCTACCGTTGCTGCTGTGGGACAAGATTATCTTTATAGAGTTTTAGCAGAGGATGAAGATTATGTCGATGAAAATAATCCTGCAAATAATGGAAAACCTCCAAGAAGTTGGTTTGATTATTCGATTGAGATTATTAATCAAAGTGACGGCTCTAGTGGAGATTTCTTAACAATAGATATTATAGGAGAGGTGAAAGGAACCCCAGAAAATGGTGACGGTGGTAATTGGACAATAAGAATAGGCGTCAGTGATAGGATTGATACAACTATACAGGAATATACACTTGCTGTAGATGAGTAAGTTATTTTAAATGTGAGTAGTCAATTTGATTTTTTAATACCTTCAAAGAAATTTTCTACAGAACAAGCTCCTGAAAAACCTGACTATAGTTTTCATGATAATTGGGCATCCTTACCTTTGAGTACTGATGAGTCGAATGTAAGCCCACCGCAACTAAAAAATAAAAATACGGCAAAGAAAGCTGACTGTTTTTTTGTACATCCAACAGGATTCTTTCTTGATGAGTGGAATTGTGATATCTCTTATAAATCATCAGCATCAGACAGGGTCAAATTGACACTAGCAACTCAAGCATCTGCTTTCAATGAACAATGTGATATTTATGCACCTCAATATCGACAGGCGACATATTCGGCTATTGCAACTAATCAAGGAAAAAATAGCTCCCAAGCATTAAATTTAGCTTATGAAGACATAAAAAATTCCTTCAAATTCTACATGAACAATTTTAAAGGTGATAACCCTCTTATTTTAAGTGCACACAGCCAAGGCGCACTTCATTGTCAGCGATTATTATCTGAATCTTCTTTACAAGGATTTTTTAAAGAGAACCTTGTTGCAGCTTATCTCATAGGATATCCGCTTGATGAACTATCGATGAAGAATATTGATTTTAAGGTTAGCAAATCACCAGATGATACGTCATGCATTATTCAGTTTGGTTCAGTTGGTGTTGGCGCAAAAAGCTTGTCTCTTGGTGGTGCGCGAGACAGAATTAAATTTTGGATGATTGATGGAGATGACTACTCTTTACGAGAAATTAATAAACTCTCTTCAACAAATCCAGCTTTGTGGTTTGATAAAAAGGAATGGCAAAATGTGCCAAAAAATTCATTTATAATGCCAAAAATAAATGGAAAAAATATCTTTTTTAATATTACTGCCAGGGAGAGTTCTGGGACAATTATAAAAGAAATTAATTATGCCGAGGCGCAAGATATAAAAGCAAGAATTAGACAGGATGGATTATTGGAGACAAAGGGCTCAACTATAGAAAGAATTCTTAAAAAAAACCTGGACGGCTCTTTAGATTTACATATTTGGGACTATCAGCTTTTTTGGGGCTCAATTAGAAGCAACGCAACCCTAAGAATAAATACCTTTTTAAAAAATAAAGATGAATCTAAATAGACTTCAAAAAATTTCCTTTGGGTTAGGCGGTGGCGTAAATGCAATAAAAACTGATTTTTTTGTATTTTATCTTGGATTCTTTTATTTAACTATTGTCGGTTTAAACCCCTTGCTTACTGGCTCTGCAATATTTTTAGCTTTGATTTTTGATGCTATAAACGATCCTCTTATAGGGAGTATATCCGACAGGCTTTCTTCAAAATTTGGTCGAAGGCATTATTTCATGATAATAGCCCTTATTCCGATATCAATAAGTTATATATGTCTATTTCTTCCAAATTCGCTGTGGTCTGACAATCAGATTTTGTTGTTTTTTTGGCTTTTCATTTTTGCAACTCTTACACGTTTTTTTGTAACACTTTTTGATATACCACACAGAGCACTAGCAACAGAAATCCCTGATACATACGAGGATAAAGGTAAAATAATGTCCTTAAGAGAGGGATTCCAGGCAATTATAGCGTTGAGCCATTCTTTCATAATTTTACCACTGATATCTCCATTACTTAGATCAGATTCTGACCCTTCAGACTGGTTAAATATTGGATTTATTGGAGCACTTTTAATGGTTATATTTGGATTAGCCTCAATCTTAGGAACAGCGAATTTGATCCCAAAACTTTCCACTGTAAAACCATCGAAGAAAATAAGCATTAAGAACTGGAAAGAAATCTTTATAGACATAAGGTATGCCTTAAGGAGTAAAACTTTACTAATTTTTCTCGGCGGGTCAATTCTTATTCAAGCTGGATGGGGTCTTGCTAATAGCCTAACATTTTTAAGCCAAATTCATTTCTGGAACCTGACACCAAATCAGATTCAAAACTTTGTTTATATTTATTTCTTGTCTGTTATATTTAGTTGGTTTATTACTCCAAAATTAATAAACACTTTTGAAAAACATCACATTGTTATAGCTTCACTGATGTTAATCGGATTTTTTCAATCACTTCCGTTTATTTTTTATGTGGCAGGCTTTTCACCGGAAATGGGAAGCAGTAATTTATTGGTTTTCCTTGGGATAAATATGCTCTTTACAAGCACGTTTGCGTACGTGAGTTTAATTTCAAGAGAATCTATGGTGCCAGACATGGTGGATAAACTCTCAAAAACTTCAGATTTTAGAAGAGATGGTTCAGTAAGTTCTGTTACGTCTTTTTGCGCAAAAAGTATGTCTGGATTTGGTCAATTTTTATCAATGTTTGTTTTATGGTTGATATCTTTTCCTTCCGGAATGATCATAGAGCCATCACTCCAACAGGAGGAATTGCTAGGTTTTTTCCAAGGCCCATTTATCTTTTTAGTGTTTATTTTACCCATAATTATTTTTCTTAAATATCCTCTCACAAGAGCAGCCCATAGAAAAATAAAACTTAATTCCCTTTAAATATCTTTATAAATAAACTAATCTGAGATATTGGAGGAGAAAATGCGTAAATTAATCAACTTAATATTTTTCATTTTTGCAGCTAATATTTCTGCAAATAATCTGGTCCCTGAGAGCTATTGGGACATACAATCAGTGAGCAATCCACAAATAAACTCATCAGGCGATTCCATAATTTTTTCGAAAAGATACATTGACAAAAATAATGACTCTTTTGAGAGTGAAATTTGGATTATGTCGTCAGATGGATCAGACAAAAGATTTTTTTCAAAAGGTTCAAACCATAGTTGGTCAAATGATGGAACAAAAGTTGCTTATTTGAAGTCAGATAATAATGAGATTGCTCAAATCTTTGTTAAGCAACTTTTAGATGGTTCTGAAACAAAGATTACTAATTTCTCAAAAGATATATCTGACTTTGCTTGGTCAAAAGATGATAAGTTCTTTGCATTTGCTTCTTTCAATGAATATGACGACGATTGGGTAATAGAAATTCCTGGATTAGAAGAAGGTGTGAAATACAATTGGACAGATGAACCAAAAGTAGTAAAAACAATGCATTGGAAAGCTGATGGAGTTGGAGAGTTAGAAAGTGGAGAAGAACATCTCTATATAGTTAGTTCTGATGGAGGTTCAGCGGCAAAGATTTCTGATTGGGGTCTTGATTATTTAGGTGATCTTCATTGGCTGAATAGTGAAGAGTTAGTATTTGCTGGAAATAACGAATTAAATGACCTGGTTACTATTCGGAAACAGACAGCAGTATTTAAACTTAACGTAAATTCAAAAAAATTATTACAAGTTTCTCCTGAGGGTGGAGTGTATGATTCTCCAAGCTCTTCTCCTGATGGAAAGAAAATTATATTTACAGGGCACCCATCTAAAGATTTTTCATCTGTTGCACTTGATGTTGTGTTAAATGAAAACAACAGAAATAAAGTTCTTACGAAAGATTTAAGTTCATCGCCTGGAAGACCGTTGTGGATAAGCACAAATGAAGTTGTCTTTGACGTAGGCGAAAGAGGATCATCAAAAGTTTACTCATTAAACATAAACAATAAAGCTCTCAGAGAAGTGATTAGTGGTTTTAATGATCAATTTTACCTTTCATCGAATAGTGGGAAGGATCTGTACGGAGTATATGCAAATGCAAAAAGGCCTGGTGAAATAGCTGTTATTCAGAATTCAAATTTAAACCAATTAACCGCTTTTAATGAAGTTGTGCTTTCACAATATTCTTTAGGCGAAACTTTTGAAATCAATTATAAAGCCCCTGATGGAATGGATGTCCAGGGTTGGTATATAGTTCCACCTGATTTTGATAAGAATAAAAAGTATCCATTGATTTTAATTATTCATGGTGGCCCGCATGCAATGTATAGGCCACAGTTTAATTATCTCTGGCATCAGTTTGCAAGTGATGGCTATGTCGTTCTTTTTACAAACCCTAGAGGCAGTACGGGGTATGGCTCTTACTTTGCTAATGTCATTGACAACGACTACCCAGGACAAGGTGATTTATCTGACTTGCTTGCAGGAGTTGATGAAGTAGTTGAAAAGGGTTTCATTGACGAAAGCAATATGTTTGTACAAGGCTGTAGTGGTGGAGGCGTGCTAACTGCATGGGTGGTTGGTTACGATGATCGGTTTTCAGCAGCAGCTTCTCTATGTCCGGTAACCAATTGGATATCAATGGTCGGAACCACAGATATTTCTGCATGGACTTTTGAGTGGTTCGATAAGCCTTTTTGGGAAGACCCAACAAACTGGTTAGATAGATCACCAATAATGCGAACAGGGTATATTAAAACCCCAACATTATTTATGACGGGAGTTCTTGATATAAGAACACCAATGGCCCAAACAGAAGAAATGTATATAGCGCTGAAAGAGGCTGGTGTAGATACTGTACTTGTTAGAATGAACGGCGAGTGGCACGGAACAGGACGTAGAAAACCAACCAATTGGTTCAGAACTTATGGTTATCTTTCTGAGTGGTACGAAAAATATACCGAATGATTTGGTAAGAGAATACATTTCAAAAACTTAATTTATTTAAAAGGTAAAAATGGACGTATTAGAAGCAATAAAATCAAGACATTCTGTTAGGGCATATTTAGATAAAAGTGTAGATGCAGAGATAGTTAAGGAAATTATTGAAATTTCAAAACAATCTCCATCTGGGGTAAATTCACAGCCTTGGAAAGTCTATGCAATTATGGGCAATGCTCGTGACGAATTAGTAAAAGAGGCTTGTAAAAATTTTGATGCAGGCAGCTGGGAAACTGAAGAGTATCAGGTTTATCCAAAAAAAGATGAAATGCCTGATTGGTACAAATCTAGACAAAGAGCCTGTGGTTTCGGAATGTATGGAGTTCTTGGTATCGAAAGAGAGGATAGGGAGAAAAGATTAGCACAAGCTCGAAAAAATTATGAATTCTTTGGTGCACCAGTTGGACTTTTTATTTCAGTTAACAAAGCTGTAGGACCAAACGGATGGGGACATGTTGGACATTTTATACAATCCATTTGTCTCGCTGCTGTTGGCAAAGGTCTAGGCACCTGTCTACAAGAAGCGTGGGCTGGATTTCCTTCTACGCTTAAAAAACACCTTAATCATGCCGATGATGAAATTATCTGGTGCGGCATATCTCTCGGGTACGAAGATAAAAAAGAAATTATAAATTCATTCGTACCTGGCAGAGAGGATTTTGAGTCATTTGCTAAAATAATTGAGTAATGAAAATAATTACTCAGGATAGCAGTTTTTTAAAATTAAGAGCTGCGGTCTGGGACGAGGTTGACAATCCCAAAGGCACTGTCCAAATAGCTCATGGTCTAGTCGAGCACCATGGAAGATATAAAGAGTTGGCAAATTTTTTAAACCAAAATAGATATGTTGTATTTTGCAACGATCATCTTGGGCATGGGCTACATATACAGAATGGTATGCAAAAAGGTTATTTTTCAGATGAAGATGGCTATGAGAATGTAGTGAATCAATTTGGGGAAATGAATGCATTTATTAGGAAAAATTACCCATTAAAAAAACACTTTCTTCTTGGCCATAGTTTGGGGACAGCAATATCACTCTCTTTTCTTAAAAGAAATGTCGCTTATGACGGTGTGGTTTTAAGCGCTCCCTTTCTCTTAGATCCAATAATGTCGTTTCTTCAAGGACTATTGTTGTGGCCAGAATATAAGTTTTTTGGAAAAAAATATTACAGCAAACAAATGGAGGAGGCGACTACGAAAAGGAACAATTCGTTTTTTAAACCTAATAGAACAACACATGATTATCTTTCCAGAGACAAAGAGAGAGTTGATAACTACATATCTGATCCAAATTGTGGATTTGAAAATACTACGCAATTATGGAGGGACCTAAAAGATGGCATTTCAGGCCTGCATTCAAAGCAAAGCTTAGAAAAAATTGACCAGGAAACTATTTTTTGTTTGTTGAGTGGCGATAATGATCCAATTAATTCCAAAGGAAAACAGGCAGAAAAAATACATCACAGCTTGCTAGAGCTGGGAATGAAATCAGAATTAAAGATTTTTAAAGGAATGAGACATGAGCCATTCAATGAACTTGGAAGGAAAAAAGTTTATGAATATATTTTAAATTTTTTCAATAACTCTTAATCTTTTTACCCTCTTCTGGAGCTATCGACATATGTTCTCAAGATAAGAATCCTCTCTGTAATAATTTCCTTAATCTTAAAATTATTAGTTGCTATTCTTCTAGCTCTTTCCAGATCCCTGAGTGCCTCTTCATATCTTCCTGAATAAAACAGATATTCACTGTTTGTTAAGTGGAACCCTAATAAGTTATTACTTTTTTGTTGAACTTCACTTAAATCTTTTAATAGGTTTATATCCACCGGGCGATAAAACTTTATATCCTCTAAAAGCTGCTCTGCTGCAAGAAAGTTGTCTTCTTGAATATATGCATTAGCCAAATTGTAACTAAGAGGGTAGTTTCCTAAAGAGATATCTAGTAGGTTTTGAGTATAGGTTTTGCTCTTACCAATATTTCCTGATTCAGTTAATGTTTCAGCAACCGTAGTTTTTATAATTAAATTATCCGGGAATTTTTTCTCTAATTTTTCAAGTAAATTTAATGATTTTGTGAAGTTAAGCTTCTTTTTTTCAAGCAGAGCAGAAAAATATAAGCCCTCATCAGTGTTGTCATTATCATTCTCAAGTGCCTTTATTCCAAGATTATCAGTCATCAAAAACTTTACCCTTGCCTTGATAAGTTTAAAATTTAGACTATCTACAAGACCCTCATTGCTAGCGTTTCTTGATCTTTCTCTTGTCTCAGTAATTCTTCTTGTAGTTATAGGGTGTGTAAGCAAGAATTCAGGGATATTATCTCCTGATAGTCTTCTAATCTCCTGCATATTCTTAAACATTTCTGACATTTCGCTCGTTTTATAACCAGACTTCTCTAGAGTTGAAAACCCTTCACGGTCAGCTTCTGTTTCATATAATCTTGAGTATCTTAAAGTTTGAGAAGCAATTAACCCTTGACCCCCTATTACTGCAGCAGGACTTCGAGTGGCTACAGCAAGAATAATTGAAGCGAGAATTGTTGCCATATTTGCATTGCTTCTATCGCTTCCTTCTAAAACCTGTCTTGCAAAATGTCTTTGACTTAAATGTGCTAATTCATGAGCAACTACAGATGCAAATTGAGCTTCGTTATCTGAATGCTTAAATAGGCCTGCGTTAATACCTATTATTCCGCCGGGCGCTGCAAAAGCGTTTAGACTATTATCCTGAATTAAAATTATCTCAAAAGCTTTTTTTTGAACTTTGCTGGATTCTCCAATTTTATATATAAAAAGTTCAGTCCATTCTTGAATTACTGGGTCATAAAGAATTTTAGTTTCTCTTTTAAGGTCTCTAAGAAACTGCCTACCAAGTATTTCTTCCTGTGTTTGTGAAACAGCTCCACTCAGCCTGTCGCCAATAAGTGGTAACTCAACAGAATTTTCCTGTACACTCAAATGTAATGAGATACATGCAAAAGTTATAAAAGCTATAGTTTTTTTAATTACTTCGTTCATTTATAATTATTTGATAAGTATTAAGTATAAAGATTCAATTAAAAATGAGAATTAATTCGCTAATAAAAAACCAACAACTTATTTTTTTAATATTAATTGTCGCAGGTGGCTTTTTTTCACTATGGGTAATGGGTGACTTGGCATCGCCAATATTGCTCAGTATTGTATTAGCATTTCTATTCAGACCTATACTCATTTACCTAACACAGATTGGAATACCAAGAAAAGTGAGCGTTATTATTACTTTTTTACTTTCGATCCTAGCTGGCACACTTTTCTTTTTGCTTTTTGTTCCAATGCTCATAAACGAGGTTCAGAGATATCTCCAAGAGCTTCCTAGTCTCCAATTTTTATTATCACCACTTAGTGATTTTTTGGCTAATGTAAATGCACCAATCGAGTCCATTGAGAGTGCACAGAGTCTCTTTTCAGATGCAGCAGGCTTCGTTGCTGAAACATTATCATTCAGTATTTCTAGATTGCAAGACACTGCAAACCTTGTTCTAGGTATACTTCTTGTTCCAATTTTTTTATTTTTTTGGTTGTGGGATACCGAAACTCTTTCATCAGGTTTTTTAAAACTTGTTCCCAAAAAAAGGAAATTTTTATCAAAAATTTGGAATGAGACAAATTTATACTTTCAAGATTACTTTAAGGGTAAATTTATAGAGGTAGTAGCAGTCTCATTTACAGCAAGTATTTTATTCTATATTTTAGGGCTTAATAGCCCAACTTTATTGGGTATCACCCTTGGATTAAGCCAACTTATTCCTTTTTTCGGCCCTGTGTTCATGACTATCCCAATAATGATTGTATCTTTGGCACAATTTGGACTAGACCCATGGGTTCTTGTAATTTTGTTCTCTTTTGCAGTTCTACAATTTATAGATGGAAATATTTTCTTACCTTTTCTAATGTCTGGTGTAGTGAAGTTGCCAGCAGTGATTGTATTGATGTCAGTATTCTTCTTTGGTGCATTATTTGGGATTTGGGGAGTTTTCTTTTCAGTCCCACTAGCTAGTTTCTTTAAATCTCTTTTAGATAATTGGAAACTTATAGATACATAAATTAAGAAATAGATTTTAAAAAGTCATAAACTTCTTTTGCGTGATTAGGAACTTTAACTTTTCTCCATTCTTTTACAATATGTCCGCTTCCATCAATTAAAAAGGTGCTTCTTTCGATACCCATATATTTTCTTCCATACATAGATTTTTCCTTCATCACATCAAATGCATTGCACATCGCTTCCTCTCCATCAGAAATTAATGGGAAATTTAAGGACTCCTTTTCAATAAAACTTTTATGGGATTTTAAAGAGTCTCTTGAAACCCCAACAATGGCACAATTTAATTTTTCAAATGCTTTTTTTAAATCCCTAAAATCTTGGCTCTCAACAGTGCACCCAGAAGTTTTGTCTTTCGGATAGAAAAATATTACAACAAATTTGCCACTAAAGTCTTTTATGCTTATTTCTTTATTATCATCAATAAGCCCTGAAAATGATGGTGCTTTCTCTCTTGGACTCATGAAGGAATTATAAGCGATATTTTATTAGATTGAAGGCCTTTACAAAATTCGAGCACTGTTTACTTGAAAAAAAACAATTACTAGAGAATAATTTAGGATCATTTAGTCTGTATTAGGGAAATTTAAATTATGAAAAAAATTATAGAAATTATTTTTTACCTCACCGTCATCTCCTCATGTGCAGGTAATGATTTTATAAATGTGGATTGTGAAAGGGGCAATTGTACTGCTGAAAGAGCTGATCAGAATGAAAGGCTTGGTAGTGAGGGAGAGCAATTAGTTTTATCAGAAGCTGATATTGACTTGGATATTTCAAATGATTTTCCATATCCAGACAAAGGACAATCTTTCTTAAAAGAGGGAGAGATACCTAGACCAAAAAAAATCTTCTCTTCTACTGGTTCTGAAACAGTTGAAATAAGAAGGCTAGGTGAGATTTATTGGATCTATTCAGAATCTTTACCATCAAAAACGTGGCCACTGATAAAGGACTATTTATCCAGTGGATTTGACCTTATTGAAGAGTCTCCTGATGCTGGAATAATCAAATCTACGATTGGAGGTTCTGATGAACAGCTAAATATTAGGCTTGAACATGGAATAAAAAATAATAGTTCTGAGATATATCTTTCTGATAAGGAGAATCAAACAAGCGATATTTCTTTTTTTAATGAGATGGCAAGCTTCATACAGGAAAACCTTCCAGGTTATCAAGGAAATTCAATTGCAGCTCAGTCTCTGAATTTGAATAAGAAAGCTAGAATTGTCTACGTAAGGAAAGAAATTGGTATTGAATTTAAGTTGAGCTTTGAAAGAACATGGTCTGCATTATCTCGAGCACTAGAAAGAACTGAATACATTGTCGTAGACAGAAATAGGGATCTAAGATACATTCAGTTGGATATAGAAGAGGATGCAGAAGGTTTCTTCAATTTTTTTGGCTCAAATGAAACAGACCAAAAAGTTGATTACGAATTAACTTTTACAAAAATTGGAGACAATACCCTTTTAGAATTTAAAAAACTTTCTGATATTGATGTTTCCGTAAATGAGTTAGTTGATAAAATTAACGAGAATCTTTCATGATTGAAAAAAAAGAAATCCTTTCAGCCGGTAAAGCAAAGTCTCTCTTTAAAACTAATAGAGCTGGACAGCTATTGATGGTCTACAGAGATGACACCTCTGCTTTCGATGGAAAAAAAACCGAAGCCTTAAAGGGTAAAGGCGAAATAAATAATAAATTCAATGCATTTATTATGAAGCATCTTGAAGATAATGGAGTAAAAACCCATTTTATAGATGAAAACACAGCAACTGAAAGTTTGGTAAAACAGCTCGAAATGCTCCCAGTAGAGTGCGTTGTTAGGAATATAGCAACAGGCAGCATATGTAGAAGACTTGGTATTGAGCAAGGAATTAAATTTGATGATCCATTATTTGAGTTTTTTCTTAAGGATGATGACCTTGGAGATCCACTCATAAATGACAACCATATCACCGCATTCGGATGGGGGACAGATCAAGAAATCAAAGAAATGAAATTGATTACTTTAAAAATTAATAAAATCCTTACAAAACTCTTTGATGATGCTGGATTAATTTTGGTTGATTATAAAGTTGAATATGGGAGGCTTCAAACTAAGCTCCTTTTGGGTGATGAATTTACTCCAGATGGTTGTAGAATTTGGGATAAAGAAACTGGTGTAAGTCTTGATAAAGACCGCTTTAGAAAAGATCTTGGTGATGTGGTTGAGTCATACCAAATAGTTGCTCATAAATTAGGTATGCCTATTTAATTTTTATTGTTAAGACCTAAATAAGTTATTCATTGGCTTTTAATATATTATAATTGAGAACATGAATAACATAACCTCACCAATTTACTTCGATTACGCATCAACAACACCTGTTGATCCAAGGGTTATGAAGAAGATGACAGAATATCTTACTGTAGATGGGCACTTTGGAAACCCAGCATCTAGATCACACATTTTTGGTTGGAAAGCTGAAGAAGCTGTGGAGAAAGCAAGACTAGATGTGGCTAATCTGGTAAATGCAGATTCTAGAGAAATTATATGGACTTCTGGAGCAACTGAATCTGATAACTTGGCAATAAAGGGGGCTGCGAGATTTTACAAATCTAAGGGCAACCACATAATAACATCTAAAATTGAACACAAAGCAGTTTTAGATCCATGTCGCCAGCTAGAAATGGATGGGTTTGAAATTACTTATCTTGACCCAAATGAAGATGGGGTAATAAGCCTTGATCAAATTAAATCAGCTATTACAGATAAAACCATTCTAGTATCGATAATGCATATTAATAATGAGTTAGGGTCGGTAAATGATATTAAATCGATAGGAGAATTCACAAGATCTAAAAATATCATTTTTCATGTTGATGCCGCACAAAGTACAGGAAAAATAGCAATTGACCTTGATGATTTAAAGGTTGATTTGATGTCTTTTACTGCAGGCAAAACATATGGTCCAAAAGGAATTGGTGCCCTATATGTTTCAAGAAAGCCGAGAGTAAGGCTTGAAGCTCTAATTCATGGGGGCGGTCATGAAAGAGGATTTAGATCAGGAACTTTACCAACACATCAAATTGTTGGAATGGGTGAAGCTTTTAGAATTGCAAAATTAGAGATGGAGAATGACAATAAAAAAATAGCCAAATTGTCAGAATTATTCTGGAAGAAGATTTCAACAATACCAGAAATTTTTCTCAATGGGTCTTTAAAAAATAAAATTCCAAATATTACTAATGTAAGCTTTGCTTATGTAGAAGGGGAGTCATTAATCATGGCACTTAAAGATGTTGCAGTTTCTTCTGGCTCTGCATGCACTTCGGCAAGTCTTGAGCCTTCATATGTTTTAAGAGCCTTAGGAAGGCCAGATGAACTTGCGCATAGTTCAATCAGGTTTTCTTTTGGTAGATTTACTACTGAAGAAGAGATAAATAAAGTCGCAAATACAGCTATTAAAGTAGTAGGACAGTTAAGAGAGCTATCCCCGCTTTGGGACATGTTCCAAGATGGTATAGATCTTGAAAAAGTGGAGTGGGCACCCCACTAATAAGCTATGGCATATTCTAGAAAAGTAATTAAAAAATTTGAGGATACTTTAAATAATCCTCAGGCACATAATGTTGGAAGACTAGATACCAATGCAAGAAACGTAGGCACAGGTATGGTAGGTGCGCCAGCATGTGGAGATGTAATGAGGCTTCAAATCGAAGTAAACGATGAAGGTAAAATTTCTGATTGTAAATTCAAAACTTATGGATGTGGCTCTGCGATAGCTTCAAGCCAACAAATGATTGAAATGCTTAAAGGAAAAACTATCGAAGAAGCAAAAAATATCAAGGATAGAGAAATTGCAGACGTTCTTGAACTTCCGCCAATTAAAATTCACTGTAGCGTCCTAGCTGAAGACAGTATCAAAAAAGCAATTGCTGATTATGAATCCAAAAAAACATAAACCTGAGATCTTAAATTTTACCACCAAAGCTGTTGCTCATTTTAAGCACAAAGTAGCAGGACAAGGCAAAGAAAATAAAATTAGACTAGGTGTAAAGAAAACGGGTTGTAATGGGTTTTCATATTATTTTGAATTTGTAAGCAGAGGAAATAAAACAGATAGAAAACTAGAAATTGATGATATGGAATTTTTCATCCCTTCTGATTCTGTAGAAATTCTTCACGGAAGCCAAGTTGATTTCACAATTGAGGGCTTAAATCAAGGAATTAAATTTGTTAACCCAAATGCAAGTGCAGTTTGTGGTTGTGGTGAAAGCTTTACTGTAAGCCCAGCTGAAAGTGACCAAGATGCTAAATCAAGCTCTTTATCTCAAAAAAAAAATTAAAAATCTTACCGCATGAGGTTTTATGTCCAGAAGGGCTAATCTTTGATCTTCAGCCCAATGAAACCATTCTAGATGGATGCCTTCGTAATGGAATTAGTTTGGAACATGCATGCGAAAAAGCGTGCGCATGCACCACCTGTCATGTAATTGTTAAGGAAGGGTTTGATAGTCTGGACCAAGCCACTGAACAAGAAGAAGATCTACTGGATAAGGCCTGGGGCCTCCAGCCAAATTCTAGACTAAGTTGCCAAGCTTTGCCTGTTGAAGATATTACAGTGATAGAGATTCCTAAATATACTATTAATCAAGTTTCTGAGTTAACATAAGATGCTTAAGTGGATAGATACTCTGGAAATAGCCATTGAGTTATGCGAAAAACATCCTGATATTGACCCACAATGGATCAATTTTATTGATCTTAGGAAACTTGTTATTGATTTAGAGGACTTTTCCGATGAACAAGATAAATCTAATGAAAAAATCCTAGAATCAATACAACTTAATTGGATTAAAGAAAAGGAGTAAAAAGTGCAAGCAACATTATCGATTATAAAGCCTGATGCAGTTTCAAAAAATGTAATTGGAAAAATCATAGATCGTTTCGAAAAAGAAGGTTTAAAAATAATTGCCTCTAAAATGATAAGACTTGATAAAAACAAAGCTTCTGGGTTTTACTTAGAGCATGAAGGAAAGCCTTTTTATGAAAAACTTGTTAATTACATGGCTTCTGGTCCAGTAATTGTTCAAGTTATTTATGGAGAAAATGCGGTGTTTAGAAATAGAGAATTAATGGGCAATACCGACCCGTCTAAAGCAAGTGCTGGCACTATTAGAGCTGATTTTGCTGATTCAATTGATGCTAATGCAGTGCATGGTTCTGATTCAGAAGAAAGTGCAAAAAGAGAAATCTCTTATTTCTTTTCAGACGAAGAATTATTTTTAAGGTAAACCTTAATTTTGAAAGCTCTAAATATTAAAAGAAAAAAAACAAAAAAAATTTGGGTTGGCGATGTTGCTGTGGGTGGTGATGCACCAATTTCTGTTCAATCAATGACAAATACAAACACAGAGGATGTCAAATCTACTGTGCAACAAATTAACAAAATAAGTGATGCTGGTGCAGATATTGTTAGAGTGTCAATCCCAACAAAAGAAGCTGCTGAAGCTCTTCTGCAGATTAAAAAAGAAACCAAAATTCCAATTGTTGCTGATATTCATTTTGACTACAAAATTGCCCTAGATTCGATTCAAAATGGTGTCGACTGTGTTCGAATAAACCCAGGAAACATTGGCTCTGAAGGTAAAATTAAAGAAGTAATTAGTGCTGCCAAAGATAAAGATATTCCTATAAGAATAGGGATAAATGCAGGATCATTGGAAAAAGAATTACAAATAAAATACGGTGAACCAAATGCTGATGCACTTGTGGAATCAGCTATGAAACACGTAAATATTCTTGAAAAGTATAAATTTGATAATTTTAAATTAAGTATAAAATCTTCAGATATTTATATGGCAGTTGAAAGCTATGAAAAAATTTCAGAATTAATTGATCAGCCACTTCATTTAGGAATTACTGAATCAGGCTCGTTAAAATCAGGCACAGTAAGATCTTCGATAGGCCTTGGCTACTTATTGATGAAAGGGATTGGTGATACAGTAAGAGTTTCACTAGCCTCTGATCCTATAGATGAAGTTGCAGTAGCTTGGGAAATGCTTAAGTCCCTAAATATTCGATCAAGAGGTGTTAAGATTATTGCCTGCCCAAGTTGCTCGAGACAGAATTTTCAAGTTATAAACACAGTAAACAGCCTAGAGGAAAAGCTTTCACATATCAAACAAGAAGTAACCTTAGCAGTTATCGGTTGCTATGTGAACGGGCCAGGGGAATCAAAAGTAGCAGATGTAGGGGTAACAGGAGCTACTCCTAAGCATCTCATTTATTTAAATGGAAAGCCAGCCTATAAAGTAGACACTAAACTTCTAGAGGAATCACTTATCAAAGAAGTTTTAAGCATTGCTAAGCAAAAAAGTAATACAATATTATCGCAATGAAAGAGCTAAAAACCATTAGAGGCATGCCTGACTTATATGGGCCACAGGTCCAAGGGATAGCTTATGTCGAAAAAACATGTGAAAAAATATTTAAAAGTTTTAATTTTCAAGAGTTTAGAACACCAATTTTAGAGAATAAAAGTCTTTTTGATAGATCAGTTGGAGATACCTCAGAGATCGTTCAAAAAGAAATGTATGAATTAAGTGATAAAAAAGGTGAGGCTTTATGTTTAAGACCAGAGGGCACGGCAGGTTTAGTTAGAGCATTAATTACCAATAATCTTGATGGAAAAGAAATAAAAAAACTCTTTTATATTGGTCCGATGTTTAGGTATGAAAGGCCTCAAAAAGGAAGAAAAAGACAGTTTTGCCAAGCGGGAATAGAATTAATTGGTGATTCTTCTACTAATGCTGATGTTGAGGTAATTCAAATTGCATCACTTATTTTGAAAGAATTAGATATTAAATTTGAACTTCAGATTAACTATATAGGAAACCTTGAGAGCCTAGATAGCTATAGAAATTATTTGAGGGATTACTTAATGGACTACAAAAGCTCTACGGATGATAAGCTTTACTCAAGGCTAATCAGAAACCCTTTGCGGGCCATGGATTCAAAAGACATTAAAATAAAGAGCTTAATGTCAAAGGCAAAAAAAATATCAGACTTTTTAACAAAAGAACAACAACAAAGGTTTAAAGATATTAGAGACCTTCTTTCAAAAATGAATATTAATTTCACTCAGAATCCAGATCTTGTTAGAGGAATGGATTATTACACTGGGACAGTTTTTGAGTTTACAAATAAACAATTAGGTGCTCAAAATTCTATATTAGGTGGAGGGAGATACGATAATTTAGTATCTGATCTAGGTGGGAACGCTCTCCCTGCAACTGGTTTTGCACTCGGTGTTGATAGGTTAGCTGAAATCATTGATTTTGATTGCGAACAAAAGGATGTTTTTATTGGGAGTATTGATGATAAATCGAAAGCGTTTGCTCAACAACTTGCATACAACTTGAGATCAAACAATCCTGACTTAATTATAGAAACGTATTTAGGGCAAGCAAATATTGGTAAACAACTGAAAAAAGCCAATTCTTTAGGATTTAAATCTGTTATTATAATCGGCCAAGAGGAGCTTAAAACTGGAAAATACAAGATGAAATTACTCGATAGTGAACTACCAGATGTTGAGCTTACTGAAAAGCAATTATTTGAGAGGTTAGGTTGTTAGAACAGTTGGAAAAATTTTTAAAAAATAGATATACAATCTTTTCGATAGTAGCGGTTATTCTTATAATAATTGCAGTAAATGTTAATTCTTATTTTCAGAATAAAAAAAACGAATCGGAATTTCTAAGATTTGTAGAAATAAATGATGCTTTTGCGATAGAGGGTGCAGCAAGCGACTTATCTGATAATCTAAATTTAAATTTTGAAAACTTTGGTTATGAGCTTATAGCTAAGAGCATCCTCGCTAAAAAATCACTTGATGAAGGAAATCAAGATCTAGCATATTCGATTTATACTGAATTATATTCAAGCTTAAGCAAAAGCAATATTGATTCTGAAACTTTAAAAATTATGCAAGAACAATTTTCAGAAAATATCTTACGCTTAACAATGGAATTAGATCTATATGAAAGCGGCGAAGAATTTATTAATAAATCAAGTCTTGATTCAGTTAGGTTCTTTGAAATTTCAGGGGATTTCTATAAGTTCTTTGAAAACTTTGATAAAGCTAATGAATGGTACAATAAAGCAATTAATTCTGACATTTCAGAAAACCAAAAAGATCTTATAAGGCTTAAGTTAATTTAAAATGAAGAGATACATAATATTTATAATCTTATTTTTCTTAGCCAGCTGTCAAACGCTTGGGTCTCTTGGTTTTATTGAAGAGGATCCAAGAGCACCAAAAAAAGTTGACAGATCATTTCCTTCATTTCTATCTGAGAAATGGAGCAAAGTAGAGTATGCTCCACTAATAAGCTTTCAATCAGAACAAGACAAATACAAGACCAATCATGTTCTTAAGATTATCAATGATCAAATATATAGATTAAAAAGTGATTCATTAATAATTAATGATTTAAATAACGGCAGATTATTTAGTGAGTTTGCGCTCGAAACTAATAAAATTGTATCAGGAGTTTCTGTAGGATATAAAACATTTATTTATAGCGATTCTGATGGCACAATTTATGCTCATGAATTATCCGATGGAGAGCTTAGGTGGAAGTTGAACTTAAAAGATTTGGTTGTTTCTGAGGCATTAATCACCTCAAGAAGTGTATTTGTTCAGACATCATCAGATATTTTGTATGCCATAAACCTAAGGAATGGGGAAATTGAGTGGACAAAATCTGCACAATCACCACTTTTATCAATAAGAGGAACAGCATCTCCATATTTTTATGAGGGGTTAATTTTTTCCAGTTTTTCAAATGGAAGACTTGCAGCATTAAGATCTACAGATGGCATTCAATTATGGGAAAGGCCAATCTCTGTACTTAAAGGCTCAACTGAGCTTGAAAAACTCATGGATTCTGATACAACCCCGATAGCCTTTGATGATAGTATTTACGTAGCTAATTATAATGGATCACTTACAAGATTTGATATAAGGACAGGGGATAAAATTTTCTCAGTTGATTTTTCAACATCAAAGGACTTAATTTTATTCAGAGATCTTTTGATAGGAGTATCAAATGACGACGAGATAATAGCCTTCGATGCAATTAATGGGTCCACAAGATGGAAAAACGATAACTTTATGTTTAGAGATTTAACAACTTTAAGCTTATTAGATGGAGATCTTTATTTTGGTGATTTAGATGGCTTCCTGCATTTAGTTGATGCAGACAGTGGAGAAACCAAAGGGATCAACAGGACAAGTTTAGGAGCGATAAATCAAGTTTCAACAAACAATAATTCTCTTGCCGCAACAGATATTTCTGGCAAACTCAAATTATTTGAGATTTTCTAATGAAAAAAATAGTTTCTCTAGTCGGCAGAACTAATGTCGGCAAATCATCAGTTTTCAATATGCTTACTAGATCAACTAAAGCTATTGTTTCTGAATTAGAGGGTTTAACAAGAGATAGAAAAATTGCTTCATTAAAGAAGGGGCAATTAGAAGTTGACCTTATCGATACTGGAGGTTTCTTTTCATCAGAAAACGATGAATTTGAAGAACAAATAATACTTCAGGCCTATGAAGCTATATCAAATTCAGATCTTGTTTTATTTGTAGTGGATAATAAGACAGGCATTACACCATATGATAAAGAAATTGCAAAGATATTAAGAAAGTCTAGTAAAAGGGTTCTGTTAATAGTAAATAAAATTGATGCTATATCAGAAGATGGACCAGACATATTTCAAACCCTTGGCTTTAAAAATTTTATATATGTCAGCGCAACACATAACAAAAATATCTCAGACGTAAAAGAAAATATTTTTAAAATTTTTCCAAATGAAGATGCTAAAGAACTGAACATCTTTGCAAAAGTTTGTATTATCGGCAAACCAAATGTTGGAAAATCATCAACAATAAACAGTTTTTTGAATGAGAAAAGATTAATTGTTTCTGATGTGCCTGGTACAACTGTTGATGCAATAGATACTGAAGTATCTTACAAAGGAAAAAACTACTTATTTATCGATACTGCAGGCGTAAGAAAAAAAAGTAAAATTATTAGAAAAGAAGAAAAATTTTCTGTAATTAAATCGTTTGATTCTCTTGAACAATCTGATTTATGTCTTTTTCTACTTGATCCAACTAGCTTTTTGAACGATCAGGACCATACTTTATTCAGTAAGTCATTAAAAATTGGCAGAGGAACAGTCATTGTTGTAAATAAATCCGATCTAATCACAAAAAACCAAATGAAATCTCTAAGCGAAGAAATTCTTTCTCAACCTGAATTGAAAAATTTTCCTATTGTTTTTTACTCTGCAAAAGATAGAGTAGGCATAAAAGACCTTTTTAATCAAATTTATCGTGTTTTAGAAAACTCAAAATCCAAAATTTCGACAAATAAACTAAATACTATTCTCAACAAAGCACTACAGCAAAAATCAATTCCCTTCAAAGGTAAATTTAAGCCAAAAATAAGATATGTTCATAAAGGCAGCTCAAATCCGCATACCTTGATCTTTCACGGAAACTCTCTTGAAAAGATTGAAGGAAGTTATAAAAGATTTTTAAAAAATTTTTTTTTAAAGAATCTTCAATTAAGCGGTGTTCAGTTGAACTTAAAATTTTTAAAGTCTAAAAATCCATTTAAATAACTTAAATTAAAGATAAATGTTTCTATCTTATTTATAATAACGGCAAACAATGAGAAGACGACCAACATTCATAAATTTATTCTTAATAAAGCTTCCTATTTCAGCAATGTCATCAATAACACATAGGGCAACGGGGATAGTAAATTTTTTTGTGACAATTCCTACTTTTGTGCTTTTATTTTTAACAAATTATCTCTTGAATGACGATAATTTCTGGGATATCAATAAGTTTAGTTTCGAAGTCAAAATTCTTATTTCAGTATCTTTAATTTCCTTTACATACCACATACTTGCTGGAATTAGACATTTATTAATTGATTTTACAGATTTTGGTCATGAAATAGATGAAGCAAGAAGCTCTGCAATCTTTGTTTTTGGACTAACCTTAATTATATCAATTTTCTTAATTATGGAGGCATGGTAATGGGAACATCTATGTGGTACATCCAAAGATTTACTTCAATAATAATTCTAGCTTATGTTCTTTTTATGTTATTTAGCTACTTAGCTAAGTCTTATTCTGAAAATCCGCTTTTGTGGGTTAATGATATAAGTAGCATGCCTATAAAGGTATTTACAATTTTATTTGTAGTATCATTATTTACTCACAGCCTTTTGGGATTAAAAGCTGTTGAAGATGATTACCTCTCAAAGAGAACTTTGGGCTTTGTATCGTTATATTTGGCTCAATATGCTCAAATATTTAGATTCATTTACCGTTTTTTTGTTGCTTTAGTGATTTTTGTACTTACCTATGTATTAATATTTAATTATATAGTGAGTTAGAAATGGATATTAAAGGGCAAAAGGTTTCTGAAAAACAATTCGATGTTGTCATAGTTGGGGGTGGAGGATCTGGTTTAAGAGCAGCCTTGGAGATATCAAAGTCTGGCTTGGATGTAGCAATAGTATCAAAAGTTTTTCCTACGAGGTCACATACCGTCGCAGCACAGGGTGGTATAACTTGCGCTATAGCAAGTGCGGATCCAGATGATGATTGGAGATGGCATATGTTTGATACTATTAAAGGATCTGATTATATTGGAGACCAAGATGCTATTGAGTACATGTGTTCTGAAGGACCTGAAGCAGTTTTTGAACTTGAGCACATGGGACTACCCTTTTCCCGCTTCGATAACGGAAGAATATATCAAAGACCATTTGGAGGGCAGTCCAAAAAGTTTGGGGAAGGGGGTCAAGCTGCACGAACATGTGCTGCTGCTGATAGGACTGGTCATGCTTTGTTGCATACTTTATATCAAGCTAATCTAAAAGCAGGAACAAAATTTCTTAATGAGTGGTTTGCCGTTGATCTCATAGAAAATGACTTGGGAGCTATTGGAGGAGTAAGCTGTTTTGATATGGAAACAGGAGAAATATCAATAATTAAATCAAATGCAATTGTGCTCGCTACGGGGGGCGCTGGTCAAGTTTATGAACAGAATACAACTTCATTAATTTGTACTGGTGATGGTTTGGGAATGGTTCTTAGAAATGGGCTCCCACTTCAAGATATGGAGATGTGGCAATTTCATCCAACTGGATTATATGGAAATGGATCCTTAATGACAGAGGGCTGTAGGGGCGAGGGTGGTTATTTAGTGAATTCTGAGGGTGAAAGGTTTATGCCAAATTATGCTCCTAAGGCAAAAGATCTAGCTTCAAGAGATGTGGTTTCTAGATGTATAGTTCAAGAACTTTTAGCAGGCAGAGGTTGTGGTGATAAAAAAGACCATGTGCTTCTTAAAATTGACCATCTTGGCGAAGAAGCTATAAAAAGTAAATTACCGGAGATAAGAGAAATATCCATGACGTTTTCAGGGGTTGATCCAATTAAAGAGCCTATACCAGTTGTTCCAACATGCCATTATATGATGGGTGGAATACCAACAAATGTTAATGGACAAGTAATTACTTCGAATGCTGATGGAAAAGATCAAGTTGTAAAAGGGCTATATTCAATAGGAGAGGCCGCAAATGTTTCTGTGCATGGTGCAAACAGGCTGGGGGGAAATTCTTTGCTTGATTTAGTTGTATTTGGGAGAGCTGCAGGAAGACATATAAAAGAGGAAATTAGTTCAGGTCAAAGCTCAAGCCTTCCTGCATCAAATGTTGAGAAATCTTTGGAAATTCTTAGAGTATTAGAAGAAAGTAAAGCTGGTGAAAATGTTTTTGATTTGAAAGCAGATATGCAGAAAACTATGCAAAACTACTTTGGTGTTTACAGAAACAAGGATTTGATGAAAAAAGGTATTGATAAACTAAGTGAGATTGAAGAAAGAACAAAATCGCTTCATGTAAGAGATAAGTCAAGCCAATTCAACTCAGAGAGGGTTGAGGCATTAGAATACTTAAACATGCTTGATATCGCTAAAGCAACAGCATATGCAGCTTTTGAAAGACAAGAGAGTAGAGGAGCTCATGCAAGAGAAGATTATCCTGATCGTGATGATAAGAATTGGTTGTGCCATTCTCTGTATTTTATTTCTAATAATGCAGTTAAAAAAAGAGATGTTAATTTTTCACCTAAAACAATAGACGCGTTTAAACCAAAAGCAAGAGTTTACTAGTGGAGAAGCTAAATCTAAGTTTATATCGTTTCGATCCTGAGAAAGATGAAAGGCCTTATATGTCTGATCATATAATTGAGATGAATTCACAAGGAAATATGATGGTAATTGATGCAATTAGAAAAGCTCAAGAACAAGACTCAACTATTACTTTCAGAAGATCTTGTGCTCAGGGTGTTTGTGGTTCTGATGGTGTAAATATGAATGGCCAAAATGGGCTTGCATGCATCACTTCAGTCACTTCTGTAGTAGTGGGAAACAATCTGGAAATACGACCACTTCCTGGACTTCCGGTTATTAAAGATTTAATAGTTGATATGAAGCCGTTCTATGATCAGTACGAAAAAATAAAACCCTATTTAGACAATGATGATTCTGTAGATACTGGCCATGAAAGACTTCAAAGTCCAAGTGATAGAGACAAGCTTGATGGACTATATGAGTGTGTGCTTTGTGCTTGCTGCTCCACAAGCTGTCCGTCTTTTTGGTGGAATCCAGACAAATTTGTTGGTCCAGCTGCATTGCTTCAAGCTTATAGATTTATTGCGGACACAAGGGATAAACAAAAGATTAAAAGGTTAAAAAAGCTTAATGATGCTTTTAGTGTTTACAGGTGCCATGGAATTATGAATTGCACATCTGTATGCCCAAAAGGATTAAATCCCTCAAAGGCAATTAATGAAATTAAAAAGGAGTTAAGAAAAATAGGATAGTGTCAAAATCAATAGAGGAGAGATTGAAAGAAAGCTTTAAGTACGGGGGAAACTTTAGCTATTTAAACCATCTGTACAACCAATACCTTGAAAATCCAGAAAAACTAGATTCAAAATGGAAGGGTTATTTTGATTCAATCCAAAATGGAAGTAAGGACGTTATACACGATGAAATCTTAGACGGCCTTAAGAACAGAAAATATAACAATAAAATAAGTACAAACCTGTCTAGAAGTTCAAATAGTAATAAAAGCTCGGATGTTCAGAATTTAGTGAATGCATATAGAAGAAGAGGACATCAAGTTGCAAACATTGACCCTTTAGGCCTAAGGCCAAAAAAAGAAATCCCAGAACTCGGGTTTAATTTCCATAATCTACAATCAGATGATCTAGAGACTAAATTTGCTCTTTCAAATTTTTTAAATTCCAAAGAGCTTTCTCTTGAAAAAATTATTGAATCTGCAAAAAGTACATACACCTCAAATATTGGTTACGAATTTATGCATATTAGCAACAGCAAGGTTAGAAAATGGTTTCTTGAAAAGATTGAAGGGAAGGATGCTCCTTATGATTTTTCAGCTGACGAAAAGGCACATATTCTTAAAAGAGTTGTTGATTCAGAGGGTCTTGAAAAATTCCTTGCTTCTAAATATCCAGGTGCAAAAAGATTTGGTCTCGAAGGGGGGGAGTCATTAATTCCATTAATTGATACCTTAATAGAAGATTTTGGATCTAGAGGAGCTAAAGAAATATGTCTTGGAATGTCCCACAGAGGAAGATTAAATGTGCTAGTTAATGTGATGGGAAAAAAGCCTAGTGAATTATTTTCAGAATTTGCTGAAGATCTTGAAATTCATGATGCTAGAACAGGAGATGTCAAATATCATTTGGGTTTTTCGTCAAATGTTTTAACAAGTGGAGGAGAAGTTCATCTTTCACTTGGCTCAAATCCTTCTCATCTAGAAATTGTTAATCCTGTTGTGCTTGGTTCAGTAAGAGCTAGACAAGATCGAAGACAAGACGAAGAAAAAAATAAAGTAATTCCAATACTCATGCATGGAGATGCATCTTTTGCAGGCCAAGGAGTAGTCATGGAAATTCTGCAATTATCACAAACAAGAGCATTCGGTGTTGGAGGCACAATACATATAGTAATTAATAATCAGATTGGTTTTACTACAAGTCTTCAAGAAGATGCAAGATCAACAGAATACTGCACTGATGTAGGAAAGATGATTGAAACCCCAATAATTCACGTTAATGGCGATGATCCAGAAGCATGTGTAATGGCTGCAAAACTTGCCGTTGAGTTTAGATCAAACTTCAAAAAAGATATTATTATCGATTTTGTCTGCTATAGGAGAAGAGGTCACAACGAAAGTGATGAACCATTTGCTACACAGCCTTTAATGTATTCTGAGATAAATTCAAAGAAAACAGTCATAGAGTTGTATTCAGAAAAATTAATTGAAAATAAATCTATAAGTGAGGACTTATTTAATGATTTCAAAAAAGATTATAGAGATCATATGGAAAAAGGAGAGATGGTTGCAGAATCAATGTCATTTGATCCAGATAAATCAATCTACTTTGACTGGACACCCTATTTACAGCCAGATTTGAAGAAAAATTACCCCACAATGATTAGTAGAGAGAGGCTACAAGAAGCTGTCAAATATTGCTTCTCTTTTCCTGAAAATCTACAAATGCAAAAACAAGTGCAAAAACTTTATCAAGAGAGACAAAAAATGCTTGATGGTGTGATGAGGCTCAATTGGGGTTTTGCTGAAATGGCAGCTTATGCAACACTTCTAAAGGAAGGATACCCAGTCAGAATTACAGGACAAGATACTAGGCGAGGCACCTTTTCACACAGGCATCTCGTATTAAAAGATCAGACTACAGGTGAAGGGATTGTGCCTATCTCAAACCTCAATAACGGTAATAAAAAATTTGAAATTTACGATTCATTGCTCTCAGAAGAGGCAGTATTAGGTTTTGAATATGGCTATTCATCAACCTGGCCTGAGGGATTGGTTGTTTGGGAAGCACAGTTTGGTGATTTCGCTAATGTTGCTCAAGTAGTGATTGATCAATTTATTGTAAGCGCAGAAACAAAATGGGGAAGACTCTCGGGCTTAACTTTATTCTTGCCTCATGGTTATGAAGGTCAGGGCCCAGAACATAGCAGCTCAAGACTTGAAAGATTCTTACAGCAGTGTGCATATGACAACATACAAGTTTGTGTCCCTACTTTACCATCACAGATTTTTCATCTTTTAAGAAGGCAAACTATAAGGCCAATAAGACGTCCTCTAATAGTATTGACACCAAAAAGCCTATTAAGAAACCCAGATGCCTCTTCAACCATAGAAGAATTATGTTCAGGCAACTTTAAAAACATTATTGTTGATGATACGACAGGAACTATCAAGAAAGTGATCTTCTGCTCAGGAAAAATATATTTTGATCTGTTAAAAGAACTTAAAGACAAGAAAATCAAGGGAATTAAATTTGTAAGGCTTGAGCAGCTATATCCATTTCCTGAAAGTGAGTTAGTTTCATTTACTAACTCTATAAAATGCAAAAACTTTTTTTGGGTTCAAGAGGAGCCAGAAAATATGGGGGCATGGCTAATGATTAGGCATAGGCTTGAAAAAGTACTGAATAAAACAAAAAAGGGCTATAAACTCGGCGTTATTTCAAGGAATCCATCAGCTGCACCAGCAGGAGGATATCAAAAATATCATCAAAAACGTCAAAAAGAGATAGTTAGTAGAGCATTAGAGTACTAGAATATACAGCATGGCCGAAGACATAAAATCCCCAGTTTTTCCAGAATCAGTTTTTGAAGGAACACTTTCAAACTGGCTTAAAAAAGAAGGTGAAAGCTTTAAACAAGATGAAATACTTGCTGAAATTGAAACCGATAAAGTTGTTATGGAAGTTACTGCGCCTAAAGATGGCATAATTGAAAAGATAATTATTCCAGAGGGGTCAACTATAAAAAGTTCTGAAGTGATAGGTAATTTCTCAGACAAGATCTCACCACAAAAAAAAGAAACTTCACAAACAATAAAAAAAGTTGAGCCTAAAAAGACTATTTCAGAAAAAACCCCAATCCCAATGGAGACAAAAACAACGAGTGATAAAATTAAAGGTTTTAGAATTGGCCCAGCAGCAAAAAAATTACTCAATGAAAAAGATATTAGCTTACAAGATATAAAAACAAGCTCTAAAAAAGGAGTAATTACAAAAAATGATATTGAGAAAAATTTAAATGAAAAACCTGAGAAAACTAGTGAATCTAATGAAGTGCTTAAGACAAAAATTGATAGTGGAGATTCAAAAAGAGTTCCAATGTCTAGACTTAGAGCTGTTGTAGCTAGTAGGCTATTAGAATCACAAATACAAACTGCATCTTTGACGACTTTTAATGAAGTTGATCTTTTTGAGGTGAAAAAACTGCGTGAGAAGTATAAAGATTCATTCGAGGAAAAATATGGAGTCAAGCTTGGTTTTATGGGTCTTTTCCTTAAGGCTTCTTCAATTGCATTACAAGAAATGCCAATTGTAAATGCTTCTATTGAGGGAACAGATATTGTTTATCATGGATTTCAAGATATTGGTGTAGCAGTTTCTTCAGATAGAGGCTTAGTTGTTCCAGTAATTAGGGATGTAAATAATATGTCAATTGCAGAAATTGAAAACTCAATAAAGACTTTCTCTTCAAAAGCGCGTGATGGAAAACTTTCAATTGAAGATATGACAGGGGGAACTTTTACTGTTTCTAATGGAGGAGTATTTGGTTCACTCTTATCTACACCTATACTAAACCCACCGCAATCAGCTATCTTAGGAATGCATAAAATTCAAGACAGACCAGTTGTAGTAAAGGGAAATATAGAGGTCAGGCCTATGATGTATTTAGCTTTAACTTATGACCATAGGTTGCTAGATGGTAAAGATGCAGTATCATTTTTAGTGAAAATAAAAGAATCTCTGGAATCACCAGAGTCAATGATGTTAGGAATATAAATGGATTTTGACGTAATAGTTATTGGAGGTGGTCCAGGAGGATACGTGGCTGCTATCAAAAGCGCGCAGCTTGGACAAAAAACAGCATGTATAGAGTTTGATTCTACAGAGGATAACAAAGTGAAACTTGGTGGTACATGTTTAAATGTAGGATGCATTCCATCAAAGTCCCTCTTAGACTCTTCATATAAATTCCACCAGATACAAGTAGGTCTCGAAGAGCATGGAATAGAAATTTCAAAACCAAAATTTGAGCTTTCAAAAATGATGGAAAGAAAAAATTCCATTGTAAAAAAATTAACATCTGGAGTTTCCCAATTGTTTTCTCATAATAAAGTTACTTCAATCCACGGCAAAGGACAGCTTATAGATAAAAATACTGTCGAAGTAACTGATCAAAAAGGCAAAAAGTCAAAAGTTACTGCAGCAAGCATAATATTAGCCTCAGGATCACGTCCAATCAATATACCATCAGTGCCTTGGAATGGAACTACAATTATTGGTAGTTCAGGAGCTCTCGAACTTACAGAGGTTCCAAAATCACTTGCAATCATTGGTGCTGGAGTAATTGGGCTTGAACTTGGCAGCGTTTGGTCAAGATTAGGTTCGAAAGTTGAAATCTTTGAAGCAGAAGAGGAACTTCTTCCAATGCTAGATAAAGATGTTTCAAGAGTTATAGAAAGAGAATTTAACAATCAGAATTTAAATATAAATCTAGGCTGCCAAGTCGAGGGTTCAAAGAAATCAAGGAAAGGCGTAACACTTGAAATCAATATAGGGGGTAAATTGCAGAAAAAAGATTTTGATAAGGTAATCGTAGCTGTTGGTCGAAGACCTTTTACAGAGAATTTACTTGGTAAAAGTTGTGGTCTTGAGCTTGATGAAAAAGGTTTTATAACTGTCGATGAGTTTTGTAGAACAAAATTAGAAAATGTTTACGCGGTTGGCGATATTGTTCGAGGACCAATGCTTGCCCATAAAGCAATGGAAGAGGGAGTAATGGCTGCTGAGAGGTTAGCAGGCAAAAAAATGGAAGTAAATTATGATCTAGTCCCTGCTGTTATTTACACTCATCCTGAAATTGCATGGGTCGGTAAGACAGAAAAACAATTAAAGAAAGAGGGTATAGAATTTAAAAAAGGAAATTTTCCATTCTCTGCAAGCGGAAGAGCTTTAGCTGCAGGAGACTCCGTAGGTCTAGTAAAAGTTTTGGCTAACAAAGAAACAGATGAGGTCATTGGCGTCCAAATATTTGGAAATGGAGCTGCAGAGATTTTACAGCAAGGTCTTATAGGAATGGAATTTTCTGCTAGCTCTGAAGATTTTGGTCTTACAATGTTTAGTCATCCTACAGTTTCAGAAGCACTGCATGAAGCAGCTTTAGCAGTGAATAAACAAGCAATTCATATAGGAAATTAATGAATTTGCACGAATATCAAGCGAAAGAGCTTTTTGAAGAATATGGCTTGCCAGTTTCAAAAAGAGGGGTTATTACTAA
>CENJ01045392.1_pt1 | contig 31108 bp, 27 predicted proteins | sample 356161 | NCBI WGS metagenome assembly CENJ01 (sample SAMEA2619531, study PRJEB7988) | marine metagenome | biome: marine biome (ENVO:00000447); feature: surface water layer (ENVO:00002042); material: "saline water (ENVO:00002010), including plankton (ENVO:xxxxxxxx)" | depth 5 m | reverse complement strand
AAAAGAATACCAATCTTAAGTTCAATCATCATGAGAGCTAAGTTTAATCACTATATTGAAAAACTTCAAGATAAAATCACGAGTAAATTGGCTCAAGTTGATGGTGAATCTCTTTTTGTAGAGGATACCTGGGAGCGAGATGGCGGTGGTGGTGGCCGGACTCGAGTGATTGAAAATGGGGCAGTTTTTGAAAAAGGTGGGGTAAACATATCTGCTGTACACGGAGAGCTACCTGACAGTATGAAAAATTATTTTAAAGTGGAGACAGGGCAGTTTTTTGCATGTGGCTTAAGTCTTGTCATTCACCCCAAGAATCCTTTTGTTCCAACAGTTCATGCCAATTGGAGGTATTTTGAATTGTATAATTCCGAGGGAGAAGTCCAAGATCAATGGTTTGGTGGGGGACAGGATTTGACCCCTTATTATTTGTTTGAGGAGGACGCTAAACATTTTCATCAGGTCTGTAAAAAAGCTTGTGACCTTCACGATGACGATTTTTATTTTCAGTACAAAAAAAAATGCGATGATTATTTTTGGAATGCACATCGCGATGAAGCTCGTGGAGTAGGAGGTTTATTTTTTGACTACTTGCGACCCAATGAAAAATTTAGCGCCGAAAAATGGTATGATTTTGTAACCGAAGTGGGAGATCACTTTTTGGAAGCCTATGTTCCAATCGTTGAAAAAAGAAAAAACATGGATTTCTCAGCAGCACAAAGAGCTTGGCAGGAAATACGACGGGGGCGCTATGTAGAGTTTAATTTAATTCACGATAAAGGAACTTTGTTTGGATTAAAAACAAATGGCAGAATTGAAAGTATTTTAATGAGTCTCCCCCCACACGTTCAATGGCATTATAATCATCAGGCTGAGACCAATAGTCCAGAGGAAGAACTAATTACCGTTCTAAAAAATCCACGAGAGTGGGTCTAAAGGAATATCAATTAACTTTGCAAAATTATGTATCCCAACCAACGCAATAGAAGATTAAGGCAAAGCCCAGCAATTCGGGCTTTGGTGAGCGAAAGTCAGTTGACTGTGAATGACTTGATGTTACCGTTATTTATCTGTGAAGGAACACAGGTTAAGGAGTCCATTGATGCCATGCCAGGATGTTTCCGGCTGAGTTTAGACTTGTTAAAAGAAGAGGTTAAAACCGTATGGAGTATGGGTATTAAAGCCGTGCTAATTTTTGTTAAGGTTGCGGATAATTTAAAAGACAATCACGGGACGGAGGCCATTAATCCAGCGGGACTGATGCAGCGGGCAGTTCGAGAAATCAAATCTACCGTTCCCGAAATGGTCGTTATGACCGATGTCGCCCTTGATCCTTATTCTTCCTATGGGCATGATGGCATTGTAGAGCACAATAAAATTTTAAATGATCCGACAATTGAGGTTTTAGCTCAAATGGCATTAAGTCATGCGCAGGCAGGAGCGGACTTTGTCGCACCAAGCGATATGATGGATGGTAGGGTCTTGAAAATTAGAACAACCCTCGAGGAGGCTGGATTTCTCGATACGGGAATTATGAGTTATAGCGCTAAATACGCCTCTGCATTTTACGGTCCTTTTCGTGAGGCTTTAGATTCTGCTCCAGGTTTTGGAGATAAACAAACTTATCAAATGGATTCTGCTAACCGATTGGAGGCCATAAATGAGACTTTACGGGACATTGAAGAGGGGGCAGATATTGTGATGATAAAACCAGGGTTGGCTTATTTGGATATTGTCCGTGAAATAAGAGATAATATTGATGCTCCTATTGCAGTATATCAAGTAAGTGGTGAATATGCAATGCTCAAAGCTGCCGCCGAAAAAGGCTGGTTGGATCACGATGCTGTCATGGTGGAACAGCTTTTGGCTTTTAAAAGGGCTGGCGCTAATCTTATCGCTACTTATCATGCTAAAGAAGCGGCTCAATTAATTTCCTAATACACTGTCTAGCTTAAACAAAATTTAATAATTTTTTATTTTTGTTTAATTTTTTTCTATCTTTTCCTGCGGATTTTTTTTACTGTATGGAGACTGGCTACTACAAAAGTATTGCAGGAAATATATCAATTATTATTGAAAATCAACAGGTTACGAGGGTTTCATTTGTACATGAAATTCAAGATATTCAAGAAAAGCCCTCTTTGTTAATGGAAACAACTGTTAAACAAATAAGAGAATATTTTCAAGGTAGCCGAATGCAATTTGATCTTCCCATTCGAATGAACGGAACGGACTTTCAAGTCAAAATATGGAAACTTCTCATGCGTATTCCCTATGGAACAACAGTGGCTTATGTCAAAGTAGCCCAAGAATTTGGTGACTCAAAAATGGTCAGAGCCGTTGCCTCAGCCATAGCTAAAAATCCCCTGTTAATTCTTATCCCATGTCACCGCGTCATTGGAAGTGATCGCTCTATGGTAGGATACTCAGCAGGAATTTCCATAAAACGTTTGCTTTTGGAGCACGAGGGCTACCCAAAATAAATTACCGTATTTTAGTAAATAAAAAGCCATGAAACGTAATTTACTAAGAGTAGGTTTTGCTTTATTGCTTATTTTTTCGCTTCTCTATATCTCAAAATATAATTATCTTCTTAGAGGCATAAGCACAATTTATCTACAGGGACATACCACCGCTTTTCTTGAGGACTACAAAAGCTTTTCTAACCATACAGTTAGTGGTGCAGAAAATATAGATTCTTGGCCTTTACACTCTCGCTACAATTTATTTGACCTAGATGATGACCTCGAAAATTATAACAAGGACAGGAAAACGGTTGCTTACTTGATTTTTAAAAGTGACAGCTTGTTGTACGAAAAGTATTACAACGGCTATAATGCCTCTTCCAAAAGTAATTCTTTCTCTATGGTGAAAAGTATGGTTTCCGCCTTGATGGGTATCGCCATTGATGAAGGTCACATCAAAAATCTAGATCAAAAAGTAATTGATTTTATTCCTGACTTGAAAGGACCTTATGCTGAAGAAGTTACCATAGGAGACTTATCCAGCATGGCTTCTGGTCAAAAGTGGCGTGAAGAATATTACAATCCTTTTTCCGTCACCTCCGCGTCCTATTTTGTCAAAAATCTAGATACTTTGATCCTCAATCAACCCATTATATCCAAACCCGGACAAACTTTTAAATACCAAAGTGGAACAACCCAACTTTTGGCTATGGTTATTAAAAAAGCAACGGGTGAGAACTTAAACGACTACTTATCCCAAAAACTTTGGAAGCCTATTGGCGCTAAAGCAGCACTCTGGCAATTGGATAGTGATGCCAATGGAATGGAAAAAGCCTTTTGCTGTTTGGCATCTAATGCTAGGGACTTCGCTAGGGTGGGAAAACTTTATAAAAATCATGGGTATTGGAATGGAGAACAAATTCTCGACTCTGCCTTTGTTGCACTTTCATTACAACCCAGATTTCCCGAAAGTCCAGAATATGGCTATGGTTGGTGGTTAGAAACCTACAAAGGCAAAAAAGTATTTATGATGCGTGGACATCTGGGACAATACGTCATGGTGATTCCTGAAGATGATATTATGGTAGTACGTTTAGGACATCTCAAGGACAGGAGCTCTAGTAAAGAGGGGAAAAGTTCTGGAGGTGAACCCTTTACTAAAGACATTTATGTTTATCTTGAAGGTGGGCTGAAAATGAGTGAAAATGTTACAAAAAATTGATCTAAATAAATTGCTATTTCTGGATATAGAAACTGTTCCAGAAAAGGCTGCATATGATCAATTATCTACCGAAGAAAAAGAATTATGGGCTGCTAAAACGCAGTATCAAAGAAAGGAGGAGGATAGCCCAGAATCTTTTTATGAACGTGCTGGAATATGGGCTGAGTTTGGAAAAATTGTATGTATCTCTGTAGGTTACTTCAACATAAAAAAGTCTAATCGAGATTTTAGGATTAAAAGTTTTTCAGGTAATGAGGAGGAGTTATTGAGGGCATTCAAATCTTTATTGGAAAATCATTTTAATCGACCTACCAATTTACTATGTGCTCATAATGGTAAGGAATTTGACTTTCCCTATATCGCTCGAAGGATGATTATCAATGGAATTGATCTTCCCAATAAACTCAACCTTTTTAATAAAAAACCCTGGGAAGTGCCCCATATAGATACGCTCCATCTTTGGCGTTTTGGAGATTATAAGCACTACACTTCCCTCAAATTGATGGCTCATGTGCTTGGGATTCCTTCCCCAAAAGACGATATAGATGGCAGTCAAGTTGCTTCTGTATATTACCGCGAAAAAAACCTTCCAAGAATTGTAAATTATTGCGAAAAAGACGTAATTACCATTGCACAATTAGTGCTTCGTTTACGCAATGAGTCACTTTTAGGTGACGAGGAAATTACCCATTTATGAAAGCTAACTCACCTTTACTGTCCATCGAAGGTTTGACCATAAAAACATCAGCGCACACGCTTTTGTCGGATTTAAGTTTTTCTGTTTTTCCCAACGAAATTGTGGCCATCGTCGGAGAGTCTGGTAGTGGTAAATCCCTTACTGCCTTTTCCATTGCAGGCCTTTTATCAGATTCAAAACTTAAGGTAGAAAGCAAAAAAATGCAATTGGGGGAACATGACCTTTCCGCTTTATCCCCAAAAGATTGGGAAGTGGTAAGGGGTAAAAATTTAGGAATGGTTTTTCAGGAACCCCAGTCGAGTTTAAACCCAAGTATGCGATGTGGCCCTCAAGTCATGGAGCGATTACAAAAATTTGAATCAGGGGATTTGGGCACCTACAAATCGACTGTCATTTCTGCTTTTGAGCAGGTTCAATTACCTGATCCAGAGAGAATTTTTAGGGCTTATCCTCACGAACTTAGCGGAGGACAAAAACAAAGGGTAATGATTGCTATGGCTTTAATCTGTGATCCCCAGTTGTTGATTGCAGATGAACCTACTACCGCCCTTGATGTGACAGTCCAAAAAGAAATCCTGAGTTTACTGAAAGCCCAACAGAAAACGCATAAGATGAGTATTTTATTTATCTCCCATGACCTTAATGTGGTCGCAAAGTTTGCGGATAGGGTCATGGTAATGCATCAGGGTGAGTTAATCGAAATTCAAAAAACGGCATCCCTTTTTAAAAATCCAAAAGCAGCTTATACGCGTGGACTTATTTTTGCTCGTCCACAACCTTACCAACGCTTGGAAAGGTTACCTACAGTTGAAGATATTTCCTCAGCCAAAAAAAGTTTCAAAGCTATTTCTTCTATTTCCCGAAAAAAAAAACATAAAGAACTTTATGCACAGCCCCCTATTTTAGAGGTAAAAGATTTGCAAAAAGAATATCCAATTACAAGGCATTTATTTAAACAAAACAAAAGCCTCAAGGCAGTCAAAAACCTAAGTTTTAAGTTATTTCCTGGCGAAACCCTGGGTTTGGTTGGTGAATCAGGGTGTGGGAAGTCTACCCTCAGTCGTGCTTTGGTGAATTTGGATACGCCTACCTCAGGGACTATCTATTATGATGGTCAAGAACTTTCAGTGTTGGATCGCTCCATTCGAAAAGAAATTCAGCTGGTTTTTCAAGATCCTTTTGCGGCATTGCACCCCCTAAAAACTATTGGTGACGCTATTGCTGAACCACTGAGAGTGCATCGTTTGGTGAATGATAAAAAACAATGCGCAGAAAGGGTAATGACGTTGCTGGAGCAAGTTGGGATGGAAGCAGATTTTTACGACCGTTACCCTCATGAACTTTCCGGAGGGCAAAGGCAAAGGGTTGTCATTGCACGTGCATTAGCTACCGAACCGAGGTTGTTGATTTTGGACGAGGCAGTCGCCGCCTTGGACATTTCTGTTCAGGCACAAGTGTTGAATTTACTAAATGATCTAAAAAAAGAATTACAGTTGTCCTATTTATTTATTTCCCACGACCTAAATGTGGTTAAATATATGGCAGACCGGATTATGGTAATGGAGAAAGGAATTTTGGTCGAAGAAGGCGAAGCCGATGAATTGTATTTCCATCCGAAACAGCCTTATACCAAGGACTTGATTAAGGCATTGCCGATAATATGATTCGCACTTTAATACCAATTAACCTTTAGTTTATTAAGTTCATTATTAAATTTGTTTAATGAATTTATTTTCATTGAATGAGTATTGATGGTCATGGTCATTTTTTAATTTCTGCTTTGAGTATATAGTCCACAGCAAAGTTTATTAATTTTTGAGCAGGTATTTACTTTTTAATCGGATTAATTCGATACATTTTAGAACTCTATCAGGTACTGAAACTTTAGATAGAGTTGACTATTTTCAACCCCATAACGGTTTGTTTCCTCTAATCTAGAATAGCCGTTGGTTCCACCAACATAAAAAATGGTAAATGGATTGGGGTTCCATTTGAGAAGTGGTTGAAAGAAAAAGGCTTTATCAAAATCGTTAAACTCACTGATCAATCGAAAAGACAAATTGGGATTGAATTGATAGTTTAGATTCACTCGAGCAATATATCCAGAGAAGTAGAGACTTTCATCTTTTTTATTTTTGAGCTGAGAGTAACGAAGTGAATGACTAAACCTGAGTTTTGGAGTGATCTGAAAATTATTAAACGTTCCAATAAAAAAATTATCGCCAATGGCTGGATTGTCAGAATCATATCGCAAGGTTTCTCCCATACTTGTAAAGATTCTTAGGTTGACTGCCTCTGAAGGACTATATGAAACAAATACTTCAAATTCGGACATTTTTTCCCCTATAAAACCTTCGAACTCCTCATTGATCACGTAACTGTAGCTGATTTCACTTTCTAGATTTCCACTCAGTTGGATGTACATGGCAGAACCAACGTCCAAATACTTCCTCAAATTAGCATAGTTGAAATTGACTTCGCTTCCCAAATAAAGTCCCAATTGTTTGACAAAATTTTCTTTCTCAAAAAAATGTTGATAGCCATGATAAGCGTCTAAAAACCGAATGCTATTTTGGGTTACAAAACCTATAGGGGTTTGATAGTGTGGAGAATACTGCTCATACTCAATTTCCGAATTCCAATGTTTGGTGTTTCTTTCAAGAGAAAAATAAAAGGCATCTCCATTATATTTTTCCCCATCCAATAGGGAAGTTTTATCGCCTATTTTATCATCATCTTCGATCCAATCGGCATGGGGTTCTAAAATGATACTTTTGTTAAATTCAAAAGTGGCGGTATAGGATTTTTTAAATCGATAGCGTCCATCGAACCCAAAGGTGTGACCGTAGCCACAGTCTTTAAAAATTCGATTGGTGGTCAAAAATCCCAGATTGGTTCCCTGTTTATAGGTACGTTGGTATCTAAAAATATTTGAATAGGAGGCTTTACCTTCTCCAAAATAGGAACGATTTTCGCTTGCAATAAGATAGGGTGAAGCCTCGTCGAATGCCGTTAACCAATAAATTCGCTGATTTTCTCCTTGACTAATTAGTTTGGTTGAAAGCAAGGGTTTGTTAATAGATCGGGTATAGACGGTGCTGAGTTCCGTCTCTATAATGTCATTACCTTCATTAAAATAGGGTCGTCTTTCTTGAAAGAAAATAGCAAAAGTGTTATTAATATTGATTTGTGAAATATCTGCTTCTACTTGGGAAAAGTCGGGATTGAGTGCATACTCCAAAGAAGTGATATTGTTAAGGTCAAACAAACCACTTAATCCAATGGTACCTGAGGGTTTACCATAGTTGAGTTTGTTATTTTTTTTGGTTCCATCCAAACCGCCATAAACATAGGGTAACATATTTACGCGATTCTTTGATTTGATATTTTTTAAGGTCAAGGTTGTTGGCGTTTGACATGGCAAGCAGGAATTGTTTAAGTCAATTGGAAAATTGATGTTTTGACTGCGGTTATTTTCCGTGTAAGTGGAACGGTACAATAAAACTTTCCATTCCATTTCAGGGGCGTTTTTAAATTGTAAAATCGAAAAAGGAATTTTTAATTCCACGTGGTAACTGTCTGAATGTTTACTGGCTTTGGATTCAAAATTCACATCGTAGTAAATATCATCCTGACCCGTGGATAATAATTTAAGATCGAGTTGATTGCCTTCAGGATTGGCTCCCAACGAAACCATATAACGTCCATCTCCATAGGTATCGATTCCGATTAATACATTATCATCCCGATAGCCCTCGTCTCGATTCCGAACAGAGGAGCGTAAATTTTCCATGTCGGCATAAGCGATAAACCCAACGTATAAATCTGTTTCTGAGTAAGTAACGAAAACTTTTGTCAAATGGGGAGAGGGGACATTGTTGCCAGGGTCAATTTCATAATTGATCTCATAAGTTTCTGAATTTTGCCATTCTTCAGTAGAGACTATACCGTCAAAATTGGGAATTGTATTTTGGGCGAAAAGCTGGAGCGGTAAATAGACCAATCGGAGAATAAACCAGTTGGTATAGCTATTGTTTTTTTTTTCTAAATGGCGCAAATCTGTATTGCTCAGCACCTTGAGGGCTTCTAACCTGATTGAGATGCAATAGGGCATTTGATTCCAACACCCAATGATGAAGGGCCATAGGTTTTTCACGGCAGTAGTATGATTTAGGCATACCAAAGCTAAAATTTTTTTTCAAGAGTTTACTCTAGATTTGTCGTTTGTTTATCAGAGTAAAAAGAAAAGATCACTAAGCTACTTTAGGGCGCAGGATTGGGAATTTCCTCATTGATGACATCAATGGCTTTTAACACATCACTAGATAATTTAACTTGATAAGTTGCGATATTTTCCTCAAGTTGGGCGAGGGTAGTTGCCCCAATGATGTTGGAGGTAACAAACGAACGATCGTTGGCAAAGGCAAGGGATAATTCAGTAAGCGATAATCCTACTTGTTCAGCTAAATCAGCATAGCGCTCTGTGGCTTCGAAAGATTTTTTACCGCTGTACCGAGCGAGTCTCTCGAAAAGTGCCAAACGGCTGTTGGGGGGCATTTTTCCATTTCGGTATTTTCCCGATAGCACTCCGAATGCTAGTGGTGAATAGGCTAAAAGTCCTATATTTTCCCGATGGCAAATTTCCGCACTACCTATTTCAAAAAGACGATTGAGTAGGGAATAGGGGTTTTGGACAGTAATTATTTTTGTGGCGGAACTTTTGGAAGCTTGGAGAAATCTCATTATGCCCCAGGGATTTTCATTTGACAGTCCAATTTTTCGAATTTTTCCTGCTTTGATATTTTCTTCCAATGCATCTAGTACTGCTTCAAAATTTTCTATCCAGGGGTCATTGGGGGTATATTTAAAATTTCTTTTTCCAAAAGTGTTGGTTGTTCGTTCTGGCCAATGCAATTGATAAAGATCAATATAATCTGTTTGTAATCTCTTTAGACTCTTGTTTACAGCTTCGTCAATATGAGCTTTTTTGAAGCTGAGGTTTTCACGAATATGTTTGGTATAATCACCAGGTCCAGCAACTTTAGAAGCCAAAATGACTTTATCCCTATTACCTGTTTTTTTAAACCAAGTACCAATAATTCGCTCTGTTTCTCCCTGGGTAAAACGATCGGCAGGAACAGGGTAAAGCTCTGCGGTATCAAAGAAATTTACCCCTTGCGCAAGGGCATAGTCCATTTGATCGTGCCCTTCGGTTTCCGTATTTTGTTTTCCATAGGTCATGGTGCCCAAGCATATTTTACTGACTTTAATATCAGTTCCAGGTAATAAATTATAGTGCATTTGCTAATCTAGAGTATTGATAATTTGTGTTATCTCGTCCAGTTGAGGACTCAGCACCACTTCAATCCTTCGATTGGCAGCACGCCCCTCACGGGTCGAGTTAGGGGCAATGGGTAGGTATTCGCCTCTTCCAGCAGCAGTGAGGTTTTGGGGAAGTATTTCTGGATTTTCAAGTAGTAAATTGACAATAGAAGTAGCACGCTTTGTGGAAAGATCCCAATTGCCTTTTAGGGAACCACGTCCGCTGTACGGAACATTGTCCGTATGCCCTTCGATCAAAATGGAAATGTCTGGGTTGTCTGCGAGGACATCTCCTAAACTTGATATGGCACGTTGACCCTCAGGTTCAACGTTCCAACTACCAGAACTAAATAGGAGTTTATTTTCCATCGAAACATAGACCTTGCCATCTCTAGCTTCTACGGTTAGCCCTTTGTTCTCAAAGTTCAACAGTGCATCCGATAATTTTTCTTTAAGATCAACCATGGCTTGTTTTTGCCGAGTAATAAGTCCTTCCAATTCTTCTACTCTGTTCATTCTATCGGCCAATTCATTTTCTCGATCTGCAATTTTTTCCATTAAAACTTCATTCTCAGCAATACGTGCTTTGAGTGCACTTTCACTATTTTGCTTTAACAGTTCAATTGAGGATTCGAGTTTTTCAAGGCTTTGCTTTTTGGCTCTCAAACTGTCTTGGGTTTCTGATAGAGTTTCTTCTTTTGCTCGAAACAATTCTTTTAACTCTTCTAGTTCCATTTGAAGCGTTTCTATGGATTTGGTTTGACGATTATAATTGTCTTTGAGTTGAGCATAACGTGACTCTAAGTCGTTAAAAACACGGTTGGACACACAAGAACTGAGTGAAAAAGCTACTAGGGTAAGGATTAAAATTCTTTTCATTTTAGGTAAAATCTAATTCTACTCCGACTGGACAATGATCTGAATGTCGAGCGTCCGGAAGAAGATAGGTGCGTTTAATATTATTTTTTAGGTTCTCACTTACCAAGTTATAATCAATTCGCCACCCTTTGTTGTTATTTCGTGCGTTAGCGCGGTAACTCCACCAGCTGTATTGATGGGGTTCACTATTTAGATGGCGAAAGGAATCGATAAATCCATTATTCATAAATTCATCGATCCATTTTCGTTCTTCAGGTAAAAAACCGGATACGTTTTTGTTTCGAATGGGGTCATGGATATCAATGGCACGATGGCAAATGTTGTAATCTCCACAAATAACTAAATTGGGATATTCCTTTTTGAGTTCATTGATATAGGACTGAAAGTCATCCATGAATTTAAATTTGTAATCTAATCGGTCAAGGTTTGTCCCTGAGGGTAAGTATAGGCTTATTACAGATACCTTTTCATAATCAGCACGAATTACTCGTCCTTCAAAGTCCATATGCGAGATGCCAGTTCCCTCAGTTACATTGAGTGGTTTTACTTTTGTAAGAATGGCTACCCCGCTATATCCTTTTTTTTGAGCAGAATGCCAATAATGTTCATAGCCCAAATCCTCAAAGACAGCGGTATCAACTTGGGAAGCCATCGCTTTGGTCTCTTGCAAACAAACGACATCAGGCGCTGCTGCCTTTAGCCAATCAGCAAAACCTTTATTTAGCGCGGCCCGTATTCCATTGACGTTATAAGATAGAATTTTCAAGAGATGTTTTTTACAAAAATAAAAAAACAACGGCTGTAAAGACGTTTAAAATTATCTCAGAGGGAAGAATATATCAAAGCTTTTTCAACAATTCGCTTAAAGATAATTTAGATTGAAGTAATTCGCTTATTGAGCTTATAGGTATTCGGTCTTGCTTCATACTGTCACGATCTCTAATGGTAACAGTTTCATCTTCCAGTGTCTGATGATCTACCGTCACACAGTAGGGTGTTCCTAGCGCATCTTGTCTTCTGTAACGCCTACCTACAGCATCTTTTTCGTCATAGGCAATCGAAAAGTCCCACTTGAGTTCTGTTACAATTTTTTTAGCGACATCCTGAAGCCCATCTTTTTTTATCAACGGTAAAACCGCCAATTTTGTGGGTGCTAACACAGGAGGAATCTTCAACACAGTTCTACTGGAGCCGTCCTCTAAGGTCTCTTCTGTCAATGCCTTAGAGAAAACTGCCAAGAACATCCGATCTAGTCCTATGGAGGTCTCTACTACATAAGGAACATAATTTTCATTTCTCTCAGGGTCGAAATATTGAAGTTTTTTTCCTGCGAATTTTTCGTGGCTACTCAGGTCAAAATCTGTTCGGGAATGAATACCCTCTAATTCTTTAAACCCAAATGGGAATTGAAATTCTATATCCGTTGCCGCATCTGCATAATGGGCAAGTTTTTCATGGTCGTGGAAACGGTAATTTTCTTTCCCCAAACCAAGGGAATGGTGCCACTTTAATCTTTTTTCTTTCCAATGCTCATACCATTCTTTTTGGGTACCAGGTGGAATAAAAAATTGCATTTCCATCTGTTCAAATTCTCGCATTCTAAAAACAAACTGACGAGCAACGATTTCATTCCTAAAAGCTTTACCTGTTTGCGCAATCCCGAAAGGGAGTTTCATACGTCCCGATTTTTGAACGTTTAGAAAATTGACAAAAATCCCTTGCGCAGTTTCTGGCCTTAAATATAAATCCATGGCTGTATCGGCAGAAGCACCTAGTTTGGTGCCAAACATCAGGTTAAATTGTTTTACGTCCGTCCAGTCTCTCGAACCCGATTCTGGGCAGGCGATTTCTAACTCTTCGATCAAAGCCTTTACATCGGCTAGGTTCTCTTTCTCCAATGATTTACCCATTCGTTTGAGAATACTTTCTGCCTTTCTTTGATACTCAACCACACGGGGATTGGTACTCAGAAATTGTGCCTTGTCGAAATCCTCCCCAAAACGTTTTGCAGCTTTAGCAACCTCCTTGTTGATTTTTGCCTCAATTTTGGCAACATAGTCTTCGATTAAAACATCTGCGCGGTATCTTTTTTTTGAGTCTTTATTGTCAATCAGGGGATCATTAAAAGCATCGACGTGACCTGACGCTTTCCATGTAGTCGGGTGCATGAAAATCGCGGCATCTATTCCAACGATGTTCTCGTTCAGCTGCACCATGGCTTTCCACCAATATTCTCTAATGTTATTTTTTAAAGCAGCACCGTTCTGACCGTAGTCATAAACGGCACTTAAACCATCGTAAATTTCACTGGAGGGGAAGATAAAACCATACTCTTTGGCATGGGAAATAACCTTCTTAAAGTTATCTGATTGCTGAGTCATGGCGTAAAAATAAGCCTTTTTCGTATTTTTAGAAGGTCTTGAATCTTTTTCGATGAAAAATTTCTTATTACCTAGCCTTAAAGTTTTTGCTTCACTTTTTTTTCCGAAGCTTTGTCCTGGCTGCCTCAACATTTTGGATTTGGAGGAGCGTGTGATTTGTTTTCAATGCCAAATGAGCTTACCACTTACGGATCATTATTTAGATACTTCTAATGTGCTATGGGAAAAATTAAATCAAATGTTACCTGTTGAACGTGCCATAGCCTTATTTTTTTTTCAGAAGAATAGCAATGTTGAGTCTTTACTTTATCAGTTGAAGTACCGTGGTCATCAACAAATTGGAACTTTTTTGGCAAATTGGTTGGGTCCTCAAATAAAAAACACAAAAGTATTTGACGGAGTAGAGGCCTTAATTCCCTTACCACTACATCAAGAAAGGCTAAGGCAAAGAGGATACAATCAAGTTCAGTTTTTTACCGAAGCGCTGGCTGCACAACTCGAGTTACCCGTAGTTGATGATTTAGTTTTTAGAAAAAAGAAAACAAAACAATTGGCAAAACTGAAATCCAATAATCGTTGGGAAGAAGTTTCCGACGCATTCGATTTAAAAAAAAATAATTCTTATGGAGAAAAACATTGGCTTTTGGTTGATGATGTGATCACCACAGGTGCTACGATTGTCAATTGTGGAAAGACAATTTTGGAACAACAGGGAGGAAGGCTGAGTATTGTCTCATTGGCTACTAGGATGTCTTGATAATATTGTGTTATTTTTGTTGCCACAACCCGATGGGATGAAAAGATTTGGATATCACTTTTTACTTTTTTTGTTTGCCATTTCACTGAACCAATGTGCTAGAAGAACTACCCCTACGGGAGGACTAAAGGATACCCTGCCCCCAGTAATGATCAATGCTTCCCCAAAAATCAATACTACTTTTTTTGATAAGGAAAAAATCACCATCACTTTTGATGAGTATATTAAATTAACCGATCTCACCAAACAATTGATTATTTCACCACCACTAGAAACCAATCAATACAAAGTAAAACCTCAGGGGACGGTTTCCAAAAAAATTCAAATTGAGCTACTCGATTCTCTTCTAGCGAATACTACATATACTTTTAATTTTGGTGAGAGCATAATTGATAATAATGAAGGTAACAAACTTCCCTTTTTTAACTATGCACTTTCGACAGGGGCAGTAATCGACTCTTTGGAAATCAAAGGAAAAATTAGTGATGCATTCGATAGGATAACCGAGCCTTACACAGCGATTTATCTTTATCCAATTGACAGTACCCATACGGATTCAACTGTTTTTTTGAAAAAACCTTTTTATGCGACCAGTACTTTGGATTCAGTGGTTTATAATTTTAAAAACCTTAGACCTGATACTTACCAAATTATTGCCATGAAGGATATAGGGGGAAATTATCTGTTTAACCAAAATGTGGATAAAATTGGTTTTTTGGATCAACCGATAACGCTTCCTGGAGACAGCCTAATCAACTTTAGAATTTTTAAAGAAGAACCCAATCTATTTTGGTCTCGTCCTTTTTTTATAAATAAAAATAAAATCGGTTTTGGCTACTTCGGAAAACCAGATCCCTCCGCAATTGAAGTTAAAAGTAAGGTGCCTAGGAATTTTAGATACTTAATCAATAGAAATACGGAAACTGATACATTGAATTTTTGGTTTAGAGGTTCGGAGATTGATTCGCTTAAATTTGGAATTAAAGAAAAAGACACGACTAAACTCTACACGATTAAATTCAAGGACATCCAACCCGATTCTTTGGTGATTAGTTCGATTACTAAAAATTCATTGGAATTAATAGATAGTTTTAAAGTCAAATCCACCTTGCCATTGGTTAAGGTTAACATGGATTTGATAAAAATTGTCGGATTAGATTCTTTGGAAGTTCCTTTTAAAGTGACTTTGGATAAAAATTATGACAAGCTTGCTCTTACTTTTGACCCTTTGCCAAACGACAAATATAAAATTGAATTCTATCCAGAGGCTTTGGTTGATTTTTGGGGACAGACCCATGACACGCTGAGATTCAATGTTAATACACGTGCTATAGCCGATTACGGGAATCTTTTTCTACAGATCCAAAGAGAGGACAAAGATCCATTTATACTGGAATTGGTTGATCTAAAAGGCGAAGTGCTTAGACGCTATGATGAACTTAACGATTTGGATTATTATGAATTCAAATATTTGCTACCAGGAAACTACTTGTTTAGATATACCCGAGATAAAAACGGAAATAAAAAATGGGATACGGGGAACTATCTTAAAAAAATTCAACCGGAAATGGTTTATTATTCTCCGGACACTATTGAGTTGAGAGCCAACTGGGATATCAATCAACAATTGAAAATTCCTTTAGAAACAAACTCTATTTTCTCCGATTGACTCCCTTGAATTTTTAAATAAATAGTATCTTTAAAACAAAAATAATGGGCGTAGGCAATATCGTTTTAGCATCTATTTTGGTTTGTATAGTCATCGGCGTAGTGGCCGTGATCCAATCAAGACTTTAAACCATTTACACGACCTTTTCAAACCCCTGTATTCCTTGTACGGTGGTGTATTTCATTGTGAACTTTTTGTCGGGATTAATGATCTTGTAACAAGTTTGTACCGCCAAAGTAGCCTCGTGAAAACCACACAGGATAAGCTTTAATTTTCCAGGATAAGTATTGACATCGCCCACGGCAAAGACACCAGGGATATTGGTTTGGTAATCTAAGGAATGGTTAACCTTGATCGCATTTTTCTCAATTTTCAGTCCCCAGTTTCCAATAGGACCTAACTTTGGTGAGAGCCCAAAAAGTGGCAACCAATAATCTACCGATATTGTTCTAGGCTCACGATCTTTTTGATGTAATTCAATAGTTTCTAAGGCATCGTTTCCACCTATATTTTTTACTTCAGAATGGGTATACAATTCAATTTTTCCTTTCTCTTGAAGTTGATAAACTCGAGCGACAGAATCTTTGTGTGCGCGGAACATGTCTGAACGATGAACTAGCCCAACGGGTAAAGTACTATTTTCAGCAAAATAAATCGCCCAATCTAGTGCAGAGTCACCTCCCCCAGAAATAAATACCCTTTTATCAAGAAATGATTCTGGTTCTCTGACCATGTATTCAACGCCTTTTTTCTCAAACTTTTCGAGTCCCTCAATCAGGGGTTTTCTAGGTTCAAAACTTCCTAATCCTCCCGCAATAATGACCGTGGGAGCATGGTGTTGGGTGCCTTCACTTGTTGTAACTATAAAGCTACCGTCTTCTTTTTTTTCGATATTTTCAGCTCTTTCACCCAAAGTAAAACCAGGTTGAAAGGGTTCCGCTTGCTTTTCAAGATTGTCAATCAAGTCTCCAGCAAGAATACTGGGGAAACCTGGTATATCGTAAATGGGTTTTTTGGGATAAATTTCTTTAAGCTGTCCTCCAATTTGTGGGATAGCGTCAATGACATGACAGCGTAATTTCATCAGCCCTGCTTCAAAAATCGTAAATAGCCCTACCGGCCCTGCTCCAATAATGATGATGTCTGTTTTAATCATTTTTTTTTGATTAGTGATTCTGTTACTTTATTCATTTCTTTGACTTTGAATTCGAAATCGTCTTTCAATGTCTTTCTGTACTTTCTAAGTGTTTCTAGTAGAGGGTCAATTTCCTCAGGTAAAACCTCTTCTAGCCATTGACGTAATCTTTTGGCTACAGTGGGCGATTTACCATTAGTCGAAATTCCTATTTTTAAATTGCCTTTGGTTACAATACCTCCCATATAGAAATCGCATTGATCGGGGGTATCAGCTACATTAACTAAAATGTGGCGCTTTTTACAATCACTGTTAACCTTTAGGTTCACTCCGACATTGTCCGTTGTAGCGATCACAATGTTTTTCTTCCTCAAGTAACGTCTATGATACTTCTTGAGGATGACCTTGACTGGTTTGTCTTCAATAAACGCTTTTGTCTCTTCTCTGAGGAAAGGAGATACAATTGTCACTTGTGCTTCGGGACTGGACTTGTACAAAAACTCCAATTTTTCCAATGCGACATAGCCTCCGCCAACAATAAGAAACTGCAGCTGTTTGGCTTTTAAAAAAATGGGATAGAGGGTATTCATATTACTTAAACTTCTTTAAACACTTGCATGACAATGATTTTCAATCCACGACAACAACGGTTGTGTATGTTCTACATATTCTTTAGCAAAAGATTTCGTTGGCTTTTCATTTTGCATTTTCATGACATCCTCTTTAAAACTGTAAGGGTGCTCGTTAGCATATTCAGGATAAGTTGTATCGAAGGCATCAATGATAGAGACATGGCTATTTATTTTAGCACTACTTTTAGTCAAGATTGCTTTGGCACCTCTTATTCTAGCATTGTAGGCATGGTAAATAGCGTCAGAATAGCGATTGTTATCGAGTGCTTCTTCCGCCCATTGAAAGGCTTCACTTGCATCGAAGAGCAAGGTTTGAACCAAATCAATGGTCACGCCCGCACACTCTCCAATACCAATTGCCTTTTCGTATTTTTCCTTTACCCCCCAATCAATAAAGTCATCATCAGTCAGGTTATCTACTTCACTGTAATGCTTCAAGCTTTGATAGAAATAGTCTTTGGTCTTTCGGTCATAATAATCGAAAAAGTCTTCATTTTCCTCACGGTTATTTTGGAAATCATCTAAAACCCATCGTAATACCGCGGGGGTTCTTTTGGATGGAACTTTAAGCAATTTATCGGCAAATCTTCCTTTACCGTTACCCAATACACCGCCACCTAAAAGTATTTGTGTAGCGGGAGCAATTTTACCATTGGATTTAACCGTCATTCCTTGAAAGCCGATTTGTGCCAAAGTGTGCTGTCCACAGGCATTCATACACCCGCTTATCTTGATATCGATCTGATGGTTTTGGATTAATTCGGGGTATTCTTTTTCGATGATCTCTTGTAATACTTTGGCTAATCCCATACTACTGGCAATACCTAGATTACAGGTGTCTGTTCCTGGGCACGCCACAATATCATTGATACGCTGGAAACCGATTCGATCTAATTGTAACTTCTTTAAAGCTAAATAAAGGGCAGGGATATGTTCCTCTTTAACATCTCTAAGTAAAATACTTTGCCCATAGGAAAAACGACTGTCGTCTCCAGTAAAATCGAGAATAATTTTGGCGAGTTGCTTTGCCTTGGTTGAGGATAAATCTCCGACACTAATTGGTATTCCAACTGCAAAATATCCATCTTGCTTTTGTGGGTACAAATTGATTTTTTTCCAACTCTCGTAGGCTGGGTCATCCACCTTTATAGGTTCAATACTCTGGTATTGTGGCACTTTAATTACCCTTTCTGCTCCCTTGATGGGGTGTGTTTTTTTATCTAAACCATTTTCTTCAATTGCTACCAAATGGAGGAATTTATCCAATCCGATTTCTTTAATAAGAAATTTAAGTCTTGCCTTATTTCGTCGATTGCGTTCGCCATGGCGATCAAAGATTCTAATGACTGCCTCACTAAAAGGAATGATCCGATCAGTTTCAAGAAAATCAAAAACTTCATTGGCGCTCATTGGCTGTGAACCGATTCCACCTCCAAGTAAAACTCTAAAACCTTTTTTGCCATTTTTAATTCTCGGGATAAAACCTAAATCATGAATAAATGTCAATGCTTGGTCATCTGCTGAACTGGAAAATGCTACTTTGAATTTTCTTCCCATTTCCTGACACACAGGGTTTCTTAAAAAATACTCAAAATACTCATGTGCATAGGGAGTTAGATCAAAAGCCTCATGGGGATCAACACCAGCATATACAGAAGCAGTAACGTTTCTTACTGTATTTCCGCAAGCCTCTCTAAGGGTAATATTATCTTTTTCTAGCATTGCCCAAAGTTCTGGGGTTCTGTCTAGCGGAACATAATGCAGCTGAATGTCCTGTCTTGTAGTAATATGAAGATTGCTACTCGCGTACTCATCAGAGACGTCAGCCATCCGTATGAGTTGTCGGGCAGTGAACCTACCCAAGGGCAATTTAATTCTAATCATTTGGACACCTTGTTGCCGTTGTCCATAGACGCCACGAGCAAGCCTTAAGCTTCTGAATTTTTCTTCGTCAATTTCATCGTTGTTATGGGCGTTGATTTTCTTTTCTAAATCTAGTATGTCCCGCTCAACAATGGGGTTTTCAATTTCTGTTCTAAAACTTTTCATTTCTTATTGAATAAAGCCTACTCCGGCAGTATTGTTAGTATTTGCATCAATTAATATAAAAGCCCCAAGATTTTTGTTTGTCTTGTAAGGAGCATACATCAACGGCTGAGCCAGTTGAAGGTTAACTTCTCCGATGTCATTCATCTTGAGGGTGTCTGATGGGATAGTGCTCCACGCCTCCCAATCCATTTTAGAATCAATTCCTCTAATTTTTGCCAAACTTTTATGGATTCCGTGCTGTATCCAATATTTACCGTAAGGGTTCAGATGTTCAGGTTGCATCCAACATACTTTAGCTTTTATTTGTTTGTCGGTTTTTAAATTGTGATTCGTCTTTACAAAAGCATTTCCTCTAGAAGCATCAATTTCATCTTCTAAAAGAATGGTGGCATTTTCCCCAGCAGCTACCTTCTTTTTTTGATCACCATATTTTTCTATGGATTTGATTCTTGTCTTAATTCCAGATGGAAAGACTTCTATTTCATCTCCTTCTGTAAAAAAACCGCTTTTCACCTTACCCGCAAATCCACGATAGTCATGGTGGTCTTCTGTCTTTGGTCGAATAACATTTTGAACCTGCACATAACTATCGAAACCGTTATTGAGTTTTATTTCGAGTGATTCAATCAGGGTCAATAAATCAACACCATCATACCAAGACATATTTTCACTTTTACCGATGACGTTATCACCTTTCAAGGCAGAAACTGGAATGAAATTTAGCGTTGGATTCCAATCGTATTGATTGACCAATTGTAAAATATCAGATTTAATGGCTTCAAATTGACTTTCGCTGTAGTCAATCAAATCCATTTTGTTGATGGTAAAGATTAAATTCTTAATTCCCAAAAGTTGGGTAATATAAAGGTGTCTTTTGGTTTGTTCCATGACGCCTTTTCGAGCGTCAAGAAGAATAATCGCAACATTGACATTTGAGGCACCTGTTACCATATTCCTGGTATACTCCACATGCCCCGGTGCATCTGCAATGATAAATCTCCTTTTGGGTGTACTAAAGTAAAGATGAGATACATCAATGGTAATTCCCTGCTCTCTTTCGGTCAGCAAACCATCTGTGGCTAGAGAAAAATCCAAATAGTCATAACCTAAAGATTCGCTTTTTGCTTCAATATGTTCAACCTGATCTATCTTTAATGATTGGGTTTCGTATAATAGTCTGCCGATGAGGGTACTTTTACCATCATCCACACTTCCTGCAGTTGTAATTCTTAAGATTTCCATTCTCTGGGATATAGTTTTAGAAATAACCTACTTTTTTTCGCTCCTCCATTGCGCCCTCAGAGCGTTTATCGTCCATTCTTGCACCTCTTTCTGAAATAGAAGAACCTCTAATTTCGTCTATTACTGTGTCCAAATCAACAGCTTCGGAGGGGACTGCAGCAGTACAACTCATATCGCCAACAGTTCGGAATCTAACGCTTTCCTCAAAGGCAGCATCAGTGTCATGCATTATAAAATCAGAGCAAGGCATTAATTGACCGTCACGAAGGAATACTTTTCTTCGGTGAGAAAAATAAATCGATGGGATTTCCAATTGTTCATGTCTAATGTATTCCCAGACATCCAATTCAGTCCAATTACTAATCGGAAATACTCTAATATTTTCGCCAGTATGGATTTGTCCATTAAGGATATCAAATAATTCGGGACGCTGCAGTTTTTCATTCCATTGACCGAAATCATCACGGACAGAGAAAATACGCTCTTTCGCTCTTGCTTTTTCTTCATCTCTTCTGGCACCGCCCATACAAGCGTCAAACTTTAATTCTTCAATTGTTTCTAGAAGGGTTGTGGTTTGCAAAATATTTCGACTTGCATATTTGCCTTTTTCTTCGACAACTTTTCCTTGGTCAATACTATCTTGGACATTCCCTACGTGGAGCTTTACCGAATATTTTTTTACCAGTTCATCTCTTAATGCAATCGTTTCTGGGAAATTATGTCCAGTGTCAATATGCAATAATGGGAAAGGGATTTTAGCGGGTAAAAAAGCTTTTTGGCAAAGGTGTAAAAGTACAATAGAGTCCTTGCCTCCCGAAAAAAGCAAGACAGGTTTCTCAAATTGACCAGCTACCTCTCTGATAATATAGATGGCTTCTTCTTCTAAATGGGATAATGTATCCATTAAATTACGATTTCTGATTTAGGTGTAGGCCACACTCTTTTTTACTTTCTTCCCACCACCAGCGACCAGCTCTGATGTCATCTCCTTCTTTAATGGGGCGAGTACAGGGTGCACAGCCGATGCTGACAAAACCTTTGTGGTGCAAAGAATTTTGGGGCACCTGATTAATTTCTAAATATTTTACAACGGTTGACAACTCCCAATGAGCCAAAGGATTAAACTTAGGTAAACCAAAGGCATTGTCATAACCAAATAGATTTATCTCACTTCTTGAATTGCTTTGGGAGGCTCGTAGGCCTGTAATCCAGAGATCAACTCCCTTTAGCGCACGTTGCAGGGGATTTACTTTTCTAATTGAGCAGCATTCTTTTCTGTTCTCAACACTCTCGTAAAAACTGTAATGGCCCTTTTGCTCCACAAGTTTTTCTACAGATTCCGTGTTGGGAAAGTAAGTAATGACATCTTTATTATATTTTTTTTGTGTTTGGTCAATTACTTTATAAGTCTCTTCAAATAATCGACCTGTATCTAGAGTAAATACTTTAATTGGATAATCATTTTTAAAAATGACATCTGTAATGACTTGATCTTCCTGTCCGAATGAGGTGGAAAAAGCCATATTTTTAAATCCAAGATTTATTAAGTTTTCAAAAGACTCTTCCAAATTGAAGTTTCTGAAAACTTCATTAAGTTTTTCTATTCGGTGATTTTCCATTTTGATTTATTTTTTACCCCAACGTAGTTTGTTCCAAAGTCGCTCGTGAAAAAAATAAAGAACAATTTTTGTTCCCCACTCAATAAATCCGATTGAAAGTGCTTGAGAAATTGTTCCAGTGATAAAGTAGGCGATTAAAATTGTATCTAATGTCCCTACCAATCTCCAGCTTATTGCTTTTAAAGCACTTCTAGAGATAGATTCTTTAGCAGCATTAGTATTTTTTTCTTTATTTTTTCTTGACAAATGAAGGTCTAAAAACATGATTAAGATTCTATTAATAATTTGCCAAATTTAAGTCGTAATTAAATATTAAACAAATAATTCCTATAAAGTTTATAGGATTTAGGGGGTTTAAAAATTATTTTTCTAATTTTGTCGCGTATTATTATGATTTCAAAAAAATGTAAATACGCCATAAAGGCTTTGTTATATCTAGCTGATCATCAATCGGAAGATCGGTCTATCTTTTCATCTGAGATTGCCGAAAAGGAGAATATTCCGAAGAAATTTTTAGAAACCATATTAAGAGAACTCAGGAATTTTAAACTACTACAGAGTCATAGAGGAAAGACAGGAGGCTATCGACTTATCAGAGATCCCAGAGAAATTTATCTCGCGGAGTTAATACGTCAAGTAGATGGACCAATAGCCATGTTGCCATGTGTTTCACTTAATTATTACGCAGCTTGCGAAGAATGCAACGAGGACATTTGCCAAATCAAAAATGTATTTGAGAAAGTAAGGGATAAGACCCTAAAAGTGTTGACCAAGACCTCGATTGATTCTATGAGAAATAAGGTTTAAAGCCTATTGATAAAACTTCCTAGTGAATCTTTAAATTGAATACCCTCCAGCCTTCTTAGCTTGTTGAGTTTTTGATGAGATTCTAATCCCCAAAGTAGAAATTCCATAAGAAAATATTGATCTTTTTTATCCAAATCAGCCAAATGTTTTTTAGCGATTTTACTTAGTCCGTGAACGTCATCTAAGGCTTTTTTATAGTTTTTTTCACTTAGGTCATCCTCCAAAAAAAGTTCATTGTCCTTAAAGAACCATCCTAATATTTCGTCATATGGTCCGGGTTCGTTGGGTTTTTCTAACTTTTCAATTTTCGGAAAATATTTAGGAAATAAACTTTTGATCGACATAGAAATTAAGTGAAATGAAACCTCATTGGCTCCCTCTTGCTCACCTTCGTAAACCAGTTCGATTTTACCATTAATTGCAGGAATAACTCCGAGAAAATCTGTCATTCTGATACAAGTATTTTCATCTTGAGTGATTAGTAAGCGTCTTTCTGCGCTGCTAAATAAATTTTCATAAGCTGTAATACTCATCCGAGCACTAACGCCACTTTTGGCGTCAACATATTCACTTTTCCTCGCCTCAAAACCAATTTGTTCCAAGAGCTCTTTTGCAAGTTCCGGTATATGGATGTTTGTTGCTTTTTCTGGGCTAATCTGCGCTTCCTGTTCAGTAATTCTTTTAGCGATTTCTACATTATGTGGATAGTGTGTCAAAATTTGAGACCCGATTCTATCTTTAAGGGGGGTAACGATATTACCTCGATTGGTGTAATCCTCAGGGTTTGCCGTAAATACAAACTGGATTTCAAGGGGAAGTCTCAATTTGAATCCCCTAACTTGAATCTCCTTTTCCTGTAAAATAGAGAATAACGCAACTTGAATCCGTGCTTGTAAATCAGGTAATTCATTGAGTACAAAAATGCAACGATGAGCTCTTGGGATCATTCCAAAGTGAAGTACCTTTTCATCAGCGTAAGTCAATTTGAGTGTTGCAGCTTTTATAGGGTCTACATCCCCAATTAAATCTGCAACCGTTACATCTGGCGTAGCTAATTTTTCAAAAAAACGTTCTTCTCGATGCATCCAAGTAATAGGGGTCTCATCTCCTTTTTCAGCAATCAATTCTTTAGCAAAACTGGAAATGGGCTTGAGCGGATCATCGTTGATTTCAGAACCGGAAATAACAGGAATCCACTCGTCTAATAATCCTGTCATTTTTCGAGCTAAACGAGTTTTAGCTTGACCTCTTAAACCTAATAGGTTGATATTATGACCAGAAAGAATTGCTCTTTCCAAATCTGGAATAACGGTGTTGTCATAACCGATTAGTCCATCAAAAGAAGTTTCACCTTTACTAATTCTAGCTCTTAAATTATCTGCCAGTTCTTGTTGAATGGTTTTGGGTTGATATGATGTTTTTTTTAGTTCTTTTAGGGTAATATTTTTAGGTTGCTCCATTTCTATCCAAATCGTTTTTTTCTATTTTTTTCATAATCTTCAAAAATCATCTCACCGAGATTATTTAATCCAGTGAAAAAGGCTTTCCCTTGGTTCACTTTGGTGAATTCCTGAACAAATTGCTTTAGGTAGGGGTCTGAGGCGATCATAAAGGTAGTAATGGGGATTTTCAACTTTTTTGCTTGACGAGCCATCAGGTAACATTTTTCAACAATTTGACGATCGAGTCCTACACTGTTTTTGTAATAGCTTCCATCAGGCATCTTCAAACAACTTGGCTTACCATCAGTGATCATAAAGATTTGTTTGTTGGTATTCCTTTTTCTTCTGAGCATATCCATTGCCAACTCTAGTCCAGCAACAGTATTGGTGTGATATGGACCTACTTGTAAGTAAGGTAATTCTTTTATGGAAATGGGTCGGGCATCATTTCCGAAAACCAAAACATCCAGCGTGTCTTTGGGATATCTGGTGGTAATAAATTCAGCCAAAGCCATTGCTACTTTTTTTGCTGGAGTAATGCGATCTTCCCCATATAGAATCATACTGTGACTTATGTCGATCATTAAGACCGTACTCATTTGAGATTTATGGTGGTTTTTTTCCACGACCAGATCGTCTTCAGTGAGATGGAAATCGTGAATTCCAGAATTTATCTGAGCGTTTTTGATGCTTTCTGTGAGGACGATATTTTCAATAGGATCTCCGAACTGAAAGTTTGTTAATTCACCAGAAATCTCGTCTCCAATACCTTGATGCTTGGTGCTGTGATTTCCCATACCTGATCGCTTCAACTTGCCAAAAATTTGTTTTAAAGCATATTCCCTCAAAATTTTTTCGGTCTTTGCAGTTATTCCCATTGAACGTTCGCTTCCATCAGGTTTGATTTCCGCTTTGATGTACCCCTTATCGAGTAAATCTTCTATAAAATCATCAATGGTGTAATTTTCATCGGTAAGTTGATATTCCTCGTCCAACTCTCTTAGCCAATCAATGGCTTCATCAAAGTCTCCAGAGGTATGCGTGATTAGTTCTTTGAAAATCTCAAAAAGCTTTTCAAAAGGAGATTGATCCTTTGACTCAGGTTTTTTGAATAAAAGGCCTGTTCTGAAATCAGAAAACTTCATATTAATTCATTAACATAGCAATTACTACCAAAGGTAGTTTAAAATTGAACTAAAGAAAAGTGATTTATTCTAGAAATTTATAGCGGGTTGATATCTTTTTCCAACATGAAAGTTTTCTCGTAACAATGAATCCTATTTAATAATAGGTAGTGCTAATTTTTGAGGATGTTTTTTGCTTTAATTTATTGATTGAAGGAACGTGTTTTTCGATTGAATCTCTGGTTTAAAACCTTAAATTTTATCTTTATTTTTTTTATTTCTGACCGAGACTATTCTTCCTTGAAGACCAGGTTTTTAAACTAAGACATCATTTGAAAAGAAATTTTTAATGTTATCCCAAAGGCATTCTTTCAAATGGGGAAATTTTCAATGTAAATTTTCCTTAAAAATGCTATATTTGCAGAGCATTATGAAAAATAAATCAGAGGCGACTATTAGGTCCCTCTTTTTTTTGATATGAATTTTAGTGAAAAAGTTGCGTCTTTGTTATCAGTTGCATTAGAAAACTTTCCAGATATTTTTTTGGTTGATTTTAAGGTTTCAGCCGACAATTCAATTAAGATTATACTGGATGGCGACAAAGATGTAAATGTAAAAGACTGTATAAATATCAGTCGTGAGATTGAGGGATCGCTTGACCGTGAAGTCGAAGACTTCAGTTTGGAGGTGGCCTCAGCAGGAGTTGGAAGCGCGTTAAAGTTTCCAAGGCAATATTATAAGAACATTGGCAGAAAACTCGAGGTTGTTCTAACTGATGGAGCATTAGTCTCGGGTGAATTGACCAAAGTAGAAGATCAGCAAATCGAACTGCAATGGAAACAAAGAGAACCCAAAGCAGTTGGTAAAGGTAAAATAACAGTAACTAAAAATAAAACCATCGCCTTTGATGAAATTAACCAAAGTAAGGTGATGATAAAATTTTAATCTAATGGAAAATCTAGCATTAATTGAATCTTTTTCAGAGTTTAAAGACGAGAAATTAATTGATCGTGTAACCCTCATGGTAATTTTGGAGGAGGTCTTCAGAAATACACTAAAGCGAAAGTTTGGATCGGACGATAATTTTGATATTATCATTAATCCTGATAAAGGAGATTTGGAGATTTGGAGAAATAGAATTGTTGTTAAAGATGGTGAGGTTGAGGATCCCAATCAAGAAATTGAATTGAAAGATGCACAAAAAATTGAGCCAGACTTTGAAGTTGGTGAGGATGTTTCTGAAGAAGTCAAACTTGTTGACTTAGGAAGAAGATCCATACAGACCTTACGTCAAAATCTTATTTCAAAAATATTTGAACACGATAGTACCAATACTTTTAATCAATTTAAGGATCGTACGGGAGAGCTTTTTACTGCTGAGGTGCATCATATCAGAAATAGGGAAGTGATTCTTTTGGATGATGATGATAATGAGATTATCCTACCTAAGGATCGACAGATTCCCAACGATTTTTTTAGAAAAGGGGACAATGTAAGAGGGGTGATTGAAATCGTTGAGTTGAGAGGAAATAAACCGAGAATTATTCTTTCCAGAACTTCACCTATTTTTCTTGAAAAATTATTTGAACAAGAAATCCCTGAAGTATTTGATGGATTGATTACCATTAAAAAAGCAGTCAGAATTCCGGGAGAAAAGGCAAAAGTAGCTGTGGATTCTTACGATGACCGAATCGATCCAGTTGGTGCCTGTGTTGGGATGAAAGGATCTCGAATTCACGGAATTGTTCGCGAGTTGGGTAATGAAAATATAGACGTTATCAATTATACTAACAACTTGCAATTATTTATTACTCGAGCTTTAAGCCCAGCAAAAATTAATTCGCTTAAAATCGATGAAGACACCAAAAGAGTCCAAGTATTCCTCAACCCTGACGAAGTTTCCAAAGCTATTGGTAGGGGTGGACACAATATAAGACTGGCAGGTAAATTGACTGGATACGAAATTGATGTTTACCGAGAGGGTGTAGAGGAAGACGTTGAATTGGCTGAATTCAGTGATGAAATCGACTCTTGGGTGATCGATGAATTCAAAAAAGTTGGTCTGGATACTGCTAAGAGTATTCTCGAACTTGAAAAAGTAGATTTAATAAAGCGAACCGACCTGGAGGAAGAGACCGTTAGTGAGGTAATCCGAATTTTAAAAGCAGAATTTGAAGAGTAAACGTGGGGATTTTTCCTACTTTTGACACGGAATAAAATCTATATGGCAGAAACATCTACAAAAAGATTAAATGTTGCACTCAGAGAATTGAATATTTCTTTGGATCGTGCGGTCGAATTTCTGTCACACAAGAATGTTGAAATTGAAGCGCGCCCCACCACAAAGATCTCCAGGGATATTTATCAATTACTCTTGGATGAGTTTGAAACAGATAAATCCAAAAAAGATGCTTCTCAAGAAATAAGTGAGGAAAAGAAAAAGGAAAAAGAGACTTTAAGAGTTCTACAAGAACAAAAAGAACAAGAGCGACTTGAACAGCAACAAAAGCGTCAGGAGATCATCAAGGCTAAAGCAAATATTATTAAGCCTGTTACCCTTGGGAAGATAGACCTTGACCCACCCAAACCAAAATCACCGCCCGCCCCCCCTGCAGAAGAAAAACCAGTGGAGGTTAAGAAAGAAGATCAAGCGGTAGAAAAAGAAAAAGTTGTTGCTCCTCCCAAACAGGAGAAGAAAGAAGTAATTAAACAACCTGCTCCCACTGAAGAGTTAGAAAAACAAACAGATGGGTCAATAAAGACAAAATATAAAACTCTTTCAGGTCCAAAAATCACAGGTCAAACGATAGACCTTGATGAGTTTAAGAAAAAAGAAAAGACGGTTGAAGAAGCTCGAAAAAGAAAGAGAAAAAGGATAAGTAAGGAGACTACTCCCAAGCCTGGAGCTAACAACAGATCAAACAACAACAATAATAATAACCAAAGGAGAGGATCTTCAAATCAGAAACCTAGGCAGGAGCAAACTGTCAAAGCTGAGCCTACTGATGAGGAGGTGCAAAAGCAAATCCGTGAGACCCTAGAAAAACTTCAAGGGAAAACCAATAAGTCCAAAGGAGCAAAATACAGAAGAGACAAAAGAGATCAGCACCGTCAAAAATCGGAAGATGAGTTGGCAGAAATTGAAGCCAGCAGTAAAATATTAAAGGTGACTGAATTTATTACTGTAGGTGAGATTGCTACTCTAATGGAAATTAGCTCTACCGAAATTATATCCGCTTGTATGTCATTGGGAATTATGGTAACCATGAATCAGCGATTGGATGCAGAGACCTTGAGTATTGTTGCGGATGAATTTGGTTATCAAGTAGAATTTGTCAAAACTGAACTTGAAGAAAGTATTGAGGATACTGTTGATGAAGATGAAGAACTAGAATCTCGTGCTCCAATTGTGACGGTAATGGGACATGTAGATCATGGTAAAACTTCTTTACTTGATTACATTAGAGAAGAAAATGTCATTGCTGGTGAGTCCGGTGGAATTACACAGCACATCGGTGCCTATTCAGTTACACTTAAAGACAACCAAAAAATCACTTTCTTAGATACTCCTGGTCACGAAGCATTTACTGCAATGAGAGCTAGGGGAGCTCAAGTTACTGATATCGCCATAATTGTTATTGCTGCCGATGATGATATCATGCCACAGACTAAAGAAGCAATAAGTCACGCTCAGGCTGCAGGTGTGCCATTGATTTTTGCTATAAATAAAATTGATAAACCCAATTCAAACCCAGATAAGATTAAAGAGGCGCTTGCAGGAATGAATCTTATGGTTGAAGAATGGGGTGGAAAAATACAATCCCAAGATATTTCAGCACTTAAAGGAACTGGAGTAAATGAGCTTTTGGAAAAAGTACTTTTAGAGGCAGAGTTATTAGAATTGAAAGCTAACCCTAATCGTAAATCTAAAGGAACAGTTGTGGAAGCTTTCTTGGATAAGGGACGCGGCTATGTTTCTACCATTTTAGTCCAAACGGGATCTTTAGAGATTGGAGATTATATATTGGCAGGAAAGCATAGTGGAAAGGTAAAAGCGATGTTTGACGAAAGGGGAAACCCCCTAGAAAAAGTACCACCTTCAACACCTGTTTCTATCTTAGGATTGGATGGTGCGCCCCAGGCTGGAGATAATTTTAATGTTCTTCAAGACGAAAAGGAGGCCAAACAAATTGCTGCTAAAAGGACTCAATTGCTCAGGGAACAAAACGTTAGAACCCAAAGACATATTACGCTTGATGAAATCGGAAGGAGGATTGCTTTGGGCGAATTCAAAGAGTTGAATATGATTCTCAAAGGGGATGTTGATGGTTCCGTTGAGGCTTTGACTGACTCACTTCAAAAACTCTCTACGGAAGAAATTCAGGTGAATATCATTCACAAAGGCGTTGGAGCTATTACAGAATCTGATGTGCTATTGGCCTCTGCATCTGATGCAATTGTGATTGGATTTAACGTAAGACCTATGGGTAATGCCCGAGCAATTGCTGAAAAAGAAGAAATTGATATCCGTTCTTACTCCATTATTTATGACGCTATTAATGATGTAAAAGATGCAATGGAAGGCATGTTGTCCCCTGAAATGAAAGAAGAAATAACTGGGACTGCTGAAATACGTGAAACTTATAAAATATCCAAAGTTGGAACCATCGCAGGGTGTATGGTCACCACTGGAAAAATTTATAGAAATACTGGAATCCGATTGATACGTGAGGGTGTAGTGATTTTCTCAGGAAATTTAGCTTCATTGAAGCGATTCAAAGATGATGTTAAAGAAGTTTCGAAAGGCTACGATTGCGGACTTCAAATCAAAAACTACAACGACATCAATGAAGGAGATATATTAGAATGTTTCCAAGAGGTAGCCATCAAGAAAAAACTCTAATTCTTGATTTCCAACAAAAAAGCTGCTGGATAAGCCCTTTTTATTTCTTTTAATTTATTTAAACCGAAATAGTAGTCTTTGTACTTGCCCACTTGAACTTTATAATTAGGGGTTTCAAAACTCAAATTAACCTCCCAATCAGGGAAATCTTCTTTGAATTTTTCTAAAATACTTTTTGCTTTTTGATTGTCCCCATAATAAAGCTGAATGGTAAAAAATCTTGCAGCGTATGCAGTGCTATCAATCTGTTTTTTTACGGTCATCAGTTTTGTGACAAGTGAATCTTGTTTAATCATTACTTTTTCTGATTGAGCCCGTGCTAAGCTACTCGCTAATAGCACGAGTAGTATAGTAAATACGCTGGTTCTTAGAGAGAAATTCATCTCACAAAAGAACAAAAAAAAGAAAATATTGCACTTATATTTTTTCAATAAATTAAACAACTTATTTAGAATTGATATAAATTAACAAATTGTTAAATTGTAGGCTTTAACATCACAAGTCTATGACTTAAATTTGGGGTGGATTTTAGAAACAATATTATTTGATAGCCCTTCCTAACAAAATATATTTAATGATATTTAGACAACTCAATTTTTTGAGGCCTAATTTTCTACTTGGGTTTATTTTTTATTTAATGTTTTTTAGTAAGGCTATCGGTCAAGAGGCAGATGTTCAAGCAGGAAAAAAATTATTTAATGCCAATTGCGCCGCATGTCATAAGCTCAATAAAAAAGCCGTTGGTCCTGCGTTAAAAGGCGTCTCT
>CENJ01025310.1_pt1 | contig 31110 bp, 7 predicted proteins | sample 356161 | NCBI WGS metagenome assembly CENJ01 (sample SAMEA2619531, study PRJEB7988) | marine metagenome | biome: marine biome (ENVO:00000447); feature: surface water layer (ENVO:00002042); material: "saline water (ENVO:00002010), including plankton (ENVO:xxxxxxxx)" | depth 5 m | reverse complement strand
CGAGGAAAAAACTGTGGACCCTCAAGATGATAATGTACTTTATTATAGAGGCGGAGAGGTTTACGACATCGGTGTTTTAGACCTAAAGGACAACCAAACCCTATACTTGGAAGGTGGTGCCAGACTCAAAGGCATGGTCAGGATAAGAGATGCCAAAAATGTAAAAATTTTGGGTAGAGGCATCATCGATGGTACCGATAATAAAAGCAATGGAAACGGTCGCTTTAAAGATGAGCCTTGGCGACTTATTTACATGGAAAACTCCCAGAACGTTCAAATTCAAGGCATCACACTGTATAACAGTCTTAAATGGACAGTGCACCCATACAATGTTCGTAATCTCCAAATTGACAACATCAACATTGTGAATTGGGATTATGGATCTGACGGAATAGATCTTTCCTCTTGTAGCGATGTCAAAATATCCAACTCGTTTTTAAGAACTAACGACGACTGTATCGTCGTTAAGGCAATTAGTTTTGATGAAAAAATGCACTACCCCAATCCTCGTATTCAAAACCCAAATATTAAAAACATCTTAGTCGAAGGTTGCACCTTTTGGAATATGGATTACGGTAATATTTTCGACATCGGTTTTGAGTTGCGATGTGAAAAGATAAGCGACCTTACTTTTAAAGATTGCGATGTGTTAATTCAAGAAGGAAGGGGATCTGTTTTTACTATTCACAATAGTGATAATGCAGTAGTTGAAAATGTTTTATTTGATGATATTCGTGTGGAAAATGCAGATCTAGCTTCCAATAGCAAGCTCATTGATATTGCCATATTATTCTCAATTTGGAGTTATGATAAGTTTAATGACTATGAAATGATTAGGAAATACCGATACAACGACAGCTGGGATAATTTAATTCCTGTCCTTCCTGGAAAAGAAGCATTTCACGCTTCCCACCGAGGTCATGTCAAAAATATAACCCTAAGAAATATCCAAGTATTAGATGGTAAACTCCCCTACTCTGTTTTTAATGGCTTTGATGAAGATCATATCGTTGATGGCGTAGCTATTGAAAACATGACAGTAAGCGGTAAAAAAATAAAAAATAAAGAGGATTTAAAGTTATACACTAAATTTACTAAGAACGTAACTATAGAGTGATTTAAATGACTTTCTGAATCCAAGAAAAAGTTACGATGGTTAACAAATAGTAGCGTGAAGAATGAACGAAGATTATTAACCTGTCTCCTCCTTTTTCTAGTGCCATTAATGGTTTTTTCACAAACCTTTAAGGATAAAGCAATAGAAATGGGTATCGACCACTTTGCCCTAGATTCAAACGCAATGAGCGGTGGGGTAGCTATTTTTGATTTCAATAATGATGGCTTTGACGATCTCTATCTCAACGGGGGAGAAAATCCAGACAGACTCTATGAAAACATTGGTGGCAAATACTTTCGAGAGGTTACTGCCGAAATGGGAATAGCAAAAATCCTCAATCAGGTTAATACCATGGGCGTCGTTGCGGGGGATATTAATAATGATGGTTTTACAGATTTATTGATTTCAACGGCACAAAATCACCGTTGTTATTTACTAAAAAACAACAACGGAATTGGCTTTACTGACATTTCAGGTAGTGCGGGAATTAACCATGCTGTTTGGAGTAGCACCGCCACAATGAGCGATTACGACCTTGATGGTGACTTAGATATTTATGTTGGGAACTACGTTGAATACGACGGGCTTCCTTTTTCCATCAACCTTACAGGGCCAATCAGCGATTTTTTCTATCAAAACAACGGAGACGAAACCTTTACCTTATTGTCTAACCCCTTGTCTGACGATGATACAGGTGCCACTCTAGTAGCCTCGTTTACTGATTTTGACCAAGATGGAGACTCAGATTTATTTGTACTCAATGATTATGGAGACATCTTTGAACCCAATAAACTATTATTGAATACATACCCCCAAAATACTTTACAAGAAGTTGCTGTTTCAATGGGTTTTGATAATGAAATGCAAAGTATGGGATTGGCAACCGGAGATGTCGATGAGGACGGCGATTTGGATTATTACATCACCAATCTAGGCGATAACTTCCTTCTTGAAAACCAGGATGGATCCGGTTTTCTAAACATTGCGCAAAGTAAGAATGTCGATGATGGCGTAGGGTTTAGTTGGGGAACCGCATTTATGGATATCAATAATGACAGCTTTCTCGACCTTTATGTAGCTAAAGGATCAATTTTTGCCGAAGACGACACCCAAGCAAATAAACTCTATCAATACGACACAATGACTGATGCTTTTATAGACAACAGCATTGCGGAGGGAATGGCAGAACCCAATAGAGCCAGAGGAATGGCACATGGCGATCTTAACAACGATGGAAAAATTGACTTTGTAGTTTCTAATGTCAGAGCAAATCGCTCCAATCAAGGGAAAGCATTACTTTATATCAACCAAAACCGCAACAGCGGTAACTGGATTAAAATAATCCTTGAAGGAACAGTATCCAATAAAAGTGCGTATGGAAGTTCGATCATTGTCTCCGCTGGTGGACGTGAATTTATAAAAGAGCTCTCTGGAGGTACCAGCTATCTATCATCCCATAGTAATGCAATCCATTTTGGATTGGGAGACCTCGAAAACATCGACCAACTTACCATCAATTGGCCCGGCAAAAAAACAGAAACATTTACCGATCTTACTGTCAACAAAACCTATAAAGTCATTGAACAAGATCAGATTTATTCCTATAGTGCAAATTATATTGAAATCTGTGAAGGGGAGCGAATTTTTATCAATGGAGAGCGAATAACTTCATCTGGGATCTACACCAATACTTATGAAAAAACAGACGCTTTAGACGAAATCTCGATTACTAGAATTGAAATAAACAGTGCGTCAGACTGCCAGACCGAAAATAACGAAGATCAAATAATTGACAACAATCACTCGGTCGCCAGAAAATGGAATGAACTTCTTTTAAAATCAATCAGAAATGATTTTGCTCGTCCCACTGTCCACGCCAGAAATTTATTTCACACCTCCATAGCCATGTATGATGCTTGGGCAGCATTCAGTGATGCGGCAACTCCCTTTTTCCTTGGAAATACCCTAGGAGAATATACAGCTCCCTTTGAGGGAATTACCGCGCCTACTGAGATTGAATCGGCAAGAGAAGAAGCGATTAGTTATGCCTGTTTTCGTCTGTTGACCCACCGCTTTAAAAATGCACCCAGTTCTGTCGAATTAGCATATGATTATGAGGATTTAATGTTTGAATTGGGCTATGACCCCACCTATACCTCTACTGACTACACCAATGGGTCTCCAGCAGCTTTAGGGAATTATATCGCTCAGGAACTTATTAATTTCGGACTACAAGACGGTTCTAATGAAGTAAATGAGTATGTCAATCAGCACTATCAAGCAGGGAATTCGGCTCTTGTGGTTGACGAAACCGGAAATCCAAGTCTAACTGATCCCAATGTATGGCAGCCGCTTACCCTTAGTATTTTCATTGATCAAAGCGGTAATATTCTAGGAAATAACACGCCAGATTTTCTTAGCCCCGAATGGGGAAAAGTAATTCCTTTTGCGCTGGAAAATAACGATTTATCCATTTATGATAAAGATGGATTTAATTACTGGGTGTACAACGACCCAGGAGAGCCCGTAAAATTATCAAACACCTTAAAAGGGCTAGAAGATCCCTACAAATGGGGATTTGCAATGGTTGCTGCTTGGTCTTCTCATTTGACTCCCCTAGACGGAGAGGTGATTGATATTTCTCCTGCCTCTATTGGTAACGTAAAACTTTCGAATCTTCCAAAAAACTTTGGAGAATACAAATCCTTCTACAATTTTACAGCCGGTGGAGATAGTGGCCAAGGTCATCGAATAAATCCTGTGACCAACACAGCGTATCAACCTCAAATGGTAGCCCGCGGAGATTATGTTAGGGTTTTGGCTGAATTTTGGGCAGACGGACCAGATTCAGAAACACCACCGGGACACTGGTTTACAATACTAAATTACGTCAACGACCACCCACAAAACCTAAAAAAATTATCTGGTAAAGGTCATCGTTTGGATGACTTGGAATGGGATATAAAATCCTATTTTGCCCTAGGGGGGGCAATGCACGACGCTGCCATTTCAGCTTGGGGGCTAAAAGGCTATTACAACTATATCCGACCGATATCGGCAATCCGCTATATGGCAGGCAAAGGACAAAGCACGAATCAGACCAGTGAAAACTACCACGCTGAGGGAATTCCCCTAATTGAAGGGTATATCGAAGAAATAAAACCTGAGGACCCCCTGGCACTAAATCCTAATAATATTGGAAAAATCAAGATTAAATCTTGGAAGGGTAATCATTTTGTTGGCGATCCAGACAGCGAAATCGCTGGCGTCGGTTGGATTTTAGGTGAGGACTGGGTTCCTTATCAGCGACCTTCTTTTGTCACACCACCATTTGCTGGTTATGTTTCGGGGCATTCTACCTTTTCTAGGGCAGCAGCAAACGTTTTGGCACTTCTCACTGGAAGTAATTTCTTCCCCGGTGGGATGGGAGAGTTTGATGCGGAAAAAAACGAGTTCTTGGTTTTTGAAAATGGCCCCACTCAAAAAATAACATTACAGTGGGCAACTTATCAAGATGCATCCGATCAATGCAGCCTTTCTAGAATTTGGGGCGGAATACATCCACCTATTGATGATATCCCAGGACGAAAAATTGGACATCAAGTGGGTATCGCCGCTTTTGAAAAAGCCATAAAATATTTTCTAGGAGATCCCAACCAAGAGGAAAAATCATTTGAAGTCGCCGTGTATCCAACACCTATAAATCCCTTTGAAAACCTTCAAATCATCTATCAAGAACCTATTCAGGAAGCTGTTCAGTTTCAGTTATTCGACCTCAGCGGAAGGCTATTATGTGAAAAAGTTATTGAAAAGAACAATGAGGAAGTAATGAGCTTTAATGTATGTACACCTGAAAAAGGTCTTTATATTCTTATCGCTAACAGCAATGGAAAACGCCTCTTCTCCAAAAAAATATTGGTTAGATAAAACCATATTATACACCGTTTAAACAAAATAGACTTTAAAATTCTCAAAAGTGAATGTGTTTTTTAAAAGCCAATTTTAAGCACAACTATTATAGTTAATAAATTCATTATTAATTACTTACAAAAAAGCTATTTTTTGAGTATTTGCTGATTTTTTTGCTGAAATTCCCTTTTCAAAAAGGGATAATCTCGTATTTTTTAGAAATAAAATTTAATGTACATCAATTTAAAACAACAATGTATTTGACAATTTTAGATTAAAAATCAAAGATGCAAATTATAGAGCCCCAAAAAAACTACGATGTAATTATCGTAGGATCAGGCGCTGGAGGTGGAATGGCTACCAAAGCCCTAGCAGATGCTGGACTTAAAGTAGCAGTAGTGGAAGCAGGACCATTTTTCGATCCTGCAGATCCCAAAACCCAAACCCAATTCAAATGGCCTTACGAGTCTCCAAGACGTGGAGCTAATACCCAAAGAGCTTTTGGTGAATTCGATATGGCCTATGGCGGTTGGGATATCGAGGGAGAACCAAACAATCAAGTTAATGGTTCATCATTTCACTGGTTTCGTTCCCGAATGCTAGGGGGACGCACCAACCATTGGGGAAGGATATCACTTCGATTTGGACCACGAGATTTTAAAAGTAAAGATCGGGACGGGTTAGGAGAAAATTGGCCCATTGGGTACGAAGATTTAAAACCCTATTACGACAAAGTAGATCAATTGATTGGTGTTTTTGGCAGTAAAGAAAATATGGAAACCGAACCCGATGGTTTCTTCTTACCACCCCCTAAACCAAGACTCCATGAATTGATGTATATCAATGCAGCACGAAAATCTAAAGTAGCGGTTATTCCCTCTAGATTGTCGATTTTAACCAAACGGATCAATCAAGATCGGGGCGTTTGTTTTTACTGCAATCAATGTTCACGATCCTGTTCGATCTATGCTGACTTTTCCTCTGGTTCCTGTTTGATTTTTCCAGCACAAAAAAATGGGGGACAGATCGACCTATTTGTCAACGCCATGGTGAAAAATGTGAATGTGGATAAAAACGGTAGAGCAACTGGTGTTTCTTTTATCAATAAAACAGATAACAAAGAATATAAATTAAAAGCCAAAGTCATAATTCTAGCAGCCTCAGCCTGTAGTAGTGCGCGAATACTCCTAAATTCTAAAAGCACTGCCCATCCAAATGGATTGGGAAATAGCAGCAACTTGGTCGGGCGATATTTACACGATTCAACCGGATCTGATCGGGCGGCCTTTATTCCTGCATTAATGGATCGCAAACGCTATAATGAGGATGGCGTCGGAGGAATGCATGTTTACTCCCCTTGGTGGTTGGACAATAAAAATTTAGACTTTCCTCGCGGCTATCATTTAGAAGTATGGGGTGGCATGGGTATGCCGAGTTACGGGACAGGTTTTAATCTTGACGATTTAAACAAACACTTGGGACTAGAATTGGGTGGATATGGCAACCGACTGAGAGAGGATGTAAAACGATTTCACGGTGCTGTAGTAGGTATTTCTGGAAGAGGGGAAGCCATCGCACGGAAGGATAATTATTGTGAGATTGACCCCAGTACAGTCGATCAATGGGGAATTCCCGTATTGCGATTTCATTATAAATGGTCCGATTTTGAAATTAATCAGGCCAAACATATGCACGATACCTTTGAGGAGGTCTTAACCAATATGGGAGGTAAATTATTGGGAGATCGCCCGGGGAAAGAAAAAAAATATGGTCTCCACAATCCAGGGCTGATCATTCACGAAGTTGGAACCACCCGAATGGGAGACGACCCCAAAACTTCGGTAGTCAATCGATTTGAACAAATGCACGATGTAGATAATGTGTTTATCGTAGATGCAGGGCCTTTTGTATCTCAGGCAGATAAAAATCCAACCTGGACAATTCTAGCACTCGCTTGGCGCACCTCCGATTATATTATCAATGAGTTTAAAAAGCAAAATTTTTAATCATGAACAGGAGAGAAAGTATTAAAAACATCCTACTAGGCTCTTTGGCTGGTGGTGCTTTGTTAAGAAGCTGTACGACCGTCACCCCTGATCAAATGGCTGATGTTATTTGGCAATACCAGTACGGACGAACCCCACAGGAAAAAGCGTTAGACGAAAAACTGTTAAATACTAAATATTTTTTGGATGCTGAACGAGAATTGATCCGGGTGGTGGCCAATTTGATTCTTCCACCGAATGAAAGCGGATCAATTGAACAAGCGGCCGTAGTTCCCTTTATTGAGTTTATGGCAAAGGATATCAAGGAGTTTGCGGTTCCTATTCGGGAGGGTTTAACTTGGCTTGACGTTCAAGCCAAACAAAAATATGGTCAAATCTTTGTCGCTTGTAATCCCGAGTCTCAGAAACAAATCTTGGACACTATCGCTTTTGAATTACCCCAAAAAAAAGAACAACCTCAGGAAATCAAATTCTTTAAATTGATTCGAAATCTTGTCGTTACTGGATATTTCACCTCTGAAGTGGGCATCAAAGAACTGGGCTATGTTGGAAATACCCCCAACGTCTGGGACGGTGTTCCCCAAGATGTTTTGGATGAAATGGGACTTGCCTATGACCCCGAGTGGTTGGCAAAGTGCGTGGATCAAGAAAAACGAAATGAAACTGCCCGATGGGATAAAAAAGGTAATTTGTTGACTTAGGAGTGTCACTTTTGCTATAAATTGAATTGAAATTTAAACTAAAAAAACCCTCCATTCGGAGGGTTTTACTTTGTTATAAAAACGCTTCGGATTATTTAAAAGTCATCAACCTTTGCATCAAGTAGGTACTTTTAAGCGTTCTTACTTTAGCCATTTTTTTGGAATAATCGGAAAACGATGGATCAGCATACATGGTTTTGGTAAATGACAATGCCGTAGCAATATCTGGTGACCCTACCCAAACGAAATGGGAAAAGTCGGGGGTTTGACCAACGATGGGCATCCCAATACCATAAGACCCTGCGGGAGCTTGTTTTTTAACATAGGCATCGGTGAAAGCCGCAAATTCCTGAACGAAGGTTCCAGGATCTTTTACATCAAAGTTCCATATCATAAAAACTTGATCTGGCGTCCAGTCGCCTTTAAAATACATCGGGGTCGCAATGTATTGCGAGATAGGCGTAGAAAAGGAATCAAATTTTGAACCAAACAATTGGGCTACTTTTGATGCACCCCATGAGGTCATAAAAGATTGTAAATCCGCTTCGCTCATAAAATCAAAGGTTACCATATGAGTGGTTTCATCATCTCCACCAAAAAATAACGCAAACAGGTTTACAGTCGCTGGAATACTTTTTCCAAAATCGGATTCAATCATGTCAGAAATGGTGCTTACTGCCATTTCGGGTTGTGTGGTTTTAAATCTAAAGAAAGCAACATACTGTGCACTGACCAAATTTGAAACCAATAAGAATACAGTTAATAAAATTAATTTTTTCATAAATATATAGTTTAGAATAACTTTTAAAATTAAGGTTTTAGTAATAAACCAAAGTCTTGAAAATGTTAAGTAATCGATAATTCAAAGGCGTTTTAACAACTATTTATTTTAAGTTATCAATAATGATAAATCTGTAATTAAATCAGGCTTATCTCTTTTTTGGTACTCTTGAAGGATGGGCAAACTATTATCCGTGGAGAAATCATTGACAGCAATCATTTTTCAACTCTTTTCATGCTGATATTATAATAGAAAATTAGACTATAAAAAATAGTTCAAATAGAATAGACCCGTATCAAACATTGATCTTTGATACAGGTTAAATTAATACACGAATTGAAAACTTATCGTTTAATTTTTTTTGTAGTTAGAAGTAAATAAATCGTAAACATCAAAGCAAGAGGCATTAACAATAAAGAAAGACCTGAAAAACTCATTTCGTTTAACAAATAGGTGGTCTAAATCACCCCAATTGAGTTGGATTATTGGATCAAAAGCCATGCATCTTTAATCTTTTGACGCACTTTTTTGAGCTCATTTCTGGCACAAGTTGAAGTATCCGTGTAATAGGCACTTACTCTGTATTTGCCTTCGGAAAGTATGATTTTCCAAGGATTGTTTCCTATAAATGTTTTGGCACCTCTTTCTGATTTAAAAGACCCTACAATTATATTGTATTTTTTGGTTTTCTGAGTTTGTAAAGATATTGAAGGCTTTTTTTGTATTGGTTTGGCTGAGGTTTTAATAGATTTCTTTTGAACGTTTTTCTTAACCGATGTAGCACTAATAGTAGCATTATTTTTTACAAGCTCAGACATTTCTTTTGTTGCAGAAAGAGGGGAATTTGATTTCATTACTATATTCTCATTCATGGGGGTGTTTAGTGCTAAAGATAAATTTACAAAGCCATCTTTAATGACCGACATTTTTTTATCGTCTAATTTTTGATTTTCAAAAGAAAATTTGAAATAACCTTTATCATCTGAATAAGCTGCTGATAGTATGGATTGGTCAGGATTTTGAATCATGACCAATGCATTATCAACTACCCCTTGTTCGGATTTCACAAAACCAGAAATTTCTTTTTTGGGAGGTATATAATTATTCTTATCAAAAAGGAAAATATCATCACTCATTGCTTTTCCTCTGTTGGAACTGAAATATACTGTATTGTCATACACAGCATATCCAAAATCGTCCTTAGGACTGTTGAGCATCTCTAAAGGTTTCAGTTTTAGATCTTCTCCTTCCATAGCTATACTGAATAAATCATAACCTTTATTATTACTATGGCCATTTGATGTGAAATACAAGATTCCTTGATCAACAAAAGGAAAGAGGTCGTTTTTTCTGGAGTTGATTTGGGGACCTAAATTTTCAGGCGCCGACTTGGGTGTAGAAATATCCATTCGGTATAAGTCCATTCCTCCAAAGCCCCCTGGTTGGTCACTGGCAAAATATAGATAGGTGTCATCTAGTAAAAATGGGTGCGTGAAGTTGTACCCTTCAATACTGAGTTGATCGGCTTTGGTGGCTTTTTTCCATCCTTTTCTTGATCTTTTGTACAAGGCAATTGACAGGTTGATGTTTCCGGTTTTGTTTTTCTTACTAGAATCACTTTTACTGACATACATAGAACTACCATCAAGACTCAAGGCTGGAACTGCATAATGACTTTCTTCATCTTCAAAGACAAGTGATGGACCTGAAGAGCCAACCAATAAATAGAGCTTGGCTAAGCCATTGTTTCTTTTATCTTCTCTAACAATGTATTGTTCGTCTCCAAACAATCTAAATGCATAATCGGAAAAATTTGAATTTTGATTAAAGGTTTTCAAGTAATCTTCGGGACTATTTTCAATTTCTTTAATCAACTGACCTTCGACTTGTCCAAACAATGAAGCGTAAAACAATAACCCAATTAAAAATAAGTAGTTTTTCATATTAAAATCTTGGTGAAACTAAATTTACATTGACAGGATCTAGAGAACCGAAATTGAGCTTTAAGAAAATTCCATGCGAGTTTTTGATGGTGGGCCTAAGAGAAGAGACGATACTTTCGTAGGTATAGCCTAATGTAAAAGAGTCAAACAAATTTATACCAGCAATAATGGAGAAATGAGAATCAAAACGATAGGACGTTCCAAAAAAGTATTGTGGCGTCATTGCCATTATTGAGGCTTCTTTTGAAAAATCTAAATTTTTACCATTGAAAAAAGTTACAGATGGAATCACCTGAAATTCCCGATCGGCTAATAATTTAAAACCTGCTGAAGTGTAAATATAATCAGGCTGAAGTTGGATGGAATTAGAGTCTGCTACCGAAAAAAAGTTTTCATTGCTCAATAGGGGGATAGCGGCTTCAATAAAGAAGTTTTGGGAGTATATAAAAACTCCAATCGTGAAATCGTAAATGATATTTTGATTGAACTGTTCAATTAAGCTTTGATCTGATGGATTCAACATACTCAATTTAGTCACATCAAAATCATTTTTTGAAATCCCTCCTTTTACACCAAACGAAATACTATAGAGTGCAGACGCTTGAATTTTATAGGACAAATCAGTGGCAAATCTAGATTTTGAAATGGCACCAAAATTATCATTGTTAAAATTCAAACCAAATCCCAACTGATCGGAAAAAATTCTACCATTGTAACCAGCATTGGAAATTGAGGGAGCACCATCAAGACCGACATACTTAGATTGATGTTCTACAAAGATGCCTGAATTCCCTTGGTTGATCAAACCAGCAGCAGCTGGGTTGATTACTGAAGGGTTGAACATTCTTGAAGCAAAGCTAATGTCAAAGCTTTGACCCAGAAGGCTTAATGGAAATAATAATATAATGATATATTTTTTCATCACCTTAGAAGTTGAATAAACCCAGTCTTAGTTTTGATTGATCCGTCTGTATCTTTGTACTCTAATAGGAAATAGTAAACCCCGTTGGGTAACTCTGATCCATTGAAGTTCGAAATTCCTTTAAACAGTTCTCCATTTTCCCCGTAGTTGATTTGCTTATACACTTCCAAACCTCTTACATCGTATATGTAAAGTGTATTATTGGGGAAGAGGTTGATTCCCGCAATGACAAATTCATCATTAACACCATCATTATTGGCAGACATGAAATTAAAAGGTCTTATAACGTCTTCCCCCTTAATATTACTGGTGTCTAAGGAAATGGTAATTGTTCCTTTTTCACTATCAGCAGTTCCATCGTTTACCACGTAAGTAAAGCTATCATCTAGCAATGATCCACTGCTGGTATAAGTGCCTATATTAGCGGTTAGACTTACACTTCCATACTTTGGAGCATCGACAATGTGGTAGGTTAAAGCATCTCCATCCTCATCAGATCCATACAAATTAATATTTACAACGCCACTAATATCGATGAATAGATCTTGATTTGCAGACTCAGGGAGGTCATTGAGAGACGAAATCATAATTTTCACTTCCCCTTGATTGCTGTAAAATTCGCCATCGAAAGCAGTAAAAGTGAAACTGTCTTCTTGAGCAGTATTTGAATTACTGACGTAAGTAGCAGTACTTCCATCGATGGTGATTGTACCATATATGGGCATTGTTGCTAAAGCAAAAACCAAGGTGTCACTATCGGTATCGGTGGCTACTAATTGAATTACCACCTCGAGCTGTTCCTCTGCATTAACTTCAATGTTATTCGCCACAGGAGGATTATTGGTTGCGTACAATGAAATACTTACCGTTCCGGGTTGACTCTCTAATAATCCATCATTTACAGTAAAAGTAAATTGATCGTATGAGGTATCTTGATCTATTGATCCGCTTGTATAGGTGACTATATTTCCATTGAGGGTTGCTGTTCCGTTGCCGGGCTGAGTAATGGTATAGGTCAAATCGGATCCTTCTGAATCAAATCCTTTTAAAACTATATTTCTAGGTGTCTCTTCAGGGACGTCTGTAACAACTTGATCGTAAGCTACGGGTGGATCATTCAATGTATTAATGGTGACAGATACAACTCCAAACAAACTGTTGAATTCCCCATCATTGACTATAAAACGGAAAGTATCAAAAGAAGCAGTATCAGATGTACTCGTATAAACAACTTGGAATGGATATACCAGGGTGGGTGTTTGTTGTCCAGTTGGTGAATTTGTTTGTGTATTGCTCGATGTACTTGAACTGCTGGCAGTAGAGCTTACATTTGTTGACGGTACGCTTGTAGAGGACGCACTTGAAGTGTTTGAAGCAACGCCATATACGAAGGTTACAAATCCATATTTTGGCTGAATAATTTCTATAGTCAAATCATCATTTTCGGGATCAGTTGCATCGAGTGTGATGGTCACCGAAGATTGTTCTGTAACCGACACCGATTGGGAGGTGACCAATGGAGGGGTGTTGTCTGCCCCTTGTTTAACAACGATTTTAACGATAGCTGTTTCACTATCCAAACCATTTGCTTGAGAAACATAGATAAGTTGATCTTCACCTATAAAATCAGTATTAGGCATATACGTTAACTGATCACCTGTAACGGTAGCAGTACCACTAGTAGGTGTTACTGTTATGGAGTAACTAAAATCAGCGACAATTCCAGTGGTAGAAAGTGTTCCTGTAATTTCCTTATTCATTGATCCACTTACGGTCATCGAAACAGCAAGGAATGAAGCGTTGGTAAAGAGTTGATGGGCAGATACGACTCCTACATCTTTAATTTCGGTATCTTCTTTGGGGGCTCCTGTAAACAGATACCTGCCGTCATCACTCAGGGAAATACTGCTTCCAAAATTATCCAATAGTTTATTTCCATTGATTTGATTGCCCACGGAGGTCCAACTATTTTCAACCCATTGGTAAATACTTACATGACCACTATCAATATTCGAAGTATCACTCTTATTGGCTCCAATGGCAACCATGCTACCATTGTCGCTAATTGAGACTGCAAAACCAAATTGGTCTTCAAAGGATGAACCATTAATTCTTCCTCCAAGCTGGTTCCAGTTGGTATTTTGTTTTTGATATACCTCTACAAAACCAGACTCACTCTGATTGCCATATCCTTTATAAGAAGCGATGGCAAGGATAGAACCATCACTATTGAGGTCGATGGCATTCCCTAAATATTGATTTTCGTTATTTCCACCAAAATCTTTGGTTTGAATCCACGAGTTGGCTTGATTCTCAAAAACTTGAACCCTACCATAATTTTCAGTTGAATAGAACGGAGATCCAACGGCAATAATGTCTCCCAAGTCACTTATTGATAGGGAATAACCGAGCCTTTCGTCATTCACAGATCCTTTGACATCAGATCCAATTTTTTCCCATTGATCATTTTTAAAGTTATAAACTGAAACCAGTCCTGCGTTATAAATATTATTGTTGAGATGATAAGGTGCCCCAACTGCGAGGATATCACCAAAAGCATTTAGTGCTACTGAGTGTCCAAGATTACTGTTGTATGTTCCGTTGAGCGTAGCACCTTTTTGTTCCCATTGTTCATTGTTCAATTCATACACCAGAACCCTTCCAGAGTTGGTGGAATTATTATCATTGCTGGGTGCTCCAATAGCGATCCTATTACCTTGAGCATTAATATCCACTGCATGACCAAAGCGCTCATTGGAATTACTGCCATTAATGGCCGATCCCATTGCGACCCAAGCATCGTTTACAAATTGGTAAACATTGACAATACCTGTTCCATTTTCCTTGGGTGATCCAATTACGACGATAGATCCGTCATTATTTGAAGCAACTGAATGTCCACCTTGTGCCCCCTCCGAATTACTGGCAAGGGTTCCAATTAATTTTTGATCATTGAGGAAATCAAAGAATACATTTACAGTGATGGAGGCAGTGGAGCTATATGCATCGCCGTCAAAAGAACGATAGGAGAAAGTATCTGCTCCTGTGAAATCTGGTGTGGGGGTGTAGGTCAAATAATTCCCACTTAAGCTTACGGTTCCACTGGATGGGGTATCCACTATTTCAAAAGTGATAGAGGACATGTCGGGATCCTTTCCGAGTAGATAAATTTTGGTCGCTGTATTTTTCTCTGTAGCCCCCAACACGTTGAAAGCCAAAGGAGGTGTATTTTGGTATTGGGGGAGATCATATACTTGGACAGCGCCTCCTGCAGTGTCAGGATCATTTTGATCACCTATAATCAACTTGACAGCATCTTGACTGATTGCCATTGACTGGCCAAGCCTTTGGTTAGAACGTTTTCCTTTGATGGATAATTTTCTTTCCCAACTCGAACCGTCATAAGAGAAAAGTTTAATTTCTCCCGTTTGATTCATTCCACCCGAAGTATTGGGCATAACTACAGTCAGAATATCTCCTTCACTATCGAGAGACATCTTAACATCATTAAGATTATTAGTTTCATTGATTTGGTTGAATAGGGATCCTTTTAGTACCCAATCTCCATTCGAAAGTTCATAGACTCCTACTGCGTTCTGGTTTTTATAACAAACAGCTATTACTTCACCATTACTACTTATAGTAATATTTTCTCCAACAGAATCATAGTTTTGGTTCCCCAATATATCACTACCAATTTTCACCCAATTGGCACCATTTTGTTCGTAAACAGAAGCCTTACCTTCATCAGTACCAGAGTTGTCAAATCCACTAGCTCCAATAATGATTCGTTTCCCGTCGGCCGATAGAGCCAAAGAGCTCCCTGTATATTCATTATTACTTACTCCTTTTATTGGAGAACCTATAGCCCCCCAATGGGTACCATTAAATCTGTAAATTATGACTTCACCTTTATTGGAGTTTTGAGCCGAAGAACCTAAAGCAACAGTCTGACCATCCTGACTTAAGAATGCTTCCCCATTTCTTTTCATTAAAGCTTGCCCCATAGAGACCCATGCTGAATTTACATAATGGTATAGAGAGATGTATTGGTTGGAACAACAGCTCCCTCTTCCGTCTTCGACTACCATTAGGACGTTTCCATCTCCACTGAGCTGAACAGACCTGCCAAAATACCAATTCGTACCTTGTCCTTTTAGGGTCTCCCCTTTTTGAGTCCATGCACCGTTTTCTAGCTTGTATATTTTGACATGACCAGCATTGCTTTCAAAATCGTCATTATAATGAGCACCAACGGCGATTACTGTTCCATCTGCATTGATTGCAACACTATTTCCAAACTCATCACCATTAGCTGTTCCTGTTATTTTATCGCCTGCAAATGCTGGAACGTCTCTGTAACGCATAAATACACTTATCGGTACTGTAGTTGGCGAACTAACGCTAGATCCATCACTAACCGTAAAGCTGAAACTGTCTTGACCTACAAAATCAGTATTGGGCGTATAGGTTGTTTTTGAACCTACTAATGAAATCGTTCCACTGGTGGTTTGTTGAACAATATTAAATGTAATGTTGTCATTTTCTGGATCCGATCCCATTAAGGTAATCGAAGTACTCTCGTTTCTTAGAGTAGATGCTGCATTTGCAATTGCAATCGGGGCATCATTTATATAATCGACAAGATTCAATACATTCACGGTACCTTTACCTCCTTCATCAGCTCCAAATACAAGCGTGGTGCCATCACCACTCAACTCAATGCTTCTCGCATCATAGTTTCCACTTTCGCTTTTTATTGCATCAATCAACAGCTCCCATTCATCAGCATCATTCAGGGCGTAAATTTTAACCTTTCCATCCTGATAATCTGGATTATTACGATCACTCGAAGCGGCCAACAGATTACCCATGTGGTTGAGGCTGACAGCTTTACCAAAATAGTGATTATCTCGTTCTCCATATATTGGACCTCCCAGTGCTGTCCATGTCGTTTGAGTAGCTGTCCTTGTCAATTGATAAACATAAACAACTCCAGCATTGGTTTGAGTGTCACTAACATCGTATTCACTTCCGCCAATGGCAAGAATATCTCCTGTAGCATTGAATGCAACAGAATTCCCGATTTTATGGTTTCTGGCCTCACCGTAAATAGGGGCACCCACCAAAGTCCACTGATTGTTTATCAGTTCATATACTTTAACTGCGCCAGCATCCAACAAACTTTCGTCATCAGTAGGATTTCCAATCACGATCATAGACCCATCCATGGAAATATCAACGCTGTAATCATCGTAATTCATAAAAATTTCTTGACCGACAAGATTCCATTCAGTTCCCTCCAATCGACGAACCTCAACTCTTTCGTTATAATTTAAAACAACAGTATTACCATCGTAACTCATTGATAGCGCATTGCGATTTCTTGGATTATTTCCGATACACCCTTTATTTTCCCAAACACCTCCAACGAGCTGATAGGCATTCAAACAGTTGTTTGTATAGACAGCAATCATGGTTCCATTTCCATTGGTAGCTACCGCTCTTCCAGTATATTGGTATCCGCTTGTCCCAGCAATGGGATTTCCAACCGCTGTCCATGTTGTGGTTCCCGAATTCAATTGATACATATAACTTTTACCAGTACTGTAGTCTGATCCATCAAAATCTTTGGCTCCTACAATAATGAAATTACCCGTCTGGTTAATGGCCACATCACTTCCAAATTTATCATCAGAAAATTCTCCGACAAATTCTGGTCCTTTGGCCTTTGGGATTAATCGATAAGAATCAAATACAACCACTTCTACTGTAGTTACAGAACTGGTATTGGTCCCATCTGAAGCCGTGTAAGTCATGCTCTCTGTTCCAGTAAATCCACTGTTGGGTAGATAAGTGCCAATGCTGCCACTAACGGTCAATGTTCCGTTTTGTGGTGGGGCAACAATGCTGAATGTCAAGGGTTGACCTTCTAAATCCCTACCGCTTAGGTAAATTTTAACAGCTTTTCCTTTTTCAGTGGCAGTTTGATAAGGGTATGCTTCGGGACTATCATTTACATAATCTACAAGATTGTAATTAAATACCCTACCTTTTCCATTATCGTAATTATATTGACCAACGACTAATTTTGTTCCTTCCTGAGCAAGGGCTATGGCAGTGCCATAATAAGACCCTTGATTAGCAAGCTCAATAGATTGATTCCATTCAGACCCTGTCCATACAAAAGCTGAAACATAACCATTGGCACCACCAACCAAAATCGTTCCAGTAGCGTCCAAAGCGACTTGAATACCAAAATCACTTCCAGTTCCATATTGGGTAGCTCCTTTTTGAACCCAGCTAATTGTTCCAGAGGCATTGGCTGTTTTTTCAAACACTTTCAAACTTCCTTCATCATTCGTAGAGTTTGGTTTGTCATCATCTCGTGATCCAACTGCCAATATTGAACCATCAGCATTGAGTGAAACACTCTGGCCCATATAATCATTATTGGAGTCACCATAAATGTCTCCACCCATTTGAGTCCAACTGCCCGATGTGTATTCAAAAATCCTTACTTGCCCCGAATTGCTGGCTCCACCATCATTCTGATGAGCCCCTATCGCCATTACATTTCCGTCATAGCTCAATGCGACCGAGTTTGCATAATCACAACTGCTACTCTCATTTATTCGGTCTCCTATTTGTACCCAACCAACTCCATTAAATCTATAGACAATTACAAATGATGAACAATTGTTTGAACCAATTGCGATTGTATTTCCATCATTACTTATTGCAATTGAATTCTGATTATCCGGATTAGTTAAAGGATCTCCTAATTGAACCCAATCTCCATTTACGAATCTGTAAACGCGATCATTTACGACAATGGTTTGTCCATTCCCCGCCAGAGCAATTTTTTGTCCGTAATATACGTATTGAGTATTTCCTTGAATTGGACTCCCGAGCAATGACCATGAGGTAGTTCCAGAAACCACATTGATTTGTTTTTGATAGACTAATACTTCACCTGCGCTATTGCCTGAATTTTGAGAATTGGAAACATCCCTATCAGGAATCCCAATGGCAATTACACTTCCATCGGCATTCATAGCAACACCCTTGCCCATGTAATCATAATTAGAGGCATTGGAAGCGTTGTTAAGGATAGCCTCTCCGATGGGCTCCAGTTTTTTGAGATAATCAAAGTAAACACTAATAGAAACAGTCGAAGCAGATGAGGTTAAAGAACCGTCGTTGACACTGTATTGATAACTGTCATCTCCTAAATAATCTGTATTTGGGGTATAAAAGACTCCCTCGTTTGTCAAACTGACAACTCCACTGGTAGGACTGGAAGTAATGCTAAAAGTTAGAGGATCGTTTTCAATATCAAAACCAATGAAGGGAATATATATACCTCGATTTGTTTTAGTGGATACAGAAAGAGGTTGTGAAACCGGGGCATCATTTTCATAATCAACCAATTGGTATATTCTTGCCATACCTTTATCGTATGATCCTCCAGCAATTAAAGTAGTTCCATCATCACTCAATTCAACACTGCTTCCAAAATAATCGTAATATCCACCTCCAATTTTTGTCCAGTAAGTCCAAACCTCATTTATAAGTCTAAACAATTGAACTTCTCCAGACCTTGTCTCAGGCGAATAAGCATAACGATTACCTACTGCCAGGGTAACTCCGTCTGAATCCAAGGAAACGTCATGGCCAAAAAAACCTGAATTACGATTCCCGTAAATTTTATCTCCCATCTGAACCCAACTTATGGTTCCAGAGGTTGTGGTAGTTTTTTTGAAAATGGAAACACTACCCTCGTTATTACTCGTACCTGGAGTATCATCTTCGATTGAGCCTATGGCAAGGATTGACCCGTCGATATTCAAGCTTACCGCATAACCTAATTGATCATTTGGTCCTCCGTCGATGTCATCACCGACTTGATTCCATGCTGAGCCATCGTAGGTAAATACCCTTACATGTCCTGCATTGTTTCCACCCCCGTCATTTTGATAAGCGCCAATCGCAATAGAGTTTCCATCTAAACTTAAACCGACTCTATCACTATAATCGCTACTCGCTTCTTGATTGATTCTTTGTCCTTTCCTAACCCAAGTTCCCTCTGCGTATTCTAATACTTCAACATAAGAGTTTCTTCCTACGGATACAACTGTCCCGTCAAGGTTCATGCTTAGTGAATTGTATGAGTTCGGTTCAATATTTAAGTCATTTCCCAATTGTGTCCAATTGCCATTGACGAACCTAAACACTTTATTTTTTACTGCAACTGTTTTTCCATCTGCAGAGGAAGCTAAACCTCTACCGTAATAATTACTGCTGCTGTTTGGACCTGCGATACTACTACCCAGTAAATTCCAAGAGACAGTATTCGATGCAGTATTGATATTTTTTTGATAAACATCTACTTGGCCAGTATTATTATAGCTGTATCCATCAGAGGTGTTGATATCCTTATTGGGTATTCCTATAAGAGCAATATGACCATTTTGGCTAATCGCAACCGATTCTCCCAAATTGTCGCTTCCAGATAATCCTTCAATCTCGCTGCCTACTATTGTTGGTTTACTCAGATAATCATAAAAGACTACTAGGGTGACCGTTGCAACCGCACTGGTTAATTGTCCATCGCTTACATGATAAGAGAAAGTGTCATTTCCTACAAAATCGGTTGTAGGGGTATAGGTTGCAGTGGATGCAGTAATGCTTACCGTTCCATTTTGAGGTTGTGATAAGAGGGTAAAGCTGAGGTCAGAGTTTTCAGGATCATAGCCAAACAATCTTATTGTTTTTGTGGTATTCTTTTTGGTGGCTACTGATAAATCTATGGCTCTTGGAGTGTTATTTACCACGTCAACCAAATCCCAAACTTTCACTTCTCCCTTATAATTCGAATAGCTTCGATAACCGACAATCGCTCTTGTTCCGTCGGCACTTATATCAATGCTCCCTTGGTAGTTGTAAATTTTAGATCCTATAGCTTTCCAAGTATTATCGATGTATTTATACACTTGGGCAGACGAATTACCATAGGCTCCCGTGATCAGGGTGTGTCCTGAGTCATCGAGGGCAGTGTCCATTCCAAGCTGCGAACCACTGTCTGTACCGTAGATGGGAGCTCCTAACAAGGTCCAACTAACCGCCCCTGAGGTCAGTACGGTTTGCTGATAAATTTTTACACTTCCAGTATCACCCTTGTTATCAGGATCATCGTCTGCATTTGCTCCAACAGCAAGAATACTACCATCAGCATTTAAAGAAACTGATCTTCCATAATATTGATGATCTGACTTTACATCCCCATTTAACTCTTGACCAAATGCAATCCACTTTCCATTTTCTTTTCTATAGGTCAACACCTGACCACCAGAATAACCTACGGAGTTGGTTTTTTGTGTGGCTCCAATGGCAAGAACTTTTCCATCATCGCTCAATGCCACTACATTACCATATGTTCCATTTTCTGAATTAATCAGAATTTCTTGAACCCATTGCCCCTCCTCTAAGCCATAAACTCTCACATTTGAAGTCCAATCCCCACTCCCTAAAGCTATAGTTTTCCCATCACTACTCATGGCCAATGAGTTATAATTATTGGGAGTAATGTTTAAATCATTTCCCAATTGAACCCAATTACCATCCTGATAATTATAAACTTTCCGATGGGTAACAATCGTTTTTCCATCTCCCGATATCGCCATCGCTCTCCCGAAATACTCACTGGAACTTGTTCCTTGAATGGCAGATCCCATTTGAACCCAACTCAAGGTGTTTGATGCGGTATTTACTTGTTTTTGGTACACCTTGATCTCACCAGCATTTGATTGACTAGAACCTCCAACGGTAATGTCTTTGCTTTCACTACCAATAGCAATAATATTTCCCTCTTGACTCATGGCAACTCCTGAACCTAAATAATCATAGTTATTTTCACCCGTAAAGGTGTTTCCTTCCTGAACAGCATTAGGGAAGTATCTAAAATAAACACGAATGGTTGCAGTTACAGCCGCACTGGTGAGTTCACCATCATTTGCTACATAGCTGAAGTTATCTATTCCTACAAAATTATTATTAGGAGTGTAAACGGCTTGATTACCAGTAATACTTACCGTTCCATGGGTTGGAGTAGCAGTAAGACTATAGGACAATTGATCACCGTTGGGGTCGGTTGCATTCAGTAAAATGGTAGAATTAGAATTTATTTTTGAAGCCCCAAATACCTCAAAAGCCGTTGGAGCATCGTTGGTAGAATCTAAAATATTATAACTGATTACAGGTCCTTTTTCATTCAGTTCCGAAGTCCCGATAATAATTTTTGATCCGTCACCACTAAGTCCAAAACCTCTCTCAGATTCATACAATTTAACATTGTTGGACATAGACTCCCACTTATCGTTTTTATATTCAAAAAGACTCAGTCCATCAACACTGGATTTTACAGCCATGGAAGTCCCTGCTGCGTCAAGTAAGACATTCGTTCCAAAATAATCATTAGCAGAACCATAAAGGGTTGTCCCCTGAAGTGTCCATGAATAGGTTCCAGAAGGAGGCAGTATGTTTATTTCACCAAGCATTGAAGCGTGGTTTCCGCAAGCGTAATAAAGGGTACTCGGTGCACCAACAGGAACAGCAAACGTTACCGTTCCGCTATCAGCTCTTGAATTTGTAACTCCAGTAGTATACTCATCCACATAACTACCAGAAATGTAATCAGTACCATCATCCTCTGTGAAATAAAATGGATGACCAAGAGCATCAACTACAAAGGTGTAAGTAACTCCTTCATATAAAGTTAAGGTCGGCTCTGTTTGTGATCCATTTAATCTACCAGCACTTAAAACCCAATTTCCAGACGCCTCATTAGTAACATTATAATTTGTAAATCCTGATTCGTTTTGACCGTCTACATCCGTAAAAGTTTTCTCAAAAACCTTTACGCTACCATGGTTGGATCCTCCATTTGGGTTGTCATCGTTGTTGGCACCAATTGCTACAATCGACCCATCTACATTCAATGAAACGGAACTACCTAAATTATCGTTGGAGTCAGCTCCGTCAATATCTTCACCAATTTGTTGCCAGCTTGAACCGTTATAGCTATACAAACGAACATGCCCTGAATCGCTTCCTCCACCGTCATTATTGTGAGAACCGATTGCAATGGTTTTTCCATCTAAACTGATAGCGACTGAACTTGCAGAATCATTATTTAAACTCTCAACAGCTATTTTTTGGCCAATCCTTGACCAACCACCACCGATTAATTGATAAACCTCGGAATAATTTCCATTATTTCCCACAATAAAACGGCTACCATCTGCATTAATACTGACCCTCCTATGATGATTGTTAAGGGCAGAAATGCTACCTCCCAACTTTGACCAGTTTCCTCCCGTGAATTTATAGGCATGAAGTTTACTATTCCCTCCTACAATAAGGGTGCTTCCATCGAGTGAAATATCTAGCGTATGACCATAATAATCACCTTCATTCTCTCCTCTTATAGGATTGCCAATAGGAGTCCAAGAAGTAGTATTGGAAGCAGTATTAGTCGTTTTTTGGTAAACGATGACCTCACCAATATTGGAAGTTGTTGTATTTCCTTCCACAAGATCCCAAGATGAATCCCCTATAGCGATAATATTTCCATCTTGACTTAAAGCTGTGGAATATCCAAAGTTTTCATTTGCAGTAGTTCCCGAAATTTGGTTGGCAATCTGTTGTACATTTTCAAAGTTGCTGTAGAAAGTATTGATTGTAACAGATGCTGAATTTGAGTTTGACGTGCCGTCAGAAACGGTATAGGTAAAATGATCTTGACCTAAATGTCCAGTATTCGGGGTGTAAATAACAGTTTGCCCTGTTTGACTTACCGACCCACTGGTAGGGGTAGAGGTTAAAGAGTAGGTAATTGTATTGTCTTCCTGATCCAGACCTATTAATGAGATCTTTTTGGTCTGATTTAATTTTGTGCTATAGACCAGCGAGATGGCCTTAGGTGCATCATTAAAATAATCTACCAAATCATATATTTTTACTCCACCTCGGCTTGAGTTTTTATTGGGCATACCAACGATTAGCGAGGTTCCGTCGGCACTTAAATCAACATTTTCTCCAAAATATTCACTGCTAGATTGCCCGTTTATATCGGTCCAACTGTTCCATGCATTATTTTCATAGCGATAAAGGAATACCTGGCCAGAATTGGAATACTCCAGATCATTTTGGTAAGCACCTACCGCTAATAATTTACCTTCATCATCAAGAGAAATGTCATATCCATAACTACCACCGCTACTATTACCAAATAATGTGGATCCCTGTTGAGTCCAAGAAATGGTTCCAGAGGCTGTAGTTGTTTTTTGGTAAATTTTGACACTGCCCTCATTGGTAGTATTAGTTGATCCTACATCATCTTGATTTGACCCAACAGCAAGTATAGATCCATCGTAATTCAATGCGACTGAGATCCCAAATGAATCGAGTGGTGTTCCATCCAAATCATCTCCAATTTGAACCCAGTCGATACCATTATAAGAAAATACCCTTACATGACCTGCATTGTTCCCACCACCATCGTTTTGATAAGCACCAATAGCGAGAACATTTCCATCCAAACTGATTTCAACAACATTGCTATAATCGCTGCTTGCCTCTTGATTGATGCGTAAGCCTTTTTTCATCCAGCTTCCACCAATGTATTCATAAACCTCAACATACGTACTGGTGGCAATTACAACATTTGATCCATCACCATTTATACTCAATGAATTTTTTGAATCTGGTCCAATAGAAAGATCTCCACCTATTTGAATCCATTCGTTATTTATGAATCGATAAACCCTGTTTCTGATCGCCATGGTTTTACCATCAAGTGAAACCGCAATATTTTTACCGTAATGCAAGCTAGATGTTGCACCATTAATGGTAGAACCCATCTGGACCCATGAGTTGATATTGGTTTGGGGATTAACTTCTTTTTTGTAGGCTTTAACTTCACCAATATCATTGTAGGAGTAACCATCGCTGGTAGTAGTATCCACTCCCGAAGCACCGAAAAATGCGATGTCTCCGTTTTGATTTAAGGCGACTGCACTCCCCAAATAATCACTATTGGAAGAACCTTCAAACATACTTCCAATTTGATTCGGACTGGTCAAATAATCATAAAAAACATTGATTGTTGCGGTTTCAACAGCACTATTTAGTTCTCCATCATATAAATTAAATGTAAAATAATCTTGACCTACAAAATCAGTAGTTGGAATATAGATTGCTTTCATTCCAGTTAGGCTGACTGTTCCGTTTTGGGGCTGGCTGGTAATACTAGCGGTAAATGTGTCGTTATCAGGATCAGTACCCGAGAGGTATAAAGTTTTTTGGCTATTTTGTTTCGTGGCGGTAATGATAGTAATAGCATTAGGCGCATTATTTTCATAATCAACAATGTCATAAACCCTTACAATACCTCGGTAACTATTATAATTATCACCCCCAACAATAACAGCCGTTCCGTCTTTACTTATGGCTACACTTCTTCCAAAACTTTCGCTATTGTTTATGCCTTGAATTTGTTTTCCAGTAGATTCCCAAGCACTGCCATCGTATATGAATACTTCTGCATACCCTGTCCCATTTGGTGCTCCTGCAACCAAAGTAGTTCCTTTGGCATCTAAGGAAACATCATAACCTAAATAAGAACTGCTCTGAAAACCACGAAGAGTAGCTCCTTGTTGTAGCCACTGAATAGTTCCAGAGGCGGTAGTTGTTTTTTGATAAACTTTAACACTACCTTCATTATTATTGGCACTACTGTCATCCTGATGCGCTCCTACAGCGAGTATCGAGGCATCCGCGCTTAAAGAAACACTTATCCCAAAATAATCATTACTACTATCCCCATCAATATCGCTGCCCAGTTGAGTCCACTGCCCCGCTTGATAATGATACACTCTAACATGTCCTGAGTCACTTCCTCCGCCGTTATTTTGATAGGCTCCAATGGCCAAGGTATTTCCATCATAGCTGAGATCAACCACATTACTGTAATCACTGCTTGATTCTTGATCTATTCTTTGACCTTTTTTACTCCATACTCCGTTGGACAGAGAATAAACTTCAACATAGGAATTGTTACCAACGGCTACCACATTTCCGTGAACATTCATTGCCAAAGAATTATTTGTACTTGTTGACGGGACTAATGATAAATCGTTACCCAATTGAACCCAGTTTCCGCCCGTATACTCAAATACTTTATTCCTGACAACGATCCGCTTTCCATCAGGAGACATGGCCAATTGTTTACCATATTGCTGTGAGGAGGAAGTCCCCTGAATGGGATTTCCTAACTGTACCCAACTTACGGTACCAGAGGCAGTATTGCTTTGTTTTTGATAAACGATCACTTCTCCAGCGTTGGACTGATTAGAACCACCAACAGTAATGTCTCTAGCATAGCTACCCGCGGCAATGATACTTCCATCTTGATTGATGGCAACAGCGTGTCCAAAATAATCATAATTGTTAGTTCCTGAAATTTGGTCTGAGATCTGTGTCCCTGCAGTAAGGTGCTTATAAAATACGGAGATCGAAACCGTTGAAGAGGAAGAGGTCAAGCTTCCATCTGAGGCAGTATAGGTAAAACTGTCATTACCAACATAATTTGTTGTGGGGGAGTAAACAGCGGTGTTTCCTGTAATATTAACTGTTCCATAGGTAGGGGAAATAACCATACTAAAGGTTAAAGCGTCATTGTTAGGATCAATGGCCGGTAAGTAAATATTAGTATCGGTATTAACTTGAGTTGAGGCGGATAAATCTTGAGTGATGGGTGTATTGTTTTGGCTATCGACCAAATCATACAGATATAAGGCTCCTGGAGTAGAGCTATATCCTTCACCAGAAACTAACAGGCGTGTTCCATCTGCGCTCAACTTTACTGTCTTTCCAATTTTTTTTCTGTAAGCTCCCTCGATAACAGAGCGTGTTTCCCATTCATTATTATTAAAAGAGAAAATTTGCACGTAGCCAGCATCATTATTATACCTGCTACTGTTTGGGGCTCCTACGGAAAGCTGTTTACCAGAATGGTCTAAGGATACACCATACCCAAACCAATCGGATCCTTGAAAACCATAAAGTGTAGAACCTTTTTGAGTCCATGTATAAGTTCCAGATGCGGTTAGGCTCAATGCATAAACCTTTACAGATCCATGATCAGAACCTGTAGCATTCGGTTGGTCTTCATAAGCCGATCCAATAGCCAATAATGAACCATCCCCATTAAGGGTAGCTGAAAATCCAATATAATCATTAGCTCCTGCCCCTAGCAGACTTTGTCCTAATGCTTGCCAGTTTAAACCGACTCTTTGGTAAACGTTTACTAGTCCACGATTAGAAATTCCCTCGGAATCATAATTAATATCGCTTAGAACAATACGATTGCCGTCTTCACTAATGCCTTTAAGTTTCATACCACTGCTACCGTTCGAGCTGTGATCGAACATAGAAATTTGTAACCAGCGAACTCCGTCATAATAAAATATTCTAAAACGCTCACTAGAGGAGTTTTCACGGACAACTAGAACTTTACCTGAAGCATTCATTTCCAGCTCAACTCCTGAGTTGTATATACCTTCAATTGTATTACCCAATTGAACCCATGTGGTTTGTGATCCTACACCCGTTTTTTCATAAACGCTTACAGCACCTTTATCACTACCAAAAGTATCATCTCCATACGATCCTATGGCAAGGATATTGCCTGCTTGGTTCAAAGCAATTCCTCTTCCTAAATAATCAGTTGAAGATGATCCAACAAAATCATTACCCAATTGGGTAACACTTTGAGTTGAACTTACCTCAAATACTTTGGCTAAACCTGAATTTGAAATGGCATTATTGATACCATCGTTTAAATAATCACCGAAAGCAAATGTCGATCCACTTCCATCAATAGCAATACTTTCACTAAAATCGTCACCAGTAGATTCCTCAACGATAGATGTTATTAATTTTGGTTGCATGCTATAAGAATGAAATACATTTATGGTAGCAGTAGCAATCCCCGATTCTAGAGCACCATCAGAACTTTTGAAAGTAAAAGTATCTGTTCCGTAGAAGTTGTTATTTGGGGTATAGATATAAGAGGTTCCACTACTGACCAAACTCCCTGAAGCAGGTGATGAAACAATGGAAATACTGAGAGTATTACCATTTATATCCTCAGCAGGTAGTGTAAACTGAGTACTAGTGTTTACTTTGGTAGCCCTATTTATTGATCCAACAGTAGGGGCATTATTTATAGTGTTTAAAGTACTAAATACCCTGGCGATACCTATGTTGCTGCTCAAACCTTCACTGTAATCGGATTTTCCTATTATAAATGAGGAACCATCAGAGCTCATTGCGAAATTACCTGAATAGGATCCACTTGATTTGTTAACTAATGTGGTTAGAGCACTGTTTTCAAGTTTATATAATCTGGTTATGTCATCAACCAATAAGATGTTGCCATCGAAATTTGAAATAATTTTATTATTCGCAAAACCAGAAGTGGTTCCACTAACAGAATCGGTTAAAACCCAATCAATAGTTCCCGAGGCATTAAGTGAGGGCTCATACTGAATTAGTTTCCCGAAATTATCCCCAGCTGAATTGATATCCACCCCATCGGCCGATATAAAAAGCTTTTTACCGTTTCCTGAAAGTTCAACCAGTCTACCAAAATAGTCATTACTGTTGCTTCCTAAAAGATCACTACCCTGTTGAATCCATTGCTCATTTTGATAGCTAAATACCTCAGACTTTCCTGCATCAGAGGCGTTTGTGTCGTTATAAGGATCACCGATAGCAATTAAATCCCCTTTATCATTCATTGAGAATGTTCGCCCATTGAGGGTTGTGGGAAGAGTAAACGCTCCATTTACAAACTTGTAAACGTAAGCGGTGCCACTTTCGTTAGAAAACAAGAAAGTTTCGCCCAAATGATCCGTCAAAACTTTGTTAGAAAGGATAGATGGAAAAGTGTGGATAAGATTCCAATCACTCCCTGATTTTTCGTACAATTTATCATAAACCAGCAATCGATTCCCTTTGCCGTTCAACAACATTGATGTTCCAAAATTCTCTCCAGCACCACTACCAGTAAGATTACCGATTTGCTGCCAAGTGGGAGAGGCCGTAGCACTGTATTGGAAAATTTTCACCTCACCAGAATCGGTTCCATTACTGTCATTATACACGGATGAAATCGCAATAATACTTCCATCAGCATTGATCGATACATAGCCCCCAAATTGATCATCTTGCGCTTCTCCTATGATTGGTGCCCCAATTAGGTTGGGAACGGGATAAATAAAATCGTAAACCTTAACTATAAGCGTTGAAGTGGTTGTACTTGTCCCATCACTTATCTGATAAGTGATTTGATCAACCCCGACAAAGTCATTGGAGGGCTGATAAGTAAAAGTAGTTCCGCTCACTGTAACAGTAGCATTAGAACTGGGTACAATAATACTCACAGTTATAGGGTCTCCTTCAGTATCGTAAATTGATGTTGGAATTTCAATAGTCTGTCCCATTGTAGTAGAAACATAGATTGGGGGAGTAATCGCTGGATCATCGGTAAGATCATTCAATCGATATGCCCTAACAGATCCTGAATTTGAAGAGGGTTCGTCAGTCTCAGGTGAAGCAATGGCGATAACTGAACCCGACATATTGAGTGCGAGAGACTTCCCAAAATGGGAATTGGACTGAGGACCTGATATTGTTTTTTTCTTGAGCCAAGCCGAACTACCATTAAATTTGTATATATCAACCCTTCCTTGATCAGAACTGGGCTGATCATATCTGTCTCCTCCAATGGCCAATACATCTCCGTTAAAACTGAGTGATATAGCATTACCATAATAATCATTTTGACCTTGCTCCGATTGCCATATTGCAGACCAATTAGATCCATCGTAGCGGTACAAATCAACATAACCATCGTCAGACAACTGACTATAAGCGGCCACAGTATTCCCGTCACCACTAAGTTCTACTGTATAACCCAAATAAGCACTGTTAACCGTGCCTGTTACGTTATGAGATAAAACCCAACCTGAATTTTGATAATCATAGATTTCGAATCCCCCTCCATTACTGACACCCGTATCTGAATTTGCTTTACCAATTACAACTCTATTTCCAAAATCATTGATAGAAATGGATTTTCCTAGTTCAGGGCTATCCGAATTGGATATCGCATTACCAAGTAATACCCAGCTTGATCCATTGTACTTATATACATAACTGTTACCATAATTGTTACTCCCAATGGCCAAAATGGATCCGTCTCCATTCATGTCCAAGGAATGACCCATTTGTTCACTGTTTTGGGTTCCCTCTAGAGATTGTCCGAGAGCAGACCAAACCAATGTGCCTGATACATCATTGGTAAGTTCGAAAACCTTTACTACTCCTCTATCTGATCCCGTTATTTCTGCATTTCGTAGACCAACGGCCACTCGTGTTCCGTCAAAGTTGGTGGCCGTAACATCCAGATAGTCACTTGAGTTACTTCCATAAATGGGATCGCCTATCGCCGTCCAAATATTGTTGATCAACCGATAAATTATGGCTTTTCCTGCATTACTTGCGCCAACATCACTTCTGTACGAGGAAACCACCATGGTTTTGCCATCTCCACTAAGAGAAGTGTGGAACTCTCCAAGGTAATCGCCGTTTAATCCATTAATGACATTTCCTATAGGATGGCTTAAAACTGACGATCTCTTTACAATTTCAATGGTAACCGTTTCTAGACTACTCGTACCACTGGCATTGGAGGTAGTGTAAGTAAAAGAATCGGTTCCAATAAAGTTGTTATTTGGGGTGTAGGTAACAAAACTATTACTAACTGGGGCCGATAATGAACCATTTGCTGTAGTTTGAGAAATGGTAATGGTGGTAGAAACGTTCTCCGAAGGCGATAAAGTAATCGAAAATGTAGTATTGACTTCGGTTACACTAAGATGAGATTGGGCATAAGGATTTTGTTGTCCAAACACGAAGGACACAAAAAATATAAACAATATAGTTAATATATTTTTTAAAAAATGTAGCAACTGATAATAAATACTCGTTTAAAGAAAAGGCTCCAACCTCAAAGATAATTAAATACTTGAATAGTGATTAAAAAAAAAAAACAATAAAATTTTCCATCCAATAATTAAAGTGTGAAACCCCAATAATGCACTCATCTTTAAAACAAAAATGAGTGAATACAGAAACCGCAATTTGAAATAATTACAATCGTTATGGAATTAAATTTAAAGACTTTTATTGAAGATTGATTTTTTTATTTTTTAACCCTTTTTCGGTCAATTTCAATGCTTTTTTAAATTCTGCTTCTTCCTTATTTTAAAGAAAAAAATCCTGAATCAGCTGTCTTTCTTAAAACTCACCCTCAAGAAAATAGTTTGATTTCGATGTTTGCCATAAGTCTTTTTAAGAGGCATTCTAAAACTTTGTTGCCAATCTGTTGCCAAATAGGGAATAAAAAAACCGCAACATCATGTAAAACAATCTGTTACGGATTTTTAAAGTACCCCTTACAATCCCATTCTCGAACTCTTTCTACCAAAACCTAACAGACATCTACGCTTTAAAGGAACTGCTTTATAACGAGGGTATCGCCGATTATAATGGCTTGCCCCTTGTTATTCCTGATACTAACAACACTTTACTAATACCTAA
>CENJ01173919.1_pt1 | contig 31142 bp, 34 predicted proteins | sample 356161 | NCBI WGS metagenome assembly CENJ01 (sample SAMEA2619531, study PRJEB7988) | marine metagenome | biome: marine biome (ENVO:00000447); feature: surface water layer (ENVO:00002042); material: "saline water (ENVO:00002010), including plankton (ENVO:xxxxxxxx)" | depth 5 m | reverse complement strand
TTTATTTAAAAAAATAATAATTAACTCAGTAGGACCTTATTATGTCGAAATTAATGATGGCTATATTAATCCTGAACCAGATCCTGTCGAACCCGATCCTGATCCAGAACCTATTAATCCTGACCCTGTTGACCCTGAGCCAGATCCAGAACCTGTAGATCCAGATCCAGAGCCAGATCCAGAGCCAGATCCAGAGCCTGTAGAACCTGATCCAGAGCCTGTAGACCCTAAACCAGAACCCGTAAAGCCAGAACCTAAAAAACCTTGGTATAAAAATAAAATTATCTTAATTGCTTCTGCTGCTTTAGTATTATTCAGTTCCTTGTTTGTTTTATTTAATTGTACTGGCGAAGAAGAAAATTACATACCTAATCCCCCATATATAGACGAAAATGGTAATGTTGACTGGGATAAAAAGTTCGAAGACGAAATAAATAAATAAAAAAGCGCTCAAGTTTTATTTGTGTATTACTTGTTATGAGTAAAAAGAAAAAACAAATATGCTGGATGTGTCTTTTGGGGTTTTCATTACTAGGTTCCATAATCTGGTTTTTAGTAGGTTGTCAAGATTCCAAATTTGAAGAGATTAAATCTATACCTGTAATAGAAAGTAATGAAAACTACTTAACTCATTTTGATATTTCAAGGCATTTTGCCTACAAAAAATCTATGAACTGGGTTGATACTAAAGTACCCACTGATATTAAAGTTTTCCTACTAGATGGAAAGTATTCTATAGTTGACTATTATTTTTTTAAAAAATTTAATAATTGGTTTAAAAAATTACAATTCGAAAACGGCATTTTACCCGTAGATCAGAAAGAAAATCTTGATTGTGATAATTTTGCTATGCTTTATAAATCTTTAATGTCGGTGGCTGGTTATAAAAGCTCTTCTGAACATGAGCCTGCTGTAGCTCTCTTAGTTTTAAAACAAAAAAAACCTTTTGGCGGCATACCTTCTGGTGGACTACACATGCTTTGTTTAGTTTTTACAAGCAACGGTTGGTATATAATAGAGCCACAAACAGGCGAATATATATTACTCGAAGATTACCCAAATCAAGAGAGTATTTTATATATGATAATTTAATGTGTAACTTTGGTTAAATGAATTTAATCATAGAAGCCCCCTTATCAGAGCCACCCAGTGAAATTTCTTGCTTTAGAGATGTTACTTTGTATGGAAAGACTTTTGTTTTTGACGATGTCTTATTGCTTTGTAAAAAAGGAACCAGGTCTATTTATTGGAACTGGTTAAAAGAACACGGCGCCCATGACTTTATTTCCTATCTACTAACTGACAAAGAAAAAGAATCAGGTTTCTTAATTCATACAGAAAAAGGAGATCTAACCCTAGATAGAATAAATTATTACACAACCAATATTGTCTTAACAAAGATAAAAAATATTAGATAATTATGAATCACCTAAAAGTTTTAACCGTTTTATTTTGCACTCCTTTATTTTCTACTTGCAGCATTAGAGACTTAAAATCAGAACCTACTAATTCAAAATATACCCAACAGGTTGACTTTGATTTTGAAGAAGTTGATACAAACAAAGACTCCTTTATAGATGAAAAAGAAATTAAAGCATTCAAAGCTTCTGAAAAAAAAGTAAACTCCAAAGATTCACTTTTGGTTATTTCGTGCATAATAGGATCAACATTACTTGTTTGTTTTGGCCATCAGGTTTATGTATTTTTTAGAGGTAAATTTAAAAAATGATCTTGACATAAACTTTAAAACGTTTTATTATAACCGACATGGACACTAAAACAGGACACTTATTATCTAATAACATTGCTGGCGTAAACAGAATATTACCACACAAGCACAAATATGCTTGGGATCTCTTTTTGAAAAGTTGCGCTAACAACTGGATGCCAACGGAGATATCAATGCAAAACGATATAAACCAATGGAAAAACAATGAAATCACAGAATCTGAAAAGCTTCTTGTCAAACGTTGTCTTGGATTTTTTGCTGGGAGCGAGTCTTTGGTTGGTAATAATCTTCTTCTTAGTGCCTTTAGATATATTACTGACGCTGAGTGCCGCCAGTATATCCTTCGTCAAGCGTTTGAAGAAAGCCTTCACAACTTAACTATTGTTTATGTTTGCGACAGCCTAGACCTCGATATAGATGAAGTCTTTGCCGCCTATCAGAACATTCCAAGTATAAAAGCCAAAGACGACTTTTTGATGCAAATAACTGATGATATCAGCGCTCAAGATTTTGACCCTAATTCTAAGGAGGCAAAACAAGCACTACTGAGAAACTTTCTTACCTATTGGGTTATTTGTGAAGGTACTTTCTTTTTTAGCGGTTTTGCGATGTTGTTAGCTCTTGGCCGACAAAATAAGTTACAAGGAATTTCTGATCAAATAAAATATACCCTACGTGATGAAAGTTCTCATATTGCTTTTGGTACTTATTTAATTAACACTCTTATTGAGCAAAATCCTGAAATATGGACTCAAGAAATTCAAGACGAATTTGTGGATCACATCAAAAAAGCTGTTGATCTTGAAATTGCTTATGCTAAAGACGTTCTTCCTACTGGCATCTTAGGGTTAAATGCTGACATGTTTGTCGATTATATGTATTATATAGGAAATCGTCGGCTTGAAGCCATTGGCTTAGATTACCGTTTTCCAAGTGACAAAAACCCTTTTCCTTGGCTTGGTGAGGTTGTTGATGTACAGGCTATGGGTAATTTCTTTGAGCGCAGAGTAAGAGAATATCAACAAAGTGGTTCTCTAGAAGACGACTTTTAAAGTCTTTTATGGATAAATATAAGTCTAAGCTTTTAAGAAAGCTTAAAGTTGAATGTTCTGCTGTAGAAGAAGAACTTTCTCACACAGTTTTGTTGTTTAATTCTGCAACACCTTTGTTCGTTTCTTCAGTTAATTCTTATTGCGACTCTAATTCTTTAAAAAATCCTTTAGATTCATTGGATGAGAAAAACAAAGAGGATGACTTTGACGAGTTTGGGTCAGGTTTTTATTCTGTATTCAGAAAGATTGTCGTCAAATCTCACCCCGATAAAACAACAGAAGATAAATTAAACTCCTATGTTGGCGCAACATCAGCCAAAAAAGAAAAGAACATCAATAAACTAATCTCTGTATCTAAAGATTTAAATATAGATCTTAACGAGTTAAGTTACTCTGATATTAAAGACATAGAGCTTAGCATAATTAAAACAGAAGAAAAAATAGAGAAGTTAAAAAACAGCTATCCATACATTTGGTACCTTTCATCTGAATCAAAAAAAGATTTCATAATAAAGAATTTTGTTAAATATTTCGTGTATCCAGAAAATTAATTACTCTTCTTGAAATATCCAATTCCGTGTAATTTATATACATGGGTCTAATTATTAAAAAAGCAGGAATTCTCCTGTTAAAAAAAACAGGACATCTTCTGGTAAAGAAAACTCCTATAACTAGTTGCGGCCCACTTCCAAGTATTTAGAATAAAATAAAATATTGTCAGGATTTAAGGTGTATTTATTTTTGATGAAGTTTTTCCAAAACATATACGACAATGCAAATAAATGGCTTGACTCAAAACTTAAAGAGGTAGAACAGCAAGAGCGCGAGTTTCAAGTATTTGAAATACAATACGATGAAATCAAAAACCCTAAACCAGACTGGGCTAATGTTTATAAAAATATACCTGTTTCTTATGAAGAAATGGTTAAGTTTGATAAAAATAAAAAAACTGGGTTTCTAAAATCTCCTACTCCTCCAACGGAATCTCTCTGATATGAGTAAACTAAAAGTATTGCACCTGTCTTCCACGGGTAAGATTTGCGGCATATCTACATATCTTACCAACTTGATTAAACATTTCGATAATGAATGTGAGCATGATCGTTATGATATTACAGATAAAGTTGTTATGGCGGACTATAGCAAAGAAAGAATCATTGCTTTTTTTGACGATTTTGTTGATTACTGCAAAGGCTATGATGTTATTCATATACAAAATGAATTTGGATTATTTAATGGCCCTTTTGGCTTAGACTTTTCAATGAAAGTTTTTTACAGAATTTTGTATAAACTAAAAAAAATGGGCAAAAAAGTATTCACTACCTACCACTCTGAGCCTTCTTTTTTAAAGGCTACTGGTTTATTTAATTTTGAAAATCGAGGCTGCGCAAAGTATTGGAAGAAAATGGCTAAGCTTCACACAAAAGAAAACAATATAGCTGCAATTGTTCATACAAAACCTACCGAAGCTATTTTTAAGCAAACAGGTTTTAAGAATATTATTTTAATACGCCATGGAGTGCTAGAACGACAACTTCCTAAAAATTTCAAGATCAAACAAAAAGAAGATCCAGTCATCTTAGGGATGTTTGGATTTGTAAGCCCTTATAAAGGGCATGAATTTGCGCTTTCTATACTCGATCTTTTGCCCAGCAACTTTAAACTTTATATTATTGGCGGCAGGCATCCTGCGAGTGAAGGCGAAGAAATAGGTAGGATATTAATAAAAGCCAACGAAATGGGTCTATCTCAAAGGGTTCTTATTACTGGTTGGACCACTCCCGAAGAAGCAGATATTCATCAATCTCATTGCGATGTTTGCCTTGTTCCTTATCAAACGACTGAAATTTCTTCTTCTGGCGCTATTACATGGAATCTAACTTCAGGGAAACCTGTTATAGCAAGCAATATTAGATCTTTTAGGGAAATTAATAACGCTTGTCCAGGCGGAGACCCAATGTTTTTATGTCACCATACTGAACGCGCTGAATGGGTCTGGGCTATAAAAAGAGTTTTGAACGAACCTAAACTAAGAAATGGTTTGATCGATAATGCTCGCAAATATTGTGACGATTTTTCTTGGACAAACACGTGTAAAAAACATGTAGAACATTACAAAAAATAATTGCTATGCTCATATCTCACAAACATAAATTTATTTTTATTAAAAATACAAAAACTGGATCAAGTTCTTTACAGACTTTGCTTGGCGAATACTGCTGGCCAGACGAGGTAGAGTATCACTTTGTTGATCATGATGATATTCAGCATAAAGGTATTGTTAAAAGCGATGAGGTTAGAGAAAATTTTAAAAAATATCAAGAAAATAAAAACGGAATACTGGGTTACGGTGCGGAAACCAAATGGACTTCTCATTTAACCGCCAAAGAAATTAAAGAATATATTGGTGATGAGAAATTTAACGATTATTTTAAATTTTCTGTAGTTCGAAACCCATACAACAAGGTGCTTTCTAAATATTTTTGGGACATGAATGACCATAAAGGCGAACCTATAGAAACTTGGGTTTCCAGAGGGAGGAATGCTTGCAATTTAATACATCATGTTATTCCTAGATGCGAAAAAACAGGAGTGCCTTGCTGTGATTTTTACATTAAGTATGAAAACATGAAAGAAGATCTAGCTAAAGTATGCAATATTATAGGCATTCCTAATATTGATTTTAGTAAATTACCTAAAAACAAAGATTTAATAAACAAAGAGTCGGATCTAAATCAGATGGACGACTTTGGAATTAAAGATATGTTTTTAAAATATAAATCTTCCCCAGATGCTTGGAAAGAAATATACACTCAAAAAGAAAAAGATATAATCTACAAAAGACACCAAAGAGAATTTGAAATTTTTAATTATGAAAAATAATAACCTACCAAATCACAAAGAAGTTTTAAATAACCCAGCATTCGTTGTATCCCTAAAAAGAAGTGAAGCGAGATATCACCATACTAAAAAATTATTAAATAAAGCTGGTTTTAAAAATATTTTCCCCTTCGAAGCTATTGATGCAGTAAAAGCTAGAGATTCAGAAGAAGAATGGGATCAAAGATTCAGGCCTTGGGGGAGAATGTTCGGCACTCCTTTTGAAAAAAAATCAGATGGTACTTGGCACAAAGGTAATGGTGGACAACTTGGCATGAAAATGTCAATTATTACTCTTTGGGGCTGGCTTTCTATATCTAATAAGCAAGGCTTGATGATTTTTGAAGATGATGCTCTGCCTCGCCCTGATTTTGCAGAAGTATTTCCAAAATATTGGGATTCTATTTCAAATGAAGACGTAGATATGGTATACGTAGGCGCCCAAATACACCCAAATAGCCTAAGAGATAAAATTTCTAACTGCGGTTTTTATGTAAATTCTGGGGCTCAATGCTTACACGCTCACTATATAACAAAAAAAGGTGCCCAAAAATTCATGGAAGCAATGCCTTACATCTCGGAATATGCAATTCAATATTTTCAAAAAAATAAAGAAAACGATATGGGAGTAGGTACAATTGATTCGCTTCTTCTAAGATTAGCTAATAAAGAAGCTATTCATAATGATTTCAATAAAGTGGGAATGGACCCCTCAGTTTTGCCTGATTTTAACTCAGTTTCTTTCGTCGGCGAAAAAATTTCTGTCAATGGAAAGTATGAAGGTAAACCTTGGGGTGGAAGAGATAGTGGAATCATTCATCAAAACGCCGATCTAGGAAGCACGATTCATGGCCTAAATATATCTATGATGCGAGACGAAAAAGAAACCGAAAAACAAGGCAAAAATGTTTTTCATGATACTATATTAGAAATGGATCCAGAAACTGGAGAATCAAAAATTACAAAAAATGAATAAAAAATTTAACAAAATATTTGTAATAGGATATAATAAAACCGCAACATGCAGCCTAGATGCGTTATTAAGCGAAAACGGATTAAATAGTTATCATAGTGGAGGGTTGTTTGAAGGAGATTGGGGCATAAGCAAATACGATGCTTTTAGTGATCAGCACCCAGATGGAACAGATTTTTTTAGATTCAGAAAATGTCATCAAAATTATCCTAACAGCTTATTTATTTTAAACACCAGAAAACTTAAAGATTGGATTCTAAGTAGATGCGGGCATGCGATCTTCCATAATTCTAATATGATAGAAAAAGATGGGTTTTTAAAGTGTCAGGAATCTTGGGGATACCCCAATACAAAAGAAATTTACGAAGATAATAAATATAATTTTGAAAGTTTTGCTAAAAAATCTGACTTGATACTTAATCATTATTACAATTTCATATTTAAAAAAATAAAATTCTGGACCCAAGAGAGAGAATCTTATTATGCAAGCATCTTGCATTACTTTAAATATTATTCAGAGGATTTAATATTAATTAACATTCATAAAGAATGGAAATCTTTTTTAGGGAATATAATTTTTGAAGACTATAAAATATCAGATGACAGAATGAAAACTTCTACTAGAAAATATTCTATAGATCAAAAAAAATTTTACGATGCGCATGAAGAAGTATATAAACAGGCAACTAAAGATGTCTTTGATTTATACCCAAAATTCACTGGAGATTCAATTTTGTTACATAACAATAAAATGAACAAAGATTTTTTAAATGTTTATAAAAATAATTTTTAACAATGAGTGAAAAGAAATACATATTTTTTGTGACGGGCCTGCCTCATTCAGGCACTAGCATTGTGCAGAAAACAATTGCAGATCAAGAGGGTTATTTTTCTCGCTTTAAAGAAAATAAAAATATTAAAGAAAGCAAAAAATTTGAAAAGGAATTTAAACAATATAAAGAATCAGGAAAAGTTAATATAAATAGCGAAGTTTCGAAGATGCCTTGCGAGGAAATTTATTTTCAAGGTGTTTTTGATTCAATCAAAAAATACCTAAATGAATCCAACTTTCAAGTTGTTTTTACTGGAAGAGATTCAGTTGAATGGTGCTTAAGTAAATTAAAAAGAAAAGTTTCTTTTACTAATTTGAAACTTAATATTAATGACTTGAGCGATAAGGAATATTCAATTTTTGATTATAAATTAAAATATAATGTTAAAGAAAAATTAAAACTAAGAGGATTAAAATCTTTAATCATTTATTTTAAAGAGCTTCATGATGCTTACGAAAAAGAGGTTGAGAAAATCATAAATTCTAACAGTGATGCAAGAATTACATGTATTAACTTAAGAAACTTTGCCAAAAACCCAGAGAAATTTTTAAGAGAAATGGGGTTTAAAAATCCTTTAGTAAACAAATCGAAAAATAATTTTACTAAAATTAAAAATTTTCATGAAGAAGAAAAGCATCGTCACGAAGAACTTCGCGCTGCTCAAGTTGATTCTTCCCCAAGCCCAAATTTAGTGCAGTCTAACTTTGATTATCACCCAACAATAATAGATTTTGTTAAAAAAACTTTCAAAAATGATAAGTGACAAACATAAATTTATTTTTATTGAAGTTCCAAAAACAGGAACAACAACAATTTGCTTTACTCTTAGTAAAGAATTTCAGGCCAAGTATCCACTAGGAAACACAAGACATGTTAATAAACATTGGGATGTTGAACAATACAAAGAAACGTATCCAGTAAAATTTAAATCATATTTCAAGTTTTCGTTTGTAAGAAATCCTTGGAGTCGGGTTGTATCTTTGTATCAACGCAATGAGGGTAAGCAATGGAAAGATAAAATTTCATTTATTGAATTTGTTGATTGGATTCAACTTGCAACTGATACTTGTACAATGCCCACACCTAAAAAAAATATGCTCGATTTTTTTAAAATAGACAATAAAGTAGAAATGGATTTTATAGGGAAACTCGAAAACATTCAAGAAGATTTTGACACAGTCTGCGATAAAATAGGCCTTCCCAGAAAACAACTTGGACACGAAAACTTTTCGGGACATAAACATTATACAAAATATTACAATGATAAAACAAAGAAAATCATTGGGGAAAAATTTGCAGAAGACATTGAGTATTTCGGGTATGAATTTGAAGGATGAAAAATAGTAAAGAGATTCTAAAAGAGCCCACTTTTGTAATATGTTTAAAAAGAAATAAGGCTAGATTTGAGTATACTAAAAAAACAGGAGAGGAGTATATAGAAAAATGATAAACCATAAACATAAGTTTATATTCATAGAAATACATAAAACAGGCACAACTTCTATCTGTTCTTTTTTTGAAAATTCAATCAAAGATGGTTTTATATGTGATTTTCCTAATGGATCAAAAGAAAAATTTCACGATTACTTTGGGTCTGTTTTTGAAAAGGTTGGGGTTGACCGCAAGGCGGATTGGTCATTTTGTAAAAAACAATCGGTCATCGCAGAATATTTAAAGGGCTTCAAAATAGACGTGGAGTTAATTAAACATAAACCTTTAGACTTTTTTAAGTCAATTTTTCCAGAAAAATATGATGAATATTTTAAATTTACTTTTGTTCGAAATCCTTGGTCCAGAGCAGTATCTTTATATTTTAGGGGTGAAAATAATTTCCTTTTACAACATAAAACTCCAACATGGGAAAAACAATCATTTAAAGATTTTGTAAAAGATATGCAAGGCGCTTGGCATAATTGCGATGGAGCTTTCCATAGCCTAGGACAAAAAGGGCTCTATAAAAATCAAATCGATTTTGCAAGATTATTAGGCTCAGAAAAAATTGAAACTGATTTTATCGGAAAAACAGAAAATCTTGAAAACGATGCTCGTTTTATATGCAAAAAAATAAATTTAGATTTTGATGAAAAAATATGGTCAATGCAAGGCCAAAGAAATATTTCACCCAAAAGAAAAAAAGAAAAAAAACATTACTCAGAATATTACGACAAAGAAACAAAAAATATTATTGCCGAAAAATTTGCAGAAGACATAGAGTATTTTGGTTATGAATTTGAAGGATGAAAAATAGCAAAGAAATATTGAAAGAGCCCGCTTTTGTTTTATGTTTAGAAAGACATAAGGATGTAAGATATTTTCCCACAAAAGAAAGATTAAATAAAGCTGGATTTGAAAATGTTTATCCTTTTTCGGGCATAGATGGCGCAGGCATTGTAGATGGATTAAAGTCTGGAGATTTAGACTGTTTTGATGAAGGATTGCTTGAGGCCGCTGAATATTTGTTTGATGTAAAATTAAAAGCTGGGGAAGGAAAGACTTATATTGCCCCAGGACAGTTTGGTGTATTTGCTAGTTTTCTTTCTATATGGCGGTTGATAGCTTCGTCGAATATAGATGGAGCTTTTATATTTGAAGATGACGCCTTGCCTAGGCCAGACTTTAAAGAAATATTCCCAGAATACTGGGATGACTTAGACGGAGATGAAGATATGGTATTTATTGGCAATGGATCAATATCTAACTCCTTAAAATATCAGGCCGAAATGTATTCATTGTATAATAAAGGAAAGTTTTTTAACGGCCCAGTAGATTGTTTACACGCTGTTTATATTACCAGAAGAGGTGCTCAAAAACTTTTGGATATGTATATAAAACTTGTAGACTACGATGAAAACGATGATTTATTAAATGAGCACATAAATGGATGTGGCTGGACACAAGGTGTTTCCAATATGATGTGGGCGGACATATCTGATTACGATGTTAAAAATTTTATAGAATGCGCATCCAACGATCATGTTACATATAACCTTAACCCAGAAAAACTTTTCGACCTAGATAAAGACATAAAAAAAGTTTTTAATAAAAAAGAAAATTTATTTTATAACGAAAAGCCTAGATTATCCCCAATGCTTTATACAGCTGATAACTTTATTACATTTATAAAAAGTCAATCTAAAAAGAAAGATGGTGAGGATTCTCCTTTTAGAGGTTGGCCAACCTTAAGGAAATATTTTGAAGCTCATTGTCTTGATTTTAAAACAGTATCTTTTTGCGGTATAGGAAAACCAGTTGCTGGTGAATACGCTAAAAATGAAATACCATGGGGTTACGCCGCTGGATTAAGTTCAGAGAGAGATAGTGGGATTATTCATCAAAACGCTTATCAGCAATCTTCAATCCATGGATCAAATTTGATAGATGAAAACCCAACTCTTTCAATATCGCAAGAAGTTAAAGATAAGATTTTTGTTAACCCAAAAGCATCTCATATTTTTCTTATCGGATTAGATCGTTGTGGATCCAATTCTTTACTAGAGTTTATTGGCACTTCTATTCCTGTAAAATATGACAATAAAGGAGGAATGGGGTCAAGGATGGCTTTTAATTTTTTTAATGCTCACAAAATACTTGAAGGGCTTGAAGATGAAATCCCTCAGCTTTGCGCTTACGGAAATATGCAAGCGATCTTTCTGTCTGGAGAAGAAAAACTCGGCGGCAATAACCAACGACATATTCCCATATTTATATATAGGCTTTTTAAAGAGCTATATACCCAATACCCTGATGCTAAGTTCATTTTCAACACTCGCCATTTGGAGCACTGGATAGAAGGGCGCAGAAGAATTGGGGATGGTTACATGATGGATTATTTTCAAAGGTGTTCAAAACCAGAACTTTGCGGGACTCCTGAATGGACAGAAAAAACAATCGAAGAAGTCCAAAAAGACTGGAAGAAAACTTTTGAAAATCACACTCAAGAAGTTCGTGACTTTTTCGCCGACAAACAAGACCATCGATTTCTTGAATTTAATATATCAACAGATCACCCCCAGAAAATTTTAGATTTTTTACCTGAGTTAGATTTAAATATTCAAAACGCTTGGGAAATCAGAGAAAATTGGGGGCCACACAATCAATAATGTGTACTATTAATTGACATGAAAGAACAAATACAAATCAAAACAGGCGCAAACATTAGTTCGCTTTTGCAATCAACCGTAAACATTTCTCAAGCTTTTACTGAGCTTGTTAAAAATTCAATTCAAAATTTAGCTACGCAAATTGATATTGTCATCAGCAAAGAAACCGTGACCGTAACTGATAACGGAAGAGGTTTTTATCATGTACCTGACTCTTCAGGCAAAAATGACTTTGACAGGTATTTTGTTTTCGGAAACTCTTATGATAATACTTCTGGAGAAGGTGTCAGACTAGGTCATATGGGAATTGGCGGTAAGCTTGCCAATGATAAACTCTCTGATACTCAAATTGATTGGTCTATTATTACTAAAAATAAAGATTCAAAATCTTTTCAAGTTAACTACGTTCCGACAAAAACAGAGTTTCTTGATGATTATAGTCCCGTTGTCGAAGAGATCGCTTACGATGATTCTCATTTTCCTCACCTTACTGGAACTAAAATTGTCATAAATAAACTCAATCAAAGAATAGTAAATTATACTGAAGCCGAAATTGGTTGGGCCAAAAAAGAAATCAGATCCTTCTTTGGTCTTTTGGTCAAAAACAGTAAAGAAAGAAATAAAGAAATACGCATTTCTCTTAACGGTGAAGATTTAAGTTTTGATTATGATCTACCAGGCTCCGCTTTTATCAGGAAAACTACAGAAGTTCTCCACGAAAAAGGTTCCTCTTCTGTTGGTTTAAATATTTTTAAATTAAACAATAGGTCAGAACTTAAAGACCTTCCTGTTACTGGTGTTGAAATTGCGGCTGGCGTAAAGATTTGTAACCTGAAATTAGACAACGCAGAAATCGTTGATGAAATATATTCTGAAATTTCAAAACTCGAAGGAAAAACAGTTGAACCAGAAGCTTCTGTAATTCATTTTTTTAATCAATTAATAGGTTTTGTTGTTTGCGATGATCTTGGATCTTTGCTTGACGAAACAGGTATGCCCGCAAAAGATTTATCTCACCATGCCTTAAGAGAAGATCATTTTCTTGTTATTCCTTTTTACAAAGAAGTTTACAAAGAAATTATCTTGGCTATCAGAAAATACCTTGGTGTAGATGAAAATAGCCGCCGCAAAAGCTTTAATGATATTGCGAAAGAAATCTTAAGCTTGATTGATGAAGAAGCTGATATTGATATCGAAGAAATTTCTGAGAACGAAACTGATACCACCGCTCATTCTAAAATTCAAGACGAAGAAGATGAAGAAGAAGAAGATCAAAAAGATGATCAATCATTAGATTCTTTCGAAACTGAAGCTGAAGAACAAGATGATTATATAGATCCTGAAAAAATTCCAGAAGATATGCCTGAGTATATCGATCCTAAAATTTTGCCTAAAGAATTATTTCTTGAGCTGGATGACGAAAATGACCCTGACGTTCCTGATGTTACAGTGGAAGACATAACTAAAAAAGAAAATATTATTTATGATATTGTAAATTTTGGAGAAAGTTATGAATATGAAATGTCAAGCCATCATCTTTACGGCAAATTAATTATCATGATCAATTCTGGAAATCATAAATTCAAAAAAGTTGAAGATTCAGAAAACAAATACGCTATGGCATCTTACATTGCTGAATGCATGGTTAAAGAAATTGAACTTTACAATTCTCCAGAGTCTCAAATGAGAGAGGTTGAATATAAAATTTCAGAGTTTTACCACGATCATGGTGATAAAATCAAATTAAGATTCACTAACGATTAATAAATTATTATGGAATTCTATAATGTAAAAAAGAAAGAAAGAGTACAGATAGACGAGTCTCTAGTAGAAAAAGTTTCCATGGAAAACGTTAGCAAAAACGGCAAGCTTGTTGTTCGCTACGCATTTAAAGCTGTGGATGAAGATGGAACTAAACTCACAAAGTTTTGCAGTAAAGCAAGCTACGATAAGTTCCAAGGTTCTTAATGGGTCCGATTCTCAATACAATTATTGGCGCAGGAATAAAACTCGCCTGTAATTTAGTAAACGCTTGGCTTTACCAAAAACAACAAGACCAGATGATGCTGGCCGCAAAGGATGAAATGATGTTGCGGGCTATGATAGACAGTCAAGAAAAACAAGCCAGTGATCCTTTTGTAAAAATTACTAGGCGCATATTGTTTATGTCAATAACTTTTACTATGTGTTATTTGATGGTCTATTACGCACATAACCCAGACATCAGTTACAATATTCTTGTCCCAAAAGGAGACGGTGCTCGTTTAGGTTTTTTTAGTTGGATTGTAGGGGGCAAAGAATGGGAAATGGTTCAAATGACAGGCGGACTACTTTTGACTTCTTTTATGGATCTCTGCTTTATGGTGATAGGATTTTACGCTATACCTAGCAAAAAAAGATAATTTTTAGAAATCAAAAAACTTATACAAGTGGTTTTTATACGGGTGATCTGATCTCAATTTTGACGCGAGATCCCATTTATGAGCGAGATATCCCTCTATCCCTTTTTTTTGTTCTTGATTTAAATTTTCGACAATTATAATTTCGCCAATAGATCCTCTTGGAGAATTATTCCCTGTCCTATTTGAGAAGATTTTTAATTCCTGTGTTTCATTTAATTTTGCTGTATAATTTCGATTTTTACCTCGTCCTTCTCCGTTTATTTCTAATCCGTATTTTTCGGTATCAAAATTAAAAAAAACATGCCCTATATTAAATCCAGATAACTGTCCATTTGGAATTCCTGTGTTAGCGCCGCCTACACTTTTTGCGCTAATCCTTCCTTTAAATCCTGTATCATTTGCTGCATCGAATTGAAAGTCATGATTATCAGAGTCTAAAGCTATAATTGAATCAAACTCGTTGTCTACCATTGTAGTCGAAAAAACTATAAAAAAGTTTATGTTTCCACTTTGAGGGACTTTGAAACCCACTTTCGAAAGAGAATCACCTGAAGTAACACCTGATACATTTCCATCAAAATCTATAACGTTTAAATAATTTTGTGTTGTTGCGTTGGTTGACGGTTGTCTTGCGGTGTGGTTTGGGCGAGAAACGTTATTTTGATTACCTGTTAAATCTAACCATTCTTTTACTTTATCAACTTCAACTACATTGCCGTTTGCTTCCATAGAAGTTTCTGTTTCATGTATTATACTGCTTAAGTTTGAAGCATCAAACCTTGCTAAAAAATTTAAGTCCAAATTCGATAATTTTGTTTGCCTTATCGCTCTAAAACCTGAATCAACGCTATCTTTTATTTCGCTTTGCATACCAAGGCTATCTAATTTTCTAAAAAGTTCTCTTCCTGTGTGATTGATAAAATAATTCTCTTCTTCATCCTCCATATATAGACGAAAAAATCCTCCAGAGATTACTATGTCTCTAATTTCAGTTTTGAATCGCGATAGTTCAGATTGCATTTCTGCTTTGTTTTTTATTGCGTGTATTTGGTGTAATAATTTATTAAGAGTTGTCATACCTACATATATTTACACAGAAATCTTAAAGTAATCGCTTGACATTTATTTTTAATTTTGCTATTATTGTCTGGCATTGAAACATTCTGAAAAAAAACTAATAATAGAAAAACTTCTTTCTGTGCCAGATAAACAAAAGCGTTTGTTTTGGGCCAAAGAGATGAAAATGCTAAATATTCTTATGGCAGACTATCCATCCAGTATTTTTTGGTCTAAAATTTCTTTCTCACAAAAACTTGACTCTTTAATTCTTTTGAGGTCTGGTTATTATAAAAAAGAGTTAGATAAAAAATATAATAGATATAACTATAAGATCCCAGAAGAACAAGCCCCAGTAATTGGAGAAAAATCTGGAGAAGACTATAATTACAAAAAACAACCTCAAACCATACGAGAATTTTGCGATGATGAAAACAGCTGAAATAAGCACCAAAGACGCTCTTAAAAGTTTTTTAAAACAAAACGAAGAGCACCACTATAATTTCGAAGAAGAAATAGACTATAAAGTATCCAGCGGTAGCTTAAAAGTTGATTTTGAGCTTAATGGAGGTTTCGGGCCAGGTTTGCATAGATTCACAGGCATGAATGAGGGTGGGAAAAGTTCAGAGGCTTTAGAAGTAATGAAGAATTTCTTAAAGAATCCAAACTCAAAAGGGGTTTATATTAAAGCTGAAGGTCGTCTTTCAAAAGAAATGAGGGAACGTTGTGGAGTTACTTTTTGCGATAATGAAGATTCATGGGAACAAGGTTCTTGTTTTGTTTTTGATTGCAACATATATGAAACTGTACTTGACTTAATGAGAGTTCTTATAGCTAAAAATGATGATGAGACCAAGTATTGTTTTATTCTTGATTCCTTAGATGGCTTGATAACAAAAGATGATTTAAACAAAGGTTTTGAAGATGCTCATAAAGTTGCTGGAGGCGCATTGCTTGGAGCTAAGTTTATGCAAAAAATGAGCATTCAATTAGCAAAAAGAGGCCACATGGCTATTTTCATATCTCAAGTTAGGGCTGATATTAAACTTGACCCATACAGTAAAGCTCCTATTAGGCAGACTACAGCTACTGGAGGTAACGCTTTACTTCACTTCGCTAATTATATACTAGAGTTTGAGCCTAGGTTTAAAAAAGACATGATTTTGGAGAATCCAACCCAGCCTGTAGATCAACAAAAAAATAAAATGCTGGGGCATATAGTTAAAATAACTGTAAAAAAATCCCCAAATGAAAAAACAAATTATGTCTTAGAGTATCCAATTAAGTATGGCAGAAAAAACGGTACCTCTATTTGGGTTGAAAAAGAAATTATAGATATGCTTTACTTATGGGGCTATATTAATAAAAAAGGCGCCTGGATATCAGTGGAAAAAGATTTTATAGACATGTTGTCAGACAAAGACCTCTCTTTTCCTGAAAAAATACAAGGAGAACCTAAATTAAATCAATTCCTTGAATCAGAACCTAACCTTATGAGTTTTCTATTAGAGCATTTTAAAGAAGTTATCTATCAACAAAATAAATAATGATATTCAAGACCCTTACAGGTTCTTCAAAACGTGTATCTAAAGCTAAAAAATATTTAATTCAATGGAATTCTTCCAGTAGAAGCAAAATGCAATTCAACGTCAAACAGTATCTCAAGAAATACTGGTCTAACGATATTGTCTTTGAAGAATTCCCTATAGCTGGAACAAAAATGACTTTTGATTTTTACAATCCCAATAAAAAAGTAGCCATAGAAGTTCAAGGCAATCAACACCTAAAATATACTCCTTTTTTTCACGGTAAATCTAAATCAAATTTCTTAAGCCAAATAAGAAGAGACAATGATAAGCAAAAATTTTGCGAATTAAACAGTATCAAACTAGTAGAAATCTATCCTAATGATGAAATGTCAACCGATCTTTTTAAATCGTTTGGAGTTATCCTATAATAAAGTGTATAATTAATTGTGAGCGACAATATAGATCCAGAAAACTTAGGGGTATTTTCAATCCCAGAAGCAATGCTTCAAAAACTCTTTGAATTCTCAGGCGACGCTGATCACAGCAAAGGCTTTATATTAGCTTATGTGGACCAGAATGGTAAGCCTATGATATATACTAAAAGTCAAAATCAGATAATAGAAATGGGCCTAAGAAAAGCTTTAGAAAAATATTTAATTAGCCTTGAAGAAACTGAAACTATGTTTGGAGCAGGAAATGATGAGCCAGAAAATGGGCTTGACTAATCCTATTAGTTCTGTTAGCATAGTCGAATATGGTATACTCTCATGAAGTTGAGCGCCAGTTTATTGCTGGTCTTTTAAAATTACCAGAAAAATATTCGGAGGTCTGTTCTTTTATAGCTCCTTCTGATTTTTTTTCTGATGTAAATCAGGTATTGTATAGTTTCATAAAATCTTCCTATGATAATGGGGATTCCTTGGACCACGTTATCTTGTCTGAGAAAATCAAACTTTCAGGCATTTCTTTTGAAGACAACATTAATGTTTCTGACTACATTCATGCTTTAATGTTAAGGCAAGTTTCCAAAAGTTCTTTTTCTGAATGCGCAAAAGAACTTAAGAAGCTAACCGCAAGAAGAGACATTATGTCTTTTTGTGGTAAAATCTCTAAAGAGATGAAGTCTATTGATAGCTCAAAAAGCCTTCATGAAATTATAGAGGTTTCAGATAAAATTTACTCCAATATTAATGTTTATGAAAATAGCGATCACACTCCTCAAAACATTTTTGATCAAATGGAATCTGTAGTTGAGCTTAGAGGTAATAATCCTGTCGAAGAATTTGGTCCTAGCGGTCCTCATAAAAGAATTCAAGATCTTTACGGTTCATTGTTAAGGCCTGGAAACATAACGACTATAGTCGCGAGAACTGGTGTTGGTAAGACGCAATTTGTGATGGACTTTTGCATAAAAGTTTCTCATGATCACGATATACCAGTCTTACATTTAGACAACGGAGAAATGAGTAAAGAAGAACTTCTTGCCCGTCAATGCGCTTCTCTTGCTCAAGTTCCACTAAACTTAATTGAGACAGGCCAGTGGCGTAACGCAGGACAAGATATCGTCAATAAGGTAAGAAGCGTTTGGCCCTTAATAAAAGGAAGAAAATTTTACTACCAAAATGTTGGCGGCATGAAAGTTGACTCAATGATTCAGCTTGTAAAACATTTTTATTATTCTCAAGTCAAAAGAGGTAATCTCATGATTCTTAGTTTTGACTACATAAAAACTACGTCAGAAATGCAGGGCAATAAAATGGAGTGGCAAGTAGTAGGGGAAATGATAGACAAATTCAAAAAGCTAGTACAAAGAGATGTGGTTTATAACTCAGAGCCAAGGATAGCCATGATGACTAGTGTTCAGAGTAACCGCTCAGGAATAACGAATAATCGTAACGCTGATGATGTGGTTGATGATGAAAGCGTTGTATCTTTGTCAGACAGGATTACCCAGTTTAGCTCTCACGTTTTTCATCTGCGCAAAAAAACACTTGACGAAATAACATCAGAAAATAATCTTTTAGGAACTCACAGGCTTAGTTGCTTTAAATTTAGACACTTAGGGAATGATGTTACAAGAGCAATTAATCCAGTAAGAATGCCAGATGGAGATTTGAAAAAAAATTACGTCAATCTAGATTTTAACAACTTTAATATTACAGAAGTTGGTGATCTAAAAGATTATGTTGATTCATTAGTTGATGTATCTCTCACTGAGGAAGAAATATCTGCAGATTTAGGTATATGACATCCGATAAGATAAAAGATATTCTCACTGAGTTAGGTTACAAACTTTCAGATTTTGGTAATCATTGGCGAACAAACGCACTTTATAGAGGTGGAGCAAACCCTTCTGCCCTTCAAATCTACAAAGATTCTGGAGTATGGATTGATTATGTTAAAAATTCTGAGCATATGTCTTTCAAGTCTCTTATTGAAGCTACTTTAAAAACGAATGACAGTAATGTTATTGATAAGTTTACAAAAGGTTATGATTTTTCTTCATCAAAAAAAGATCCTGAAATAATTGTTAAACCAAAAATTGAAATGGAAAAAATATATCCAGATTCGATCTTAAAGAAACTTCTTCCACATTATAAATTTTACAATGATAGGGGGATATCAGACAATTATCTTATTTCTCTTGGCAGCGGTTTAGCTACAGAAGGCTCTATGTATCAAAGGTTTGTGTTTCCAATATATAATTCAAATCAAAAAATATACGGTTTTAGCGGTAGAGATATGTCTAAATTAAAAAATAATTCTAGACCAAAATGGAAGCATCTAGGCAAAAAGTCTAACTGGATATACCCATATTACTCCCCAAATATAAAAAACATAGTTCATGAATCTATTATAGAAAAAGAATCTGTAATACTGGTTGAAAGCATTGGCGATATGTTGAATTTATTCCAATACGGGGTTTACAATGTTTTAGTTACATTTGGTACAGTCATATCCTCCCCTTTGGTTTTATTTTTGACTTCTTTCCCTTCTTTAAGGGTTATAATTTCATTAAATAATGATTCTGATAAAGAAGTTAACAGGGGAAGAGTTGGGTCTTTTAAATCTGCGTTAAAACTCTTAAGCTTTTTTGATATTTCTAATATTGTATTATATCCTCCTACAGAAAAAGACTTCGGAGACATGAGTGAAAAATCTTTTTGGCCTTGGATTAATAATTTAGAAACTTGCTACGATACAAATAGTTTGATAAAATATAAAGAAGAAATACTAGAGCTAATAGATAAAAATCAAATATCGAAAAGTTCTTTTAAACAAAAATACTTTAATGCATGAACTCACCCCACTTTCTGCTAGTAAAATCAAGAAAGCTCAAAGTTGTTCTTGGAGTTACTGGGCGACGTATCATTTAAAGATTCCAGATTCGAGCAATGATGGCGCTAGCAGGGGTTGGATTTGTCATTTAATTTTTGAATTGTTAGGGGCGGAAAAACATAGGGCGACATATGACGAAATAATATTAAAAGATTCTATCTTTCTTTGCGCCCCAATTAAAAGGCTTGTTGGTTATCATGCTAAGAAATTAAAAGTAAATGACCCAGATAATTTAAAGTTGATAGACGACATGACCATGGCTGGCTTACATTTTGATTTTTTTGGTCAAGCCAGAGGAGAACCAGATGAATCAATATCTGAACAAGCTTTTGATATTTCTGTTGATGAAGCCGACAAACTTTATCGTTTAAGAGGTTTTATTGATAAATTATTTTTCTACAAAAAAGATGGTTTAGCTATCATCAGAGACTTTAAGTCGAGTAAATCAGTTTTTAAAGGAAAAGAGGCTGTAGATAATCTACAAGATTTAATATATACGCTAGCTGTCAGAAAATTATTTCCTAATTTTAAAAAACGTCAAGTAGAATTTTTATTTTTAAAGTTTGATTTACATGCTTCTGGCAATTTAAAAATGGCTGAAATTTCTGATACCGAACTTTGCGGATTAGAGGTTTATTTAACAGGTGTTCAATCTTTCTTAGATCAATTTAATGAGTTAGATGCAGTAAGTAATTTTGCTGGCGCTCAAGGGTATCCTTCTGACGGTAGTTTCGGCGGTCCTTTAATGTGCGGAAAAGATGGTTTTAAAATTTCTAAAGGTAGTCCTCTGTTAGACAAAAATGGCGAACCTATAGTTGCGTATATATGCCCATACAGAAAACCTCTTGATTTTATTGCTCTTAAAAACAAAGATGGAAAAACTATCAGAGGATTCTTTAAAGAACAAAAAGATAAAATTCCCGTAAATAAAGAAAACGGAGAATTTATAGAAGATGATAGTTACTCAGGCTGCCCCTATTGGAATAAGCCAAAAATAGAAACTGACGACTTTCTGTGATTTGATGTGTACTCCCTTATGGGATGACGTACAACATAGAAAATATATGCCATGAATACACAGACGAGTGCTTATTCTCTCAAATTATTGACTCTGACGGCTTACCTTTCAAAATTATTTTACATGTTGAAAATAAATACATCAGAGCAATAGGTAAGATTCTTTTTAATTACGGATATCACTCCGCTTCTATCAAAACAAAAGGCAAGTATTACTCCATTGTTCATTTTGAATTAACTAGTTTTATAATAAAAGAAAACCCTGATTCAGATTCTTCTGTTTTTGAAGATCTTGATCTCTAATATTTATGTTTTTAGTTGGTTTTATTTTTCTTTCGGGGGTTTCCATATCTCTTGTTGCCGCTTATTTTAGTATAATAGGCTTAGCCACAATGTTTCCAGGCTCTAAAGAGGCTATCGTTATTATGGGCGCTGTACTGGAAATAGGTAAGCTTGTGGCCGCTGTTTGGTTACATAAAAATTGGCACAATGCTTTTAGATTTCTCCGTTTTTATTTACTTATAGCTGTTTTAGTTTTAAGCGGTATTACAAGCATGGGCATTTTTGGATTTTTGTCTAAATCTCATGTTGAGCATAGCGCTTCAATAGAAAAAGAAAAAGCTATAATAGCTCAGATTGACGAAAAAATTGAAAGAAAAGAAGCTTTTATAATTCAAAGAAAAGATCTTCTTTCTCAAATATCAAAAGATACTTCTTTTGAATACGAAGGTGACAGTGAAGTTTTAAAAAGGCTTGATTCAAGAATTCAATCTATCAAAGAAGAAGAATCTTCTTTTTTAGAAGTACAAAACAATATTTTAATGGATTTACAATCTGAAGAATCAAAGTTGGACGAAGCTCTTGAATCTTCTAAAACTGTATCTGGTTTTTTTAAATCTAATAACTTTGATCAAGTAAATAAAAACCAAGAAGCCGCAAGAACAAAGATAAAAGCGGAAAAAGAGACTGCATTAAAAAAGATAGAAGAAGTAAAAAAACAAACTATATCAAAAATAGAAACCGTTAGAGCTCAAATAGATTCTGTTCAATTTTCTAACAATTCTAAATCTATCAATCCCAAAACTGAAGAGTACCAAAATCAGATAGAAATTTCTTATGAAGAAATTAGCGATCTAGAGAATCAAAAATTTGAATATGGCTCTGCTTTAAGAGCTTTAGAAGTGGAAATAGGCCCAATAAAATATGTTATCGGCGCTTTGCAAGAATGGATTTCTCTCTCTGTTGGTGTTGAGCAGGCTGTAAGGATTATAATATTAATATTAATTTTTGTTTTTGATCCCCTTGCAATACTTTTGATTATCGCTGCAGCTATAACTTATTCAAACATCAAAACAAAAGATTTGCCGCCTGACGTAAAAGCTATCAGGAATAAATTATTAGAAGAACTCGAAGATTATTTAAACGAAGGTGGCATCGTCGATCATTTTATCGAGAGAAGCAAAAAATAGCTTGACATACAATTAGGTTTTTGCTATCCTCTATGGATAATGATACCGATATTCAAGAGTCATTTTTCTATAGGAAAATCAATACTAACCCTAAACCCTCCAGGGTTATCAAAAAATGGTTCTGCTGATTCTGTATTTGATATATGCAAGGATTCTGGTCTAGATAAAATAGTGCTTATTGAAGATAGTTTTATGGGTTTCCCCGAAGCCATGAAAGTTAGCTCTGAAATAAACAAGCAACTAGTTTTTGGTATTAGGTTTAAGGTCTGCCAAGATTTAAATTCTACCGATGATAATGAATCTCCAGATTGTTCTCATAAACTAATTGTTCTTTCAAAAAATTCTGGCGGTATAAAACTTTTAAATCTTATCTATACTGAATCTTTTACAAAATATGATGGTTGGATTGATTTTTCTTTATTGTCTAAATTTTGGGATGAAAAAAATTTATCCTTATGCGTACCTTTTTACGATTCTTTTATTTTTAATAATTTAACATCTTTTCAATTTTGTTTGGTTGATTTTAATTTTACTAAACCTACTTTTTTTATTGAAGAAAATGGTTTACCTTTTGACTCTTTAGTAAAAGATTCTGTGATTGAGTATTGCAAAGTTAATAATTTTCCCACACAAAAAGTCAAAAGCATTTTTTACAAAAATAAAAAAGATTTTGACGCTTTTCTTTCCTACAAATTAATTTGTTCTAGAAGTTCTTTTTCTGGAAGAGAAGTTTCAATAGAAAAACCTAACATGGATCATCTTGGAAGCGATGAATTTTGCTTCGAAAGTTACTTAGAAAAATGCGATACTTAAAATACTCAGATATAGATTTAATACCCAACTACAGTGAACTTTACAGTAGGTCGGATGCCGATACAAGTATTAATTTTTTGGGCACAAAGTTTATGCTACCAATTGCGCCAGCTAACATGCAATCAGTTATAGATATGAACCTAGCCAGAAACATGAGCGAAGACGGCTACTTCTATATTATGCACAGGTTTGGGAATAGCTTGAGAGATGTAGTCACTCAAATGAATGAAGAAAACTGGAGCGTTATCTCTGTCAGCATGGGGGTAAAAATGAATGATAAAAAAGACATAGTCGCACTATCAAAATACAAGCAAAGAGTTGACTACATTACAATTGATATTGCTCATGGTTACTGCGAAAGAATGAAGACTGCAATCAAATGTGTTCAAAAGTATATGCCTAACACAAAAATTATTGCAGGTAATGTCGCCACATCAGAAGCTGTTAGGGCTTTGTCTGATTGGGGTGCAGATGCAGTAAAGGTCGGAATAGGCCAAGGCTCTCCCTGCACAACTAAATATAAGACAGGGTTTACTATGCCCATGTTTAGTTGCGTTCAAGGATGTTCTAACATCTATGTTAGTGGAGACACAACTGATCTACTTAACACGGGACAAGAACTAGTTCCAATCATTGCAGATGGTGGCATAAAGCATAACGGTGACATAGCTAAAGCTCTTGTGGCTGGAGCGACTATGGTTATGGCTGGTGGCATGTTTGCCTCTTGCAGTGATAGCCCAGCAGCATGCAGCACTATAGGCAGTGTAACACATAAAGCTTACTTTGGGTCTGCAAGCATAGAAAATAAAGGCCACAATAATAATATTGAGGGCAAACTAACCAACATTCCGTGCAATAATATGACTGTTGGCCAAAAACTAGCTGAAATAACACAAGATCTTCAAAGTTCAATTTCTTACGCTGGAGGCAATAACTTAGAAGCGCTTAAGGATAACAATGTTACGTATATAGAAGTATGATTGAAAAACTTGCTAGATTCGATAATAAACAAAAATCTGTCGTTTTTGACTTTGAAACTTGTAGCTTAAATTTAGTTTCTACCGAAAATAAACCATGGCAGTTAGCGTTTCAAGTATACGAAGGAGATAAATTGTTAGAATCTAATGATTATTATATATACTGGGAAGATTTAAAACTTTCTGATGGAGCCAGAAAGGTTACTGGATTTAAAGATTCTAAATACAAAAAATTAGCCCAACCCGCTGAAAAGGTTTTAAATCATTTCGAAAAATATTTATATGACGATTCTTATGTTAAGGTAGGTCATAATATATTAGGTTTCGATATTTATGTACATAATATATATAGAAAACTTTTAAATAAGAAGCCTGACTACTCTTATCTAAAAAACTGTGTGGACACTTTATGCTTAGCTAAAGCTATACATAAAGGGATAGACTTAAATGATGGAGATAACTTTTTATCTTGGCAATTTAAATTAAATTCTTTTTACGAAAGAGGCATGCGTTTAAATCTAGGGGCTTGTTGTAAACAATACGAAGTTCCTTTTGATTCAAACAAACTTCATGACGCTCTTTATGATATCAAGAAAAACCACGAAATATATAGAAAAATGTTATGGAAAATAAAAGTATAAAATCAGATGTTGACTTCATATTAGAAACATATGAAAAAGAAGTAAGATTTCTAATAGATGAAGCTAATACCTTGTATGATAAAATTGAAAAATCAAAAAGCATTCTTAATTGCAACTATTATTTAAACAAAATAAACAATATCAATAAGAAACAAAAAGCTATTGAACAATGCTATAATGATTGTATAATTGATCTGTAGATGGTAGTCATTAATTTTTCAGATAAAGAAGTTTCTTACGCTTTTGATCAGGGTAAAAAACGGCACTATGCAAAAGATGAATCTTTCCGAGAAAAAAGCCCTGTTAAAATTAAAGACTCTAAGTCAAAACATGAATCACATTCAATTGGTTTTTTAGGAGAGCTAGCTTGGGCCAAATTCACTAATCAAGAAGTCGATACAGCTATATATGCGGTAAGAGATTCTGGAGAAGATTTTGCTGGAACAGAAGTTAAGACTATAACATATTATGGAGAAGGGGAGCCAGAGTTAAAGATTCCAAAAGCTGAATTTGAAAAAAGAAAATCAGTTCAAAACTATGTCTTGGTAAGAATTAATACTTCTAATTTAAATAAAGTTGAGCTTTTAGGCACCATATCGAGAAGCGATTTTTTCAAAAATAAAGTTATTAAGCAGTACAAGCGTAATTACCCAATAAATTTTATAATCCCACTTTCCAAAATGAAACCCGTTTTAGATAACGATTTTCTATCATCCTTTTCAAAATACACAGATTGCATGCCTGCAGGAGTAAGGCTTCCAGAAATTGTAATAAGCAAAAAGCAATACAAAGATTTAAGCTTGCCCGAAAGTACGTCTAATTATGATTTTCTTAGAGCTTTGTGTTTCAAAGGAGTTAAAATTTTAGGTATTGACAAAAAAGAAAATAAGCAACAATACTACGACAGAGTAAAATCAGAGCTTTTAATACTTAAAGAGCTTGGTTTTATTGATTACATTTTATTAAATTGGGACATACTAAACTACTGCCATGAAAATGACATTACAACTGGGCCAGGAAGAGGAAGTGCTGCAGGTTCCTTAGTTCTTTATTTAATTAATGTCACAAAAATAGACCCTATTCAATACGATTTGTTTTTTGAAAGATTTGTCAGTAAAAGTAGGGCTAAAAAAATTGAAAAAGACGGGGTTACATATTTAGACGGAAGTCTACTCGCTGACGTAGATAATGATATAGCCTATGAACACAGGCACAAAGTTATAGAATATATCGAGAATAAATACCCAGGAAGAACCGCTAAGATTTTAACCTTAAACACCTTAAGCAGTAAGCTTTGCATAAGAGAATGCGGTAAAATTGTAGGGGGTTACAATGAGTCCGACATAAATGTTATAACAGGTCATATCCCAAAGCAGTTTGGTAAAGTTGCCTCTATAAGTGACTCGATAGATCAAAGCGAAAAGTTCAAATCTTGGTCAGAAGAAAATCCGAAAATAATAGAAGTAGCCAAGAAGCTCTCTAATTTAAATAAAAATTCTGGAGTTCACCCATCTGGCATAGCTATATCAAGAGATCAAATTCAATCAATATGCCCCCTTCAATCAACAAGCGAAGGAGCGTTAGTCACAGCATATGATATGAATTGGGTTTCTGAACTTATGGTTAAATTTGACATACTAGGACTAAGAACATTAAGTGTTGTTTATGACGCTTGTAATTTTCTTGGGATTAATCCATTAGATATACCTATTGATTCTGAAGATATATATTTGCCGCTCCAAGATTTAAATCACGGTCATGGTTTATTTCAAATTGAGGCTAGTACAAATTTAAGTGTTTGCAAAAAAGTAAAACCAAAAAATCTAGAAGAGCTTAGCGCTGTAGTTGCTATAGCTAGACCAGGAGCCCTAGACTTCGTGGATCAATACACGGAGTACGCTTCCACTGGTAATTTTCAAAGTCAACACGAAGTCTTTGATGATGTTTTGTCATACACTGGAGGTATTCCTTTATATCAAGAGCAGCTTATGAAAATGGCGGTCAATATAGGTTTCACTCTTGATGAGGCTGAACAATTAAGAAGAATAGTTGGCAAGAAAAAGATCGAGAAGATGGCTTCTTGGAAGCAAAAAATAAAAGATAAAATTATAGAAAATGATTTACCTAGTGAGGCTGGAGATATTTTATGGCAAGTCGCTGAGGATAGCGCCAATTATTCTTTTAATAAATCTCACAGCGTAGCTTACGCCACTCTTTCTGCTTGGACTGTTTATTTGAAATTTAAACATCCCAAGCAATTTTTTCTTTCTCTCTTGAAGATGTGCAAATTTGAGCCTACTCCCCAAGCTGAAGTCTCAAAGGTTTCTCAAGAATTGTCTTTTTTTAATATTAAATTATTACCCCCAAACATTATTCATTCTGATATGGACTTCAAAATTGAAGGGGACGATATAAGGTATGGTCTTAGCAGCATAAAAGGAATCAGCGATAAATCCCTTAAAGCTTTAAGAGATTTTCGGGACGATCAAAGCTCGAGTAAGTTTGAACTTTTTCTTGCTGCAAAGCAGTCAGGTTTAAATATAGGAGTTCTTTCTGCCCTTATACAAGCTGGTGCATTAAGCGACAATCCTCACGAAGATAGATCAAAGCTAGCTTTAGAGGCGCAAATCTTTAATATTTTAACGGATCGTGAAAAAAGAAACTTTGTTTCTATATCTAAATCACAAAATTTCGATTTATTTGATATAATAAAAAATGTCAAAAGTAGTAATTTTTCATTGATTGCCGACGATGGCAAGCCTCTTATTAAAGAATCTCGCTACAACACTTTAAAAAACAAATATTTACCCTACAAAAAAATATATTATAAAAATATGAAAAGCCAAAGGTTTGCAAATTGGTATTTTGAAAAACAACTTCTTGGCTTTAGTTATTCCTCCGAGCTTTCTAAAGTTTTTGGGCACGAAACTAAAAAGCCTAATAATTCAAAGCATTTCAACTCTATAAGTCCTAGAACTACCCATAAATATATATTCACAGTAGCTTTTTCTAAAAAAGATAAATCAAGAAACGGCAATCTTTATATGAAGTTAGAGTTAGAGGATGAGTATGGTTCTGTTGATGCTATTCTTTGCGATAATGCTCGTGGTAAAAAATGCACTGAATATTTAAAAAACAATTCTGTGCCTAAAGAAGGTAGCATAGTCACAGTTTATGGGCAAAAAACTTCTTCTGGCGATGCAATATTTATTGATAGCTTAAAAATAGTTGATCAAATGATTTATATGAATTTAAGAGATTTAAAAGACTAATGTGTATATATTAGCATGGAAACATCTTTTAATTTCACACCTAAAGTTCAGCAATTAATTCAAAAATCAAAAGAGTTTGCGCTGTCCTTAAATGATAACGTAGTAACTCCAGACCATCTTCTCTTAATTATTTTAGAATCAGAAGATATTTCCATAAGTAATTTTTTAAATAGTTTTGGGTTTAGTTTTCAAAAAGTAAAGAATTTTTCTTTATCTTTCTCTAACATAGAAAAAAAAGATTCTAAAGTAGATGCATGTAAATACGGAGATGATTTTAATAAATTATTGGTTGACTCAAGGGATTTTGCTTCTGAAATAAATCATTCCTATATATGTATAGAGCATATTTTCTTTTCTCTTTTAAATATAAAAGATGGTACATTGTATAGTTTCTTTTTTGCTCATAACATTTCTCCTCATAAAGTTGCTCAAGCTTTTATACTTTTAGTTAAAGCGCAAGAAAAGTTATTATTACAAAAAGAAATTATCCCAGGCATTCATGCCCTTTCTCCACATCCAGAAATCGGTGCTACCCCTGAAAGCATGCTAGAATCTTTTTGTGTCAACTTTAATGAACTTTGCTCTCAGGGTAAAATAGGAAAAATTATAGGGAAATCAAAAGAGATTGATAGAGTTTCTGAAATTTTATGCAGAAAAAATAAAAACAACCCCTTGCTATTGGGGGATCCTGGAGTTGGAAAAACTGCTATTGTAGAGGGTCTCGCCAACAGTATTAACGACAATACTTGCTCTCCACTTTTATCTAGCAAAATAATATATGGCGTTGATCTTTCCTCTATGATCGCTGGCACAAAATATAGGGGGCAGTTCGAGCAAAGAATTAATTCTTTAATAAAAGAATGTAAAAAAAATACTGACATTATTTTGTTTATTGACGAAATTCACACTATAGTCGGGGCTGGAAGTGCAGAAGGCGCTCTAGACGCTGCTAATATATTAAAACCTTCTTTGGCTAGAGGTGAAATAAAACTTATAGGGGCAACAACTTTTTCAGAATATAAAAAAAATATTGAAAAGGATATAGCTCTAACCAGAAGATTTGAATCAATTCAAGTGGAAGAACCATCAAAAGAAGAAACTTTCAATATATTAAAAGGCGTAAAAGAATCATACGAAAAATTTCATGGAATAAAATATAACCTAAATATTCTAAAACAGATAGTTAATCTTTGCGACACTTATCTCCCAAGTAAAAAGTTTCCAGACAAAGCGATAGACGTTCTTGATGACGTAGGAACTAAAGTTAAAATGCGCAACCTCTGCCCTCCTCCCGAAATGAATTCTATTGAATCTAAAATATTTAAAATGATTGATTCTGACATAGTTGATTCTGAAAAAGAAAACGCTTTGATTAAAGAGTATGATTCTATTATGAAAGATTGGGAGTCAAGACCTCTTGAAAAAGTTTGTTACGATGATATTTTAAATGTTATTTCTCAGAAATCTAAAATACCAAAAAATAGTTTAGTAAAAGAAAAAGACAAAAAGTCTTCCAATTTATACAAGTCTTTATCTAAAGAAGTCATAAATCAAGACAAAGCTATCTCAGCTATATCAAGATCAATACTAAGATCTAAAATAGGTTTAAAAAATGACCTCAAACCTATAGGTTCTTTTTTATTTTTGGGGGCTTCAGGAGTAGGCAAGACTTGGTGCGCTAAAATGCTCGCTAAACATTATTTTGGTTCTGCAAAAAATGTATTTAGATTAGATATGTCTGAATATTCAGAAAAAGTTTCTGCCTCAAAATTAATTGGCGCATCTCCTGGATATGTTGGCTACGAAGAAGGAGGCGTTCTGATAGAGCACATGAAGAAAAAACCTCATTGTGTTATTTTGTTTGACGAAATAGAAAAGTCAGACCCAGGAGTACAACAGTTATTACTACAAGTTTTAGAAGAGGGTGAGCTAGAAGATAACCTAGGCACCAAAGTTTTCTTTAAAGATGCTATTATTATTTTAACAAGTAATGTTGGTTCAAATTTAGCCTCAAAGTCCAACCTTGGATTTGGTCAAACTGAAACCAGCATGGAAGATAAGGTTTTTGATGCAGCCAAGAATGCATTTAGCCCTGAGCTTATTAATAGGCTTGATGAAATTGTATGCTTTAATCATTTATCGCAATCAGATTTAAAAGAAATACTTTTAAAAGAAACAAGATTGCTGCAAAAAAAATTAAAAAATAAAAATATTTCTTTTTCTTTAGATGAAGAAGTTGTAAATTTTATTTCTTTAAAAGCTTCAGAAGAAAAGCTAGGAGCAAGACCCTTAAAAAGACTGCTTCAAAAAAATATTGAAGATCAAATTGTAGATTTTTATTTTCGAAAACAAGAAGATTCTCCAAAAAATTTTAGTTTTTATTTAAAAGAAGGCTGTGTATCTTACAAGATAGTCGAATAATATAATATTTTCTTTGCCGATATATGTGTATATCATATACATGGCAGACAAGAAAATTTCCGAATTTCCTATTTTTGACGGCGTACAGGACGCTCAAACTTATTATATACTAGCAAGCGGAGAGGCTGGCGATCCTGATGCGGATAACTATAAGATGCCTTTTACCAATTTGACCAAAGACATTACTGCTGGTATCGATTTATATAGTGGTTTAAGTGGAGTCTTTGATCATCTTACCAGTGGAGCTTCTGGTGTTTTTACAAATCTTGTTAGTGGGGCAACTGGTTCTTTCACCGAAGAATTATTATTAGCAGGAAAGCCTATTATTACTGAAAATGTCGATGGAGGAATTGATTTAGGTAGCACCGAACCTCCTCTTCCAGGAGTTGACGTTCCACCTGTTAATTTATTACATGGCGGAGAGCAAAAAATTTCAATGGACAATGATGTTGTTGTTATCGGGGGAGCTAATAATGACGTAACAGACAAAGTTCAAATTATTAATCCTACAGAAATTAAAGAAACTTTTACTGTTATAGACGGCAAAGAGACTATTCTTGGTGGATCTACCACGATTAAGGAAACTCTTACAGTTGCTGACGGTCAGGCTACAACTCTTGGTGGATCTACTACAATCAA
>CENJ01068298.1_pt1 | contig 31301 bp, 26 predicted proteins | sample 356161 | NCBI WGS metagenome assembly CENJ01 (sample SAMEA2619531, study PRJEB7988) | marine metagenome | biome: marine biome (ENVO:00000447); feature: surface water layer (ENVO:00002042); material: "saline water (ENVO:00002010), including plankton (ENVO:xxxxxxxx)" | depth 5 m | reverse complement strand
AAAGCATGAGGTTGTTGAGTCCTTGCCATTCCGTTTAATTGGATAGATAGTGGTATTGCTGCAAGGAGGGGTAAAAATGCGGTCCATTCGTAAGTTTGATTAAACCCTATCGCAGTTCCAATTGCCACTAGACTCCCCATCACCAAAACAAATTGGTATATTTTACTTTTTTTATGGCCGAGGAGAGTAGCGATGGTTTGTTTGTTCACATTTTGATCATTTTCACGATCACGCATATTATTGAGATTCAGCACACCTACACTCAACCCTCCCAAAGCAATTGCATATAAAAATACTTCGAAACGTAAACTGTGGGTTTGAAGAAAATAGGCTCCTCCAACGGCTATAGCCCCAAAAAAAACAAAGACAAATACATCACCTAGAGCGTAATAGCCATAAGCCTTTTCTCCTATGGTATAATTATAAGCAGCCCAGATAGCACCTAGGGAAAAGAATAAAAATAACCCCATCCATTTAAGGTTTTCAATACCGAATGCGATGTATATCAGACCCAAGGATAGAATAAATGAGAAGATGGCTGTGATAATAATTCCTCTAAATAAGGACGGAGCGGTCAATAGTTTTTGTTGCAAAATACGCTTAGGACCTACTCGATGGGCATTGTCTGTTCCCTTGACTCCATCTCCATAATCATTAGCAAAATTGGATAATACTTGATATGAAATTGCCGTCATTAGCGCGCCAACAAATACCGACCAAGAAAAATCAACTTGCTGTAGGGCAAGAGCATTACCAGTAATAATTCCAGCCACTGACAAGGGTAGGGTTCGCAACCGAGCGGCAGCAAACCATATCTTTAGTTTGGATGCTTGGGTCACTTTACGGAAACTTGGGATATTGCTTGAAGTTAGGGGCTCTCTTTTCCAAAAAAGCTTGTTTGCCTTCTTGGGCTTCATCCATCAAATAGTACATAAGAGTAGCATCACCAGCCAACTGCATGAGTCCATGTTGACCATCCAACTCGGCATTTAGGCATCGCTTGACCATTCGTAAGGCCAAAGGGCTGCGTTGTTGCATTATTTTGCACCATTCCACCACTGTATTTTCTAATTGATCTAGAGGAACTACCTTATTGACCATTCCCATTTCGTGCGCTTCTTGGGCAGAATATTGCTGACATAAAAACCAGATTTCCCGTGCTTTTTTTTGGCCTACATGTCGAGCCAAGTACGAAGAACCAAAACCACCGTCAAAACTTCCTACTTTGGGACCTGTTTGACCAAAAATAGCGTTATCACTCGCTATGGTCAAATCACAAACCACATGCAATACATGCCCACCACCAATGGCATAGCCATTCACCATTGCAATAACAGGCTTAGGGATTTCTCGTATTTTTTTGTGCAAATCCAATACATTCAATCGAGGCACACCGTCTTCCCCAACATAACCCCCTACACCCTTGACATTTTGATCGCCCCCACTGCAGAAGGCTTTTTCACCTGTCCCAGTAAAGACAACAACATCTATATCATTCCTTTCGCGGCAAATGTCCATTGCTTCCAACATTTGATTGTTGGTTTCTGGTCGGAAGGCATTGTATACTTCAGGTCGGTTGATTGTAATTTTAGCAATCCCTTCAAAAAATTCAAATTTGATATCACTGTATTCTGCGATGGATTCCCATTTTCTCATTGCTGCTATTTTATTTCAAAAATAGACTATTTGACCATAGTCTTAAAGTAATTCAATAAGATCGTGTCGTTTATTTTTCTGGGTGTTTGGATTTCTAAAATCCGAGGCTTAGATGATGGGGAAAAGAAAGATTTTAAAGCCCAACGAAGGCCAAAAGCTCCTTTTATTTTACGATAGGAAAACCCAAAACTTTTGGCCAATTGACGGGCAGAACGATGATGAATCGTCTCAAAATAGGTGTCGTATTTGAAACTGTCTTTCTCACCAGGAAGGATTCTAAATATGCCTCCTCCATTGTTGTTTATAATGATAATTCGAAAATGTGAAGGAATATAATTGTTCCACAATCCGTTGATATCATAGAAAAAACTCAAATCTCCAGTAATTAAAAGTGTGGGCGTTTTTTGAATTTGTGCGGCTCCAATTGCCGTGGCGGTACTCCCGTCAATTCCACTGGTTCCTCGATTGCAATTCACAGTGATCGCTTTTGGCAAATCGAAAAGCTGTGCATATCGAATTGGAGAACTGTTCCCAATTTGCAGATGAATAGGATTCGGTAATTGTTGGAATGTAAGCTGAAAAGCTTTCAGGTCTGAAAAAGGGATGTCCTTCAAATATGCCTTCCCTTTTTGAAGGTAATTGTGATACTTACTCAGAACAATTTGTTGGTACGAGCTTGGAACGGATTTGGTTTTTTTTAGAAGATATGAAATCACTTTTTTTGCTGGCATCTTAATATGTTCCTCCAAGCGATAAAAAGTATTATAGGCCTTAACAGGGTCAAGATGAAAATGATTATTAGCAGGATTTTCACGAAGAAAAGCTTTTATTTTTTTGGAAACAATCATGCCTCCTAGTGTAATTAGAAGTTGCGGTTGGAGTGATTTTTCAAAATTATTTTGATCTAGTTCCATGGGAGCTAGCAAGCAGTCGATAGAGCTAATTGCATTGATATGCTGTAGATTTGATGTTTTTTCGGTCAACAAAATAACACTGGGTTCTTCCATCAAGCGATCTAAAATGGAGTCCCATTCAGGATCGGGTGGCAAAACGCCCACTAAAATCATTTTTTTCGAAGCGCTATTCCACGCGCTCTCCAGTGCATCAAAAGAAGGAGATTCTTTTTTGATGAAGGTTTTTTTATTGAGCGGAGAAAATTGAAGGGGTTTTTGTGACATCCCATATAAAGGTTCTTCCATAGGAATGTTCAAATGAACCGGTCCTCTTTCATGTATTGCCAAGGAAAGTACACGCTTGATTTCGTCTTCATTATGTTTCTGATGTACTTTTTGTATGGCGGCTATTTCCCTATATTTTGCTTCAGTAGGAACCAATTGTTGTAAAGGACTTTCAAGCAAGGTATCTGTAGCATGTTCGACATCTGGTTTTAAAGCAGCGGTACCCACCAAATGTGGGCCAAAAACACCCTGCTGTTGTATTGTTTGTCCATCCCCAATATCTATCCGATGTGGCATACGGTCAGCAGAGAGAATCACCAATGGAATAGTTGAATAATACGCTTCAGCAACAGCGGGATAATAATTTAACAAGGCCGATCCAGAGGTACAGACTAGAGCTACCGCTGATTGGAGTTGTTGTGCCATGCCCAGACCAAAAAATGCAGCTGCCCTTTCGTCAACGACACTGTAGGTCTTGAAATAAGGGGTTTCTACAAAACCGTTGGTTAGGGGTGCATTTCGAGATCCTGCGGAAATAACAATACGCTGGATACCATATTGCTCACAGTAGTGAATCACTGTTTGTGGTAAAGGGATTTCGGGAAACCAAGCCTTTTGGGGTGGGGTATTCTCCTTCATTGCGACACAAAGGTACAAAAACCTATAACCAGCGTAGAAGTGCTTTTGATTTTCCAATTAGTTCTTGCCACTCAAGCTCTATTTGACTCGCTTCAGTAATGCCTCCTCCAACATAGAGATCAATTTTATCTTTTTTAATTTCTGCACAACGAAGGTTCACAAAAAGTTCCTTTTTATCTTTTCCCAAAGGCCCTAAAATTCCAGAATAATAGGATCGGTCGTAGTCTTCCGTTTGAGCGATGAATTGCAAACTAGCTTCTTTTGGGTAGCCCCCTACAGCTGGCGTAGGATGCAATACGCTCACAAGCTCAGCTACCGTTCGGGAGGAAGCTGTAAAATGAATATCGGTACATAAGTGATAAAGATGACCCGCTCGTTTGCTGTAGCGAGGAGAGCATCTTATCGCATCTCTTGGAATAATCTTTTTAAGTCCCTGGAGAATAGCGTCTACAACAAGTTGCTGTTCTACCCTTTCCTTTTCGCCCCAATTTGCTTCACCAGGAGTATAGGGAAGGGTTCCAGCCAATGCCATTGTTTGGTATTTTTTTTTATTAACACTTAGTAATCGTTCTGGGGTGGCCCCCACCCAAGTTCCCGTATGAGGATGATGCCAAAAATAAACCAAGGCATTGGAGTGTGAATGAATAAGTCTTAAAAAAAAAGATAAATGGTCTTCAATGGCTTGCCCAACTGTTATTTTTTGTGATACTACTACCTTCTTCAATTGCCCTTTTTGAATTTCTTGAAGGGCTTGAGATACCCATTGTGCATGACTAGCTTTTTGGGACTGATCTTTAATAAAATAGGGTCTCTTTTGCTCGAACACCTTGGGCTTTGGAATAGAAAATTTTTTTTGTTGCCTTGCTGGAATACAAATCACTTCTTTGGTGATTTTAAAGGGGCGCATGACAAATCCTTCTTTACTAAATCCGTTGTCGAAATGAAGGCTACTGTCTTCTTGACAATATAGCGTTATTTGGTTTGCTCCTGGAGTCCTAAAGAAAACAAATGGTTTTTTGTTCTCCCACAGCTCGTCAAAAAGAACCTTCATTGAATACATTTGTAGATTCAGTTTTTCGGTTGCTTATAGGTCGTTAACTTACAGAGGGAAACGAGTTTATCGTTTTCATCGGTAATACGTATTTCCCAAAATTGAATTGTGTTTCCTAAGTGGATTGGACTGGCTTTGGCAAAGACGTAACCAGAACGAACGCTCTTAACATGATTGGCTGTGATTTCGATACCGCGAACTACCAAGCCCGGTTCTTGATTGAAGACAAAAACAGCAACGCTTCCTATGCTTTCTGCTAATGCGGCGGTGGCTCCCCCATGAAGAATTCCATCGGGTTGATGAACTCTGGAGGTTACAGGCATCCGAGCGATGATAAAATCATCTCCTACATCGACGTATTCTATACCCAAAGTTTCCATTAAGGTATTTGGGCTGGTAGCGTTGCAATAAGCTAAAATTTGTTTTTTATCCATTCCATCAAAAATAAAAAAACCTCCCCAAGCAATTTGAGGAGGTCATTGGGGACATTTCCTAGTTGTTATTTGACTTCTTCAAAATCGACGTCTTGCACGTCATCCCCTTTGTTTTCTGATGTTGCTTCAGGCTCGGAAGGGCCAGCGCCACCATCGGCTTGTCCGGCTTCTGCTTGCGCTTTATACATTTCCTCTGAGGCATTTTTCCAAGCTTCATTAATTTGCTCTAAAGCTGCATCAATTTGGGCCAAATCTTTTGACTCATGAGCTTTTTTAAGCGCCTCCAAAGCAGTTTCAATGGGTTTTTTCTTATCCTCTGATAGCTTATCACCAAATTCCGACAACTGTTTCTCCGTTTGGAAAACCATTTGGTCAGCACTGTTGAGCTTGTCTACTTCTTCTTTCGCTTTTTTATCCGCATCGGCATTAGCTTCTGCTTCTTGCCTCATTTTTTCAATTTCTTCCTCAGTAAGTCCAGAAGACGCTTCTATACGTATATCTTGAGACTTGCCAGTAGCTTTATCTTGGGCACTCACCTTAATGATTCCGTTGGCATCAATATCAAAGGTGACTTCAATTTGTGGGGTTCCTCGTGGCGCTGGAGGGATCCCGTCAAGATGAAAACGTCCTATGGTTTTATTATCGGCTGCCATAGAACGTTCCCCTTGAAGTACATGGATTTCTACAGAAGGTTGATTGTCTGCTGCTGTAGAGAAAACTTGTGACTTCTTAGTGGGTATGGTTGTATTGGCATCAATCAGTTTTGTCATTACACTTCCCATTGTTTCAATTCCAAGAGAGAGCGGAGTGACATCTAGAAGCAATACATCCTTCACGTCTCCTGTGAGAACTCCTCCTTGAATGGCAGCGCCCACGGCAACTACTTCATCAGGATTGACCCCTTTGGAAGGTTTCTTACCAAAAAATGACTCTACTTGTTCTTGAATGATTGGGATTCGCGTGGAACCGCCCACCAATATTACTTCGTCAATATCGCTAGTAGAAAGAGAAGCATCGTCCAGGGCTTTTTTCACAGGAGCCATTGAACGTTTGACCAATTCATCGGCCAATTGTTCAAATTTGGATCGCGTTAAAGTAGTAACCAAGTGCTTGGGTACAGAATCTGTAGCAGTTATGTAGGGTAGATTGATCTCTGTTTGTGCAGAAGAAGATAATTCTATTTTTGCTTTTTCGGCGGCTTCTTTTAACCGCTGAAGTGCCATTGGATCTTTTCGAAGATCGATGCCCTCTGATGATAGAAACTCTTCAGCTAGAAAATCAATAATTACTTGATCAAAATCATCACCTCCCAAATGGGTATCGCCATTGGTGGAGAGGACTTCAAAAACTCCATCTCCCAATTCGAGAACGGAAATATCGAAAGTCCCGCCTCCTAAATCATAAACCGCAATTTTTTTGTCACTCCCCCCTTTGTCAAGACCATAGGCCAATGCTGCAGCTGTGGGTTCGTTAATGATTCGCTGTACCTTAAGTCCGGCAATCTCACCCGCCTCTTTGGTGGCCTGCCGTTGAGCATCATTAAAATAGGCAGGAACCGTAATTACAGCTTCACCGATGTCTTGACCCAAATACTCTTCAGCTGTTTTTTTCATTTTTTGTAGGGTCATGGCCGATAATTCTTGTGGGGTATACAATCGACCATCGATATCTACGCGAGGTGTGTCGTTGTCGCCTTTGACAACTTTATAGGCAACTGTACTGACATCTTTTTTGGATTCAGAAAATTTATTCCCCATAAATCGCTTGATAGAAGCAATTGTTTTGGTGGGGTTGGTAACGGCTTGACGTTTGGCGGGATCACCCACTTTAATCTCACCTCCATCGACAAAACCAATGACCGAGGGCGTGGTTCTTTTTCCCTCAGCATTGGGAATGACAACGGGTTCGTTCCCTTCCATTACGGAAACACATGAATTGGTGGTTCCTAAATCTATTCCAATAATTTTACTCATAATCAAAAATTAATAATGATCTATCAATTTCAATGATTATGCCATGAAATGAAAACTGACAGCTTGTCAGAGGCCGATGCAAGGGGGGGTATTAATCTCTATTTTTTCCCGTAAATACATTTACTTTGGGATGAATTGGATTTCCGGTAGTCCTTCTAAAGCTCACTACTTGTCCTACGTGATACAAAGCATCCGAAATAGGGCCATTGATCAGGTGCCAGAGGGGAAAAGTAGTAATTTTTCCCGCTTTTGAGAATTGCACGCTTTTCTTTTGAATGGCACCTTTGTCAAGAGTTTTAAGATGTTCAACAGCCAGATGAAGTGTATTGAGTGTCGCTTTGCGTAATTGAATATGATTCATATTGGAGTCCTCTTGAGGCCGTACATTGGGAATATCAAATATTACATTCTTTATTGTTTGGGTTAAACTGTAAATATGTTCCAAAGTTTCGCTACAAGAACTGGCTTCTGGGCTGGGGCGGTAATTTATATCTCGCTCCGATAAATCTTTGGTGGCCCAATAATAGCGATACCCTAATCCTGAAATCAGTCGGATCAATACGGTTTCGGCGGTGTATGCTTCGGGATAGTCTCCAATGGATTCAAAAGGGAGGTTGTCGTGAGACTGAGTGTGTCCAATATGAGCAAATAGTAATAGAGGAATCATTAATCGTATCATTTCTAAAAATTAGTAGGGCCTTTTCAAAGATAGGGAATCCTTTGGGTGAAGCGAAAAGCTGTGTATCTTTAAACCAAAAATTTATCAAAAGCATGTCGCAAGCCAAGAAAAATTATTCACGCATCACAACGGCCTCTCTATTAGAAATGAAGAGTAACAAGGAAAAGATTGCCATGTTGACCGCCTATGATTACACTATGGCAGGTCTCGTTGATCAAGCGGGAGTAGATGTGATTCTCGTTGGCGATTCGGCTTCGAATGTTATGGCAGGACATGAAACGACCCTCCCAGTAACCCTAGACCAAATGATCTATCATGCAAGCAGCGTGGTTCGAGCAGTAAAACGAGCGCTTATTGTTGTGGATCTGCCCTTTGGAACCTATCAATCCGACTCTAAAGAAGCATTGCGATCAGCCATACGGATTATGAAAGAATCGGGAGCTCATGCTGTTAAAGTGGAAGGCGGAGAACAAATAAAACCCTCTATTGAACGACTCGTTGAAGCAGGGATTCCGGTAATGGGGCATCTGGGACTCACGCCCCAATCCATCTATAAATTTGGAACCTACACGGTCCGGGCTAGAGAAGAACAAGAAGCAGAACAATTACTTAAAGATGCTATACTATTAGAAAAATTGGGTTGTTTTGGCATAGTGCTTGAAAAAATTCCTGCCACCTTGGCTCAAAAAGTAGCGGAAACAGTGCGTATCCCAATGATTGGAATTGGAGCGGGCCCGGGGGTGGACGGTCAAGTTTTGGTCCTACACGATATGCTTGGAATGACCAAGGAGTTTAGTCCCCGATTCCTTCGACGCTATCTCGACTTGGATCGCCTGATCCGAGAGGCCGTTGGGGAGTATACCAAAGACGTCAAAAACAAAAATTTTCCAAACGATCAGGAAAAGTACTAGTAACACGGGTATGAATCCTGAAATTCTCTATGAAGACAACCATCTGATTGCAGTCAACAAACCCATTGGAATGCTTGTACAAGGAGATCAAACTGGGGATACTCCGCTGGTAGATCATTTGAAAGTGTACATCAAAGAGAAATACAACAAACCAGGTAAGGTCTTTTTAGGCGTTGTTCACCGATTGGACCGGCCTACTAGCGGAGTTGTGGTGATGGCAAGAACTTCAAAAGCACTCCAACGAATGAATCGTCTTTTTGCGGATCGCGATGTAGAGAAAAAGTATTGGGCATGGATCGAAAAAGGGTTCCAACAGCACCCAATCACACTGGAGCATTGGTTGATTCGAAATTCAAAACAGAACAAGTCCTGGGCCTATGACAAGGAACTCCCCGACAGTAAGAAAGCGATCCTTCATCTTTCTATCAAACACCAATTGGACCGCTATAATCTTGTTGAAATTGAATTGGAGACTGGACGCCACCATCAAATTCGGAGCCAATTATCTAAAGTGGGATATCCCATCAAGGGAGACTTAAAATACGGTGCCAAAAGAAGCAATCCCGATGGAGGGATTGATTTACATGCTCGGCAATTATCATTTATTCACCCCGTATCCAATAAAAAACTAATCTTTTGCGCGCCAGTCCCTAAAGGGCCTTTATGGCAGGCCGTTCCTTTCGATTGAGTTGCTGGGCTTTTTCTTTTATAATTTCAGCTACACTCCGGTTTTCAATACGACTCTCCAGCCATGAGAGGATGTCCAAGTAGAGAAACGAACGCCGTTCATAGGGGTCACTTTCAAAAACTAATAATTCTTTGTGAAATTCTTTGAATGCTGTTTTAAGTTCATGGGGATAGATGTTACTTAGCTTTTTTACAAAACGAATCATTGCTTTCTGTACTTCATGCAAATCATCCATTTTGATTAAGAATTTGAAGGTTTCTCTTAGGTGGGTGTCCAAATGATAATCGAATCCAGCTTCGTAATGTGCTACCAGATTCAATACACGAGTAAAGCACAACAAGTCTTCACGCATCTTCAGGTGTTTGTTATCTACAATTTTATTGAGAAATAAAATACAGTTTTCATAGTCTCCAATACCAAAATACACACAAGCTATTTTATAATAGAAAACCATGATGTGGTGTGGGTCAATCCGATTGCTATATTTATCGATACCCGCCACAACTTCGGGAACCATCTCCAAGGCCGAATCAAAATCACCTTCCATAAACAGCAAATTGAAGCGGTTGCTAAAATGATAAAGAAATATTAAAGAATCTAAATTCTCATTGTTGGGGAAAGAATCAGAAGCAATCGTTTCTACCATTTTATTGAGCACTTCCTTAAATTTTTCAGGATATTTAATAAGTGCTAGCGACTCGAGTAGGTAGTGATTCCCTTTGAGAAAAAAAACAGGGTTTAAAGAGATCATTTCTGGTTGCTGTTCGAATAACTCTACCCACTTGGAAGCATATTTATAGCTAGACAAAAAATCTTGTGTAAGAAAACTATACCATACGTGTGCTTTATTGTACCAGAGCTTTTCCCGGAAATCGGCTTCGTCCATATCCATTTTGGGAAGATTTTCATAAAAAAACTTAGTAATCTCTCTAAACTCGTCGTCACTCTTGGCATAACCTGCTTTGATTAGCTTTTCATAAAGCCGCAAAGACAAATTGGAAAGCTGACTGCTCAATACATTGGAGGCTAGTAGATTCTCGGCATCGGTCACCAAACTATCTGTTCGGTTACTCAAACTTCGGGTAATGTATTGCGACTCAATCAACTTCTCGAATTCTACTATCTCGTAAGCGACATATTTCTCCTCTTGCTTTTGGGCCGAATGTTTTGCTTTTTCCAAGATTTTCAAACTCTGACGATACAATCCTTTTTGATATAGAATCGTAGCAAAATCGAGTTGCTCACGAATTTGAACACGTGCATTTTTGTGGATAGGGTTTAGCCGCAAGCTGATCAATATTTGTTTATATAAATGCGCCTTTAGGTTTGATAATTGTTGCTTTGAGACGATTCCCTTCTTCAGTATGGCTGCCTCATTATATCGATCAGATTTATCCATGACATTGAACAAATTCAAAAATTTAGAGTCTGAATTTGACCCCATTCTTCCTACAAAAAGTTTAAATTGCCTTTTCTCTGATTTGGTCAGCGTTTTAATCAAAACAAAGAGATTGTCTTTTTGATCGTTTGTCATTGTAATGAATCTAAAAGCAAATTACTGTATTTTAGCAGTTTAATCCAAAAAAACAAAGGGCGGATATTGTAATAAAATTCACCAAATTCACCCACTGAAAACAAGACGGTTTATTTTCGTAATGAGTTAATCCACCTCCATGTCAAAACAAACAGTTGAAATTTTTGATACCACCCTGCGCGACGGGGAACAAGTGCCAGGCTGCAAGCTAGATGCGGTCTCCAAGCTTCAAATCGCCGAACGCTTGGATCAGTTGGGAGTAGACATCATCGAGGCGGGTTTTCCCATATCTAGTCCAGGGGATTTCAAAGCAGTCGTTAGTATTTCTGAAATTGTTAAAAACGCACGCGTTTGTGGATTAACTAGGGCTGTAAAAAAAGATATTGATGTAGCAGCTGAAGCACTACAAAAAGCAAAAAGACCTCGCATTCACACCGGAATTGGCACCTCTGATTCCCATATCCTATACAAATTCAACTCCACCCGTGAAAAAGTTTTAGAACGTGCATTTGAGGCGGTAAAACACGCTAAATCGTATGTGGAAGATGTTGAATTCTATGCCGAAGATGCAGGTCGGACCGAGAATGAATTCCTCGCACGAGTATGTGAAGCAGTTATCGAAGCTGGAGCAACCGTACTTAATATACCAGACACAACAGGATATTGTTTGCCTGAACAATATGGAGCTAAAATCAAGTATTTGAAAGAGTACGTGAAAGGCATTGAAAAGGCAACACTCTCTTGTCATTGTCACAACGATTTGGGTTTGGCCACTGCCAATTCAATTGCAGGAGTCATTAACGGAGCTCGTCAGATAGAATGCACCATCAATGGTGTCGGAGAACGAGCAGGAAACACCTCTCTGGAAGAAGTTGTTATGGTCCTACGACAACACAGTCATTTAGGACTTGATACCAATATTAATGCTACCCTTCTCAATGATACGAGCCAGATGGTCTCTGAGAGCATGGGAATGCCCGTTCAACCGAACAAAGCAATTGTTGGTGCCAATGCTTTTGCTCACAGTTCTGGGATTCATCAAGACGGAGTAATCAAAAAGAGAGAAACCTATGAAATTATTGATCCTGCCGATGTTGGTGTGGATCAATCAGCCATTATTCTGACAGCGCGAAGCGGAAGGGCAGCACTGGCCTACAGAGCCAAAAACCTAGGCTTTGAGCTCAACAAAAAACAGCTCGATAAAGTCTACTTAGAGTTCCTAAAAGTAGCCGATGCACAAAAAGAAGTAAATGATAAAGACATACCGCTAATCATAGAAGCCAGCAATCTATAATTTACAAAACAAAATGCCAAAAACACTTTTTGATAAAGTTTGGGATTCCCACGTAGTTCATCAAATAAAAGAAGGACCCGATGTCCTTTTTATAGACAGACATATGATTCATGAAGTTACCAGTCCGGTAGCTTTTTTAGGTTTAAAAAATAGAAATATCAATGTTCTTTATCCCGAAAGAACCTTTGCTACGGCAGATCACAATACGCCTACCCTTAACCAACACCTTCCCGTACAAGATCCACTTTCTGCTAATCAATTGGAGACCTTGGAGCGAAATGCTTTGGAACACCAAATTTCTTATTGGGGACTGGGCCATGAAAAAAATGGTATTGTCCATGTGGTAGGACCCGAATACGGAATCACGTTACCAGGAGCAACGATGGTCTGTGGAGATTCGCACACCTCAACTCATGGAGCCTTTGGAGCCATTGCCTTTGGTATTGGAACCTCCGAAGTTGAGATGGTATTAGCTTCGCAATGTATCATGCAGCCCAAACCCAAGAAAATGCGCATTACCATTACAGGTCAACTTCAAAATGGAGTCAGCCCAAAAGATGTTGCTCTCTTTATTATTTCTCAATTGACTACCTCTGGGGCAACAGGCTACTTTGTGGAATATGCGGGTGAAGTTTTTGAGTCGATGAGCATGGAAGGAAGGATGACCGTATGCAACCTGAGTATTGAGATGGGAGCTCGTGGAGGAATGATCGCTCCCGATCAAAAAACATTTGAATACATCAAAGGACGTGAATTTACTCCACAAGGCGTAGCATGGGACAAAGCTATGGCTTATTGGTCTACCTTGACCTCCGACTCTGATGCTGTTTTTGATAAAGAAATTACTTTTGACGGCAGTCGTATAGAACCGATGATTACTTACGGTACCAACCCAGGAATGGGAACCGGCATCACCAAAAAGATTCCTAATGCCTCCAGTGTTGAAGGAGCGCAAACTACGTATCAAAAGTCTCTAGACTATATGGGATATCACGAAGGGGAAACCCTTTTGGGTAAAAAAATTGACTACGTATTCTTGGGCAGTTGTACCAATGGACGAATTGAAGATTTTCGTGCCTTCACTGAGTTGGTTAAAGGACGCCAGCGTGCCAAACATGTCACTGCCTGGCTGGTCCCTGGGTCCCATAAAGTACTAAACGCTATTAAAAAAGAAGGGCTGTTTGACACCCTAACTCAAGCAGGTTTTGAATTACGTGAACCCGGTTGTTCGGCTTGTTTGGCTATGAATGATGACAAAATTCCCGCTGGCAAATACGCCGTAAGCACCTCCAATAGAAATTTTGAAGGGCGACAAGGGCCTGGATCGAGAACTCTCCTCGCCAGTCCTACTGTCGCGGCTGCTGCAGCAGTTACAGGCAAAGTTACAGATCCAAGAGAATTAATGAATACATAGAACAAATGGCTTACGATAAGTTTACAGTACTCAATTCCACAGCAGTTCCTCTCCCCATTGAAAATGTAGATACGGATCAAATCATTCCAGCTCGCTTTCTTAAAGCCACCGAAAGGGTGGGCTTTGGTGACAACCTCTTCAGAGATTGGCGTTACAAACAAGACGGCACCCCGAAGCCCGATTTTGTATTAAATCAAGGTAAATACCACGGGAAGATTTTAGTGGGTGGTAAAAATTTTGGCTCCGGATCATCACGTGAACACGCTGCTTGGGCTGTGTATGACTATGGGTTTCGCTGTGTAATCTCTAGTTTTTTTGCTGATATTTTCAGAAATAACTGTTTGAATATCGGTGTGCTACCCGTCCAGGTATCACCTGAATTTTTAGCCGAAATTTTTAATGCCATTAAAAGTAATCCTCAAACGGAATTGGAAGTAAATCTTGGAAATCAAACAGTAAGCCTTTTGAAATCTGGAACTACGGAATCTTTTCATATCAATCCGTATAAAAAAGAGAACCTGCAAAATGGGTACGATGATATTGATTACCTATTGAATCTAAAAGAAGACATCAAAGGGTTTGCGCAAAACACACCCCTATAAACCCTCCTAAAATGCGTACTGTTGAAATCATGGACACGACCCTCAGAGACGGAGAACAAACCTCCGGGGTCTCCTTTTCAACTTCAGAAAAACTAACCCTCGCCAAACTTTTACTAGAGGAACTAGGAGTAGATCGTATAGAAATTGCATCGGCTCGAGTGTCTAAAGGGGAGCTGCACGCCGTTCAGGGAATTACAGAATGGGCCCAGAACAATCAATTGCTTCACCGAGTAGAAGTACTTACCTTTCTGGATGAGGGCAAATCCTTGGAGTGGATGCAAACGGCAGGCGCTAAGGTTCAAAATCTATTGACCAAAGGATCACTCAATCATCTCACGCACCAACTCAAACAAAAGCCTTCAGATCATTTTAAGAAAATTGAAGAATCGGTGTATGCGGCACAAAGTCAGTATGTAAATTCCAATTTATATTTAGAAGATTGGAGCAATGGCATGCGCAATTCTAAAGATTATGTATTTGACTATCTCGATTGCGTGCAAACACTCCCAATAAAACGCATTCTGCTCCCTGACACACTGGGCGTTCTCACATTTGACGAGGCCTATGACTTTGTGCAAACCATCGTGCAACGTTATCCAAAATTACATTTCGACTTTCACGGTCACAACGACTATGATTTGGGAGTCGCTAATGCCACCCAAGCAGTTAAAGCAGGAATTCACGGACTTCACTTAACATTGAATGGGATGGGGGAACGCGCTGGAAATGTTCCCTTGGCAAGTATGGTTGCTGTAATCAATGACTTTATCCCAGATGCTACGGTCAATATTGATGAAAAAGCACTTTACAGGGTCAGTAAATTGGTTGAGACTTTCACCGGTTTTCGTATTCCTGCCAACAAACCTATCGTGGGTGAAAATGTATTCACCCAAACAGCGGGAGTTCATGCCGATGGAGATCGTAAAAAAAACTTATATTTTAATGACTTATTACCGGAGCGCTTCGGTCGCAAACGAAGCTATGCCCTAGGAAAAACCTCAGGCAAAGCCAATATCGAAAAAAACTTACAAGAACTCGGATTGCAGCTTAATGACGCTGACATCAAGAAAGTAACTCAGCGAATCATTGAATTAGGTGATAAAAAGGAACGAGTCACAGGAGACGACCTCCCGTACATTATCTCCGATGTCCTTGGCTCGGAGGACTATGAAAAAAAGGTGCAGATCAATTCCTACGTATTGACACACGCCAAAGGCATGAATCCTTCGACAACAGTTTCATTAAACATCAAAGGAAAAGACTTTGAAGCCATCGCTTCTGGTGATGGACAATACGATGCATTTATCAATGCGATTCGCTTGATCTTTAATAAGCAAGCCAAAGATATTCCCGATCTGACAGACTATGCTGTACGAATTCCTCCCGGCAGTGACTCAGACGCCTTATGCGAAACTACCATTACTTGGAAAACCAAAGAAAAAGAATTCAAAACCCGTGGCTTGGACTCCGATCAGACCGTATCGGCAATTAAAGCGACTGAAAAAATGTTAAATATAATCGTTCAATAATTCTTTATGGATTTAAAAATAGCCCTCTTGGCCGGAGATGGAATCGGCCCTGAAGTGATTGATCAAGCGGTCAAAGTTTGCGATGCCGTTGCAGAAAAATACGAGCATTCTATTACCTGGATGCCCGCGCTCACCGGAGCAGTTGCCATAGATAAGGTAGGAGTCCCCTACCCTGATGAAACGCACGAGGTTTGCGTGGCTGCAGATGCTGTACTTTTTGGAGCCATTGGAGATCCCCGATTCGACAACGATCCTACGGCTAAAGTACGTCCAGAACAAGGGTTGCTTTTGATGCGACAAAAACTGGGCTTATTTGCCAATGTTCGACCAACCTTCACTTTTCCTTCGTTAATTGACAAATCACCCTTGAAGAGAGAACGAATAGAAGGAACCGATTTGGTGTTTTTACGTGAACTTACAGGAGGGATCTATTTTGGAGAAAGCGGCCGAAAAGACGGAGGCAATACAGCCTTCGATACCTGCACCTATACCCGTTCGGAAATCGAACGCTTGGCTCGTAAGGGTTTCGAAATGGCTCGTAGCCGGTCAGGGAAACTCTGCTGTGTAGACAAAGCCAATGTTTTGGAAAGTTCTCGATTATGGCGAGAAACCGTTCAAGAATTAGAAAAAGAATACACCGATGTCTCGGTATCCTATGAGTTTGTGGATGCAGTTGCCATGCGATTGGTCCAGTGGCCCAATAGCTATGACGTATTGATTACCGAAAATTTGTTTGGTGATATTCTCACCGATGAGGCCTCAGTCATTTCAGGATCTATGGGCCTAATGCCTTCTGCGTCTTTGGGTGAAAAGACGTCTTTATTTGAACCCATTCACGGTTCATTTCCCCAAGCCGCTGGAAAAGATATCGCCAATCCACTAGCCACGGTTCTCTCTGCAGCGATGATGTTCGAAACCGCTTTTGACTTGAATGAGGAAGGGACCGCCATCAGGAAGGTAGTAAATGAATCTTTGGCAGAGGGAGTCGTTACGGAAGATCTAACAAATGGAGGTGAAAAAGCATTTAAAACCAGTGAAGTAGGCGACTATTTAGCAGCTAAAATCCGTGTCTGATTGTTTCCTCTGTAGCTCCTCACATCCTAAAATATTAATAGGAATAGGATAAGGGTTCTTTCCTAGTAACTGGAAAATCCTTTCTTCTATTTTTTGTAAGTTGAACAAAAATTAAAAAATTCAAATGGAAAAGCTAACGGCAAAAGCAATCGATACCTTGTATGAGCAGCAAAAGGTTTTTTTTGCTTCTAATGAGACGCAGGCCATCCCCTTTCGAGTGAAGCAACTCAAAAAACTCAAGCAAGCCATTTTAGCCTACCAAAAAGAATTGGAAGAAGCCGTCTGGAAAGACCTCCACAAATCCAAAGAGGAATTTTTCATTACCGAAATTGGTGTCGTTCTCACCGAAATAGACCTCCATATCAAGCAAGTAGCTCACTGGAGTAAACCGCAACGTGTTGCCAGTCCTTACTATCTTTTTCCAGCTAAAACGTCGGTATACCACCAACCCTATGGGACTACCCTCATCATATCGCCTTGGAATTATCCTTTTCAATTGTTGATTAATCCTCTCGTTGGGGCCATTTCCTCGGGATGCACTGCCATCCTTAAACCAACACCTGATATTCCAAATGTAACTGCTGTGATGCAAAAAATGATTGATGCTACTTTTGAAAAAAAATATATTGCGCTGATTCAAGGAGACATCCCTGTTAATGAAATGCTATTGAAAAAGGCTTTTGATCTTATCTTTTTTACGGGGAGCAGTCGAGTGGGGAAAATAATCATGAAAGCAGCAGCAGAGCATCTAACTCCCGTAGTCTTGGAATTGGGAGGAAAAACCCCCTGTATCGTAGATCATGGGGTCAATCTAGATGCCACGGCAAGACGAATCCTTTGGGGTAAATTCACCAATGCTGGGCAAACCTGCGTCGCTCCTGACTATTTGATGGTCCATGAGAGTATCAAAGAAAAACTGCTTGAAAAGATGACCACCTATTTGGTAGAAATGTTTGGTGACGCTGTTGCAGAAAGTTCTCATTACGGAAGAATCATCAATAAAAAAATGTTTGATCGCTTAGCACCTATGCTCCAGGAAGGCAAGGTACGAGTGGGAGGACAATTGGATAGGAAGAGCCTGTTCATCGCACCCACCCTTTTGGAAGATGTCCCTGAAAAGGCAAAAGCGATGCAAGAAGAAATTTTTGGCCCCATCCTACCTGTAATGAGTTTTACCAATACTGAAGAGGTATTTGAGCGTATTAATGCCAATGAAAAACCCTTGGCTTTTTACTATTTCGGTAAAAAGAGTAAAGGAAGAGAAATGATTGAAAAAAGCACTTCAGGCGGAGCTTGTATCAATGATGCACTCATCCATCTTGCCTGCAGCAATATACCCTTTGGAGGGGTCGGAAACAGTGGAATGGGAAGTTATCATGGTTACAAGAGTTTTTTAGCCTTTACCCACGAAAGAGGGGTCTTTGAAAATACGACTCGTATCGATCCTCCCCTTCGGTATGCCCCTTTCAAATACTTTCCTATTCTGAAAAGATTACTTTAAAGCAAATAATCTGTAGATATAAAATTGGACTCGTTGGAATTGAGAAGCGTTTCTAAAATCTCATTGTTGTAGGGAGTGTCCTTCGACGCTACAAAAGTTCGAATAGAAAAAGACCGCAACGCATCATAAACACTTAAAGTGCTAACTGCTGAGTTTTTTCGACCTGTGAATGGATACACATCAGGACCACGCTGACAAGCGCTATTCAAATTTACTCGACAAACCAGATTGGCTAGGGTGTCGATAAGGGGTCCTATTTTACGAACATCGCGACCAAACAGACTCACCTGCTGCCCGTATTCCGAGGCGGCCATGGCATCTAGAGGTTCACTGATGTCTGAATAGGGAATAATCGGAATGACAGGGCCAAACTGTTCTTCGTGATATACACGCATTTCTTTATTCACGGGGTACAACACCGCGGGGAAAGAGTAATTGTGGGTGAGTTGTCCTCCTTTATCGTTGATGATTTTTGCGCCTCCATCGACAGCGTCTTGGATGAGTTCCTGGATGTAAGCTGGTTTTCCTGGTTCTGGAAGTGGTGTTAGAAATACCCCCTCTTCCCATGGCAAACCGTACTTGAGAGCGTCAACGGCTTGGGCAAACTTTGTATTGAACTCCTCTACAATAGATTCATGAACAAACAGCATTTTCAAAGCGGTACAACGCTGCCCGTTGTAGGACAAGGTACCGGAGATACATTCTTTAACAGTGAGTTCCATGTCGGCGTCGGGTAGAATAATACCAGGATTCTTAGCTTCCAATCCCAAGACCAATCGCAAGCGATTTTTGTTGGGGTGTAAGTCTTGCAATGCCACTGCAGAAGAACTGTGACCTATCAAGGCCAATACATCAACTTTCCCAGTTTTCATAATGGGGGAGGCTATTTTTCGCCCGCGTCCGAATAATATATTTACCACCCCAGGAGGGAAACTTTCATGGAAAGCTTTTAAGAGAGGTGTGATCAGTAATACTCCGTGTTTGGCTGGTTTGAAAATAGTCGTATTTCCCATAATCAAAGCGGGTATCAATAGACAGAAAGTTTCATTTAGGGGATAGTTGTAGGGTCCCAAACACAAAACAACTCCCAAGGGACCTCTGCGAATGTGCGCATGAACGCCCCCCTCTTTATCAAATCGAGCCGAACGTCGATCTAGGTTTTTATAGGCCTCTAGAGTATCGTATATGTAGTCTACCGTTCGGTCAAATTCTTTTTGAGCATCGGCTTTATTTTTCTCTATTTCCCACATCAATAATTCCACCACTTCCTCGCGATGCAATTTCATTTTCTCAACAAAGTTGGATAAGCATTTTAATCGATCAGCAACTCGCATGGTAGGCCACAACCCTTGTCCACGGTGAAAGGCTTTTTCAGCGGCGTTCAGGGCTTCCAAAGCGACCTCCGTTTCCATATCAGGAATGGATCCCAACAGGGTGGGGCCAGGCTCTCCTTGTTCGTTTTCAGTATAAATAGTAGAATAAACTTCCGAGGTATTCCCTTTCCAAGTTTTCAATTCTCCATTGACAAGGTATTCGGTGCAATGTACCTGATTCTTAAATCCTACTGTCTGATCAATGGATACAACTGTTGTGCTGCTCATTTATTTTTTGTTTCAAAATTACATAAAATAATTAAACGCTATTTAGGAATGTAGCATTATATCCATAAAAAAACGTCCTTTTGATAAAGGCTATAGTGTTTTGTTGAATTCCGTATCTTTTGTTCCTATAATTCGGCAGAAAAATGGTAAAAAAAATTGGCCTGCTTCTCGGCCCTTTGGTGTTCTTTTCACTTCAATACACCCCTCTTTTTTCTCTTTCGAACGAAGCTTTGCTGGTAGTGGCTTTGGCGGCTTGGATGATTGTTTGGTGGATTACCGAAGCTGTATCCATTTCCGTCACAGCACTATTGCCTTTAGTTATCTACCCCTTATCAGGGCTAATGAGTGTTAATGAAGTTGGAGCGAATTATGGTAGTTCCATCGTATTTCTCTTTTTTGGGGGCTTTGTTTTGGCATTGGCCTTGGAAAAAGTGAATTTACATCGGAGAATTGCTCTCAGCATTATTCATCGAACAGGAACAACACCCAACCGTGTGATTTTGGGCTTTATGTTGGCTACTGGTTTTATGAGCATGTGGATATCCAATACAGCTAGTACGGTGGTGATGCTTCCCATTGCCTTATCGGTGATTCAATTGTTGGTTCAGAGTGATTTTGAATTCACGGCGAACGAACAGCGTTTTTCCCTTTCAATTATGCTGGGTATTGCGTTTTCTGCCAATGCTGGAGGAATCGCAACGGTCATTGGAACGCCTCCCAATTCGGTCCTAATTGGACTACTGGAAAATGAATACAACATTCAAATTTCTTTTTTTAAATGGATGTTGATCGGCTTGCCTTTTTCATTATGTCTTATCGGGCTGATCTATTTCTTATTTACCCAAGTTTTGTTTTCAAATACCGGAATTGTATTCAAAACGGATGAAGACGTAATTGCACAACAATTGCAGGAATTGGGTCCTCTTCGTCGGGATGAAAAACACGTTTTAGTGGTTTTCGCATTAATGGTCTTCTTTTGGGTGTTTCGAACTCTAATCAATAGCTATATCCCCACACTGGGACTCACCGATACGATTATCAGTGTGGGAGGGGCCATTGCGCTTTTTTCCATCCCAAGTGATTTTCGAAACGATCGTTTTATATTGGAATGGAAAGACACTCAGCGGTTGGCATGGGGAATATTAATTTTATTTGGTGGAGGCTTGGCCTTGGCTAAAGGAATGGCCCAAACAGGGATTGTCTCTGCGATCACTGATGTAATTTCTCAAGCCGATTTTAATGTCTTACTCACTGTTTCACTACTTATTGCATTGATGCTATTCATGACCGAATTGATGTCTAACGTGGCCCTTGTTGCTGTCCTGTCCCCTGTAATTGCAGGTATTGCAATGGGATTAGACATCCCCATAATCTACATGCTTATTCCAGTGACCATGGCCAGCAGCTGCGCTTTCATGCTCCCCATGGCCACTCCCCCCAATGCCATAGTATTTGCTAGTGGATATATCAAGGTATCACAAATGGCGCGTGCAGGAGTATTGATTAATTTGTTGGCGATAGTGCTTTTGATTTTACTATACCAGTTTGCACTCCCTTTGGTCTTTTGAGCTAGACTAGAAACTGATATAAATCGGGTTGGTCATTTAAATATTCCCCATAGAAACCTTCGGCTTTCATTCGCGCCACAAGGGGAACAAAATCTTCAGCCGATTTAATTTGAATACCCACCACAGCGGGGGCATTCACGCGACTGTTTTTTTTAGAATATTCAAAAAACGTAATGTCGTCGGTAGGACCTAAAATTTTATTGACAAAATCCTTGAGAACTCCTGAACGTTGCGGAAAGCGGACAATGAAATAGTGTTTAAGGTTTTGATGCAACAAGGCGCGTTCTTTGATTTCGGGAGTACGAGTGATGTCGTTGTTTCCCCCACAAATAAGAACTCCTACCTGTTTCCCTTTAAGCTTAGCTTGGTACTGTTCTATTGCGGATAAAGCCAGGGCCCCGGCAGGCTCGGCTACAATTCCTTCTTTATTGTACAAATCCAAGATCTCCTGACAGATCCGACCTTCCTCAACAATCAAGCAATCGTCTAAGTGAGTCTGGCAAATTTGAAAACTTAATGCACCTACTTTTTTGACCGCAGCGCCATCGACAAATTTATCGATGCTGCGCAAAGCGGTTATTTTTTTGTTTTGTAGCGATTGATACATGGAAGGGGCCCCTGCGGGTTCCACTCCAATAATTTTAGTCTGTGGTGAGAGCGCTCTAAAAATGGTTATCATACCAGACACTAGCCCTCCGCCTCCAACAGGAACAAAAATGTAGTCTAAGGGTTTTTTAGCTTGATTGATGATTTCGAGTGCCATCGTTGCTTGCCCCTCTATCACATCCAAGTCATCAAAGGGATGGATAAACGGCGACTGATTTTCCTCCTGAAACTGACGAGCGGCTTTTTGGGAATCATCGTAGGTGTCACCTTCTAGCCGAATACGAACAAATTTACCCCCAAACATCCGAACCTGTTCAATTTTCTGGCGCGGTGTAGGTAACGGCATAAAGACGGTTCCTTTGATTTGTAAGTCTCGGCAAGAAAAAGCAAAGCCTTGCGCGTGATTACCTGCACTTGCACATACCAATCCTTGTTTGCGCTCGGCAGGAGTTAGCGTTACAATTTTATTATAAGCCCCACGAATTTTAAAGGATCGGACTTGTTGCAAATCCTCGCGTTTGAGATACACATCGGCCTCCATCTTCTGTGACCAGCGTTCCAACCATTGAAAAGGAGTCTCCAGTACAACGGAATGCAGTCGCTTTTGGGCTTCTCGAGCTCCCTCAAGGCTTGGCAGTTGCATTCCTTACACAATTTTTTTCATGGCTGTCATAGAAGCGCGAAGCTCATACCCAATCAATTCAACAGGGTGGTAACGAATAATGTCATTGATTTGGATCAATTGTTGGTTATCAACTCCGTTGTCCTGATTGGCCCCATAGGAACTGCCAATTACATCGGTATCGATGGATTTCATAAAGTCTTCCAATAAAGGTTTTGCAGCATGATCGAATAAATAACAGCCGTATTCAGCGGTATCTGAAATCACTCGATTCATTTCAAATAATTTTTTTCTGGCAATGGTATTGGCGATTAATGGGGTTTCGTGCAGCGACTCATAATAGGCCGATTCTTCTTTGATTCCCGAAGCGACCATCGTATCGAATGCCAATTCAACACCCGCGCGAACAAAAGCAATCATCAATACCCCATGATCAAAAAATTCTTGTTCCAAAATCTCCTGATCTGTATTTGCTGTTTTTTCAAAGGCTGTTTCGCCTGTGGCAGCGCGCCAAGTCAAAAGGTTTACATCGTCGTTAGCCCAATCTTCCATCATTGTCTGAGAAAAATGACCCGACATGATGTCATCCATATGTTTATGAAAAAGGGGGGCAAGGATCTTTTTCAATTGCTCTGAAAGTTCAAAAGCTTTCACTTTGGCAGGATTGGACAAACGGTCCATCATATTGGTAATTCCACCGTGTTTAAGTGCCTCAGTGATGGTTTCCCAGCCATATTGGATCAATTTAGAAGCATACCCGGCGTCTATTCCCTTTTCGATCATTTTATCAAAACAAAGGATGGAGCCGGTTTGCAAGACCCCACATAAGATCGTCTGTTCTCCCATCAAATCCGATTTGACCTCAGCAACAAAAGAGGATTCTAAAACACCGGCTCGATGGCCTCCTGTAGCTACTGCATAAGCTTTGGCTTGGGCCAAGCCCTGTCCTTGAGGGTCATTTTCAGGGTGTACCGCTATTAAAGTAGGTACTCCAAAGCCCCGCTTGTATTCTTCACGCACCTCAGAACCAGGACATTTTGGCGCTACCATAATCACTGTTAGATCTTCGCGAACTTGTGTGCCTTCCTCAACGATGTTAAATCCGTGCGAGTAGGATAGAGTCGCTCCTTTCTTCATTAAAGGCATGACCGCTTTCACCACGGAAGTATGGTTTTTGTCCGGCGTTAGATTGATGACCATATCGGCAGAAGGAATCATCTCCTCATAGGTGCCTACTGCAAAGGAATTATCTACCGCATTTTGATAGGACGCTCTTTTATTGTCAATGGCTCCTTGACGAAGCGTATAGGAAATATCCAAGCCGGAATCCCGCATGTTCAACCCCTGGTTAAGTCCTTGCGCACCACAACCCACAATGACAATTTTTTTGCCTTTGAGTTCGGCTACGCCTTCACTAAATTCATCGGTTTCCATAAAACGACATTGCCCAAGTTGGTTTAATTTTTCGCTTAAAGTGAGTTGGTTAAAATAATTAGCCATGTTTATCTTGTTATTTGTTCTTTTTAAAAGTATTTAATATTTCGGAAATCCCCATTTTAGATTTGGTAACAGAGATACGGCCTGAACGGACAAACTGAAGCAGTCCGTAGGGAGCTAAATCGTTGTATAGTTTTTCGGTCTCGTGACGAAAACCCGTTTTTTCAATGACAAAAAATTCGGGAGATACCGTGACAATATTAGCATGACTCTCCTTGATCACATTTTGAATGTGTCGTTCTTCAAACAAAGCGCTGGATTTGACTTTATAGAGGGCTGATTCTTGAAAAATAGTTTCTTCATCTGTATGGTAAAAGGCTTTGATTACATCTACTTGCTTTTCTATTTGCCCTACAATTTTTTTGATTTTTGTTTGTGTCATTTGAACCACGATCACAAAACGGAAGACATTTTTAATTTCCGAAGGAGAGGTCGAAAAACTTTCAATGTTAATGTGACGTTTGAGAAAAATAGCCGAAATACGATTGAGCAAGCCAATGTTATTTTCAGAATAGATTGATATGGTATACAGTTGTTTCTCTTCCATCTTATTCAAGCCTTATGTCTGAAACCGAGGCGCCTGAAGGAATCATCGGAAACACATTATCTTCTTTTTCAACACACACTTCCAGAAAATAGGGCTTTTCTGAGGCGATCATTGCTTGAACAGCTCCATCTAAATCTTCCCGTTTGGAAACCGATTGTGCATCGATATGGTAGGCTTTGGCAATACCGACAAAATCGGGATTGATCATTTCTGTAGAAGCATAGCGCTTGTCAAAAAAGAGCTGCTGCCACTGCCGAACCATCCCCAAGAAATCGTTATTTAAAACGACGATCTTTACTGGAATTTGACCTTGAAAAATAGTTCCCAATTCTTGGATGGTCATTTGATAGCCCCCATCGCCAATCACAGCAACCACTTCCCGTTCCGGAGCACCCATTTTGGCGCCGATGGCTGCTGGAAGCGCAAATCCCATTGTTCCCAGTCCACCCGAGGTAACATTGCTTTTAGATTTGACAAATTTGGCATAGCGACAGGTTACCATTTGATGCTGTCCCACATCGGTAACAATCACGGCGTCGCCTCCCGTATGTCGGTTGATGGCTTCTACTGCCTCTCCCATAGTCAAACCGGTTTTGGTTGGATTCAAATCCTGATGGATTACTTTTTGGTATTCGGTTTTTTGATGTCCCTCAAAAACAGCCAACCATTCTGGGTGGCTATTGGCTATCACCAAAGGAAGCAACTGAGCAAGGCTCTCTTTGCAATCCCCAAGAACGGCTATATCTGCCGTTACGTTTTTATTCACTTCGGCTGGATCAATTTCAAAATGAATGACTTTAGCTTGTTTAGCATAGGTATCTAAACTCCCGGTCACCCGATCGTCAAATCGCATTCCAATCGCGAGTAATAAATCGCATTCATTGGTTAACAAATTAGGACCATAGTTTCCGTGCATTCCCACCATCCCAACATTCAATGGATGAGCAGTAGGTAGGCCCGAAAGTCCGAGTATCGTCCAAGCGGCTGGAATCCCTGTTTTCTCAACCAAGGCTTTAAATTCTTCCTCGGCATTACCAAGCAGTACGCCTTGTCCCCAAACGATCATGGGTTTCTTAGCCGCATTTATCAATTCCGCAGCTGCTATTAGCGTCTCTTTTGTGAGCGTTGGCTTGGGAACATAGCTTCGAATACCTGTACAGGTCTCATAGGAAAAATCGAAAAAATCGAACTGAGCATTCTTGGTAATATCAATCAATACCGGTCCGGGACGACCCGAACGAGCAATGTAGAATGCCTTTGCCATAATTTCTGGAATTTCTTCGGCATGTGTAACTTGGTAATTCCATTTGGTTACCGGGGTGGATATACCAATGATATCCGTTTCTTGGAAAGCATCGGAACCCAATAAATGAGCCGCTACCTGACCAGTGATGCAAACCATTGGAGTAGAATCAATTTGCGCATCGGCAATACCCGTCACCAAGTTGGTGGCACCCGGGCCAGAGGTAGCCATAGCAACCCCAACACGTCCCGAGGTACGGGCATAGCCTTGGGCCATATGAGTGGCTCCTTGTTCGTGTCGGGTTAAGACATGATTGAGTTGGTCTTGGAACTTGAATAATTCGTCATAAATGGGCATAATCGCACCGCCAGGGTAGCCATACACCAAATCCACTCCTTCCTCAAGAAGGCAGCGAATTACAGCTTCGGCTCCCGAAATGTGCATTTTTTTGTTTGTTGTTGCCATAGTCTATTGGTCTGTAACACACCCTTCAGAGGCGGTTGCAACGTTCTTAATATATTTGAACAATACCCCTTTACTAAACTTATAGGGGGGTTGTTTCCATTTTTTTCTTCGATTTTCCAATTCGGCTTCGGATAGAGCCACGTCTAGCGTATTGGCTTCGGCATCGATTGTGATTTCGTCTCCAGTCTCTACAAGACCAATCGGGCCTCCTTCTTGGGCTTCAGGAACAATGTGCCCCACCACAAAACCGTGGGTTCCTCCAGAAAAACGCCCATCCGTAATCAAGGCGACAGACTTTCCCAGTCCCACTCCCATAATAGCAGCTGTTGGTTTGAGCATCTCTGGCATACCCGGGCCTCCTTTGGGACCTTCGTAGCGAATCACTACCACTTCTCCTGCTTGTACCTCCCCTTTTTTGATGCCTGCATTAGCTTCAAACTCTCCGTTGAATACTCGAGCTGGACCCTTAAATAACAAGCCCTCCTTCCCAGTGATTTTTGCCACTGAACCGCCAGGAGCTAGGTTTCCTTTCAGAATTCGAATGTGACCGGTGGGCTTGATGGGAGCCTCCAACGAGCGAATGATGGTTTGTCCTTCTTGTAAGGAGGGAAGGTCTGACAAGTTTTCTGCAAGAGTCTTTCCTGTGACTGTCATACAATCACCATGCAGCAATCCGTTATCCAACATGAATTTTAGTACGGCTGGAATTCCACCTACGGCATGTAGATCTTTCATCAAAAATTTACCGCTGGGTTTCAAATCTGCCAAAAAAGGAGTTGAATCACTAATCGCTTGAAAGTCATCGATTGTCAATTCAATTTCTGCTGCTTTGGCAATGGCCAAGAAGTGAAGGACAGCGTTTGTAGAACCTCCAAGTATGGCAATCAAACGCAGGGCGTTTTCCAATGCCTTCCGGGTAACAATATCTCGGGGTTTCAAATCTTTCTTCAGAAGTTCCAAAAGAGCTTCACCCACTTCATGACACTCCTCATTTTTTTCTTTACTAATCGCAGGGTTGGATGAATTATACGGAAGAGCCATGCCAAGTGCTTCAATGGCAGAAGCCATGGTATTGGCAGTATACATTCCCCCGCAAGCACCCGCACCAGGGCAAGCCTTTTTGATCACACTTTTAAATTCTTTCTCGTCTATGGTTCCTGCCACTTTCTCTCCCCAAGCTTCAAAAGCCGAGACCACATCCAATTCTTTCCCATTGTGGCATCCAGAGCCTATCGTTCCACCGTAGACCAATATACCGGGGCGGTTCAATCGCAACATCGCCATTAAGGCACCGGGCATATTCTTGTCGCAGCCCACTACGGTTACCACTCCGTCGTAGGACATGGCTTGCACCACGGTTTCCACAGAGTCGGCGATTACGTCCCTGGAGGGCAAGGAAAACCGCATTCCGGGTGTCCCCATAGAAATCCCATCACTCACACCAATCGTATTGAAAATCAAACCCACCATTTGATCAGCAGGCATGCCTTTTTTAATTTGCTCCGACAATCCATTGAGGTGCATGTTGCAGGGGTTACCCTCATAGCCGGTACTGGCAATCCCAACGAGCGGCTTTTGAAAATCATCTTCTGTCAAACCAATAGCATGCAGCATTGCTTGTGCAGCGGGTTGCGTTGGATCTTGTGTGACCTGGTGGCTGAATTTTGTAAGATTATTCATAGATTATTACGAATTTAAAGGCACTCGTGGGCTTGTGGCACACACATCCTAAAGTTGTATTACATTCAATGGGGGAATTATCAACATAACTAATTGAAAAAGAATGGATTGATAGATATATTTTCACACAGTCAATCTGCGGGAAAAAAACAACTTCCCCTGCTCCTGTTTTAATTAAATAACAAAATTAGACACATTTTCCCAGAGTTGGCGATATTTGTTTAAAAATTGGAAATGAAAAAGCGAAGTGTTACTGATGCCATTCGCCACAGAAGATCGGTTCGTATTCAAAGCGATCGACCCATTGAAGCTCCTTTGGTAAAAGCCTGTATTGAGAATGCCACCTTAGCCCCCAATAGTAGTAACATGCAATTATGGGAATTCTATCACATCACGAGTGCGACTGCTAAAAAAGAAATACGCGCAGCCTGCTTCAATCAATCGGCAGCCAAAACAGCCCAACAATTGGTGATCCCTGTCGTGCGAATGGACCTGTGGGAAACCCGATTGAAAGCCCTAAAACAAAATTTGATCGACCAATTTGAATCGGCCGAAGAAAGAAACTCTGAAAAAGAAGCCAAAGCCCTCGCTTATTTGGAAAAAGACCTACCCAAAGTGTACCAAAAAAAATCATGGTGGACGACTCGAAAAGAACAAAAAGAAGTCGTGAAAAAAGGGAAATCGAAAGCCGTTTATCGAGAAATAGGTGCTGAAAATTTGCGAATCATAGGGCATAAAAGCGTAGCCTTGGCGGCACAAAATTTTATGGTCAGTATGGCCGAAATAGGTTATGACACCTGTCCCATGGAAGGTTTTGATTCCGAACGGATAAAAGAACATTTGGCCCTTCCACCTGAGGCAGAAATTTCTATGGTTATCGGTTGTGGAATCCGCGCCGAAAATGGTATTTATGGCCCGCAATTTCGACTGCCCTTGGAAAAAGTCTATTTCGAAAAATAAGCCTCACTCCACAAAATGCAATTTAAAGGGAGTCCCAGTTGTCTGCTGGGCCAGAAAATTCATTTCCTGTTGATCTAAAGACAGAACCCTTAGGTAGCCCCCAGTCACTTGGCCGTCAGCCATGGCCACGGTCAATCCTCCTGCGGTAGTCAATTGAATCGTGCCCGGGGGAATCACCCCACTCAACGGCTGAAAGTCTAAAGCACTCACAGAGCCTTCCAAACGATAACCCATTCGGTTGTTGCTCCCTATTACAAATTGCGTTTTTTTTAATTCACTTTGCAGTTTTAGGGGACATTGATCCCAATCGATCCCTGGCCGTACCCGGAGAAACTTACGTTCTTCTAATGAATCGGCCTCCTCTTGATTCTTAGCAAGCAAGGGATCGGGGAAGGACAGACTGGAAACAAATGGCAATTGATCTCCTTTTTCCAAGCGTCCACTGGGCGTAATAGGTGCAAATTGAGACGCACTCCCCAGATACTTTCGGCATTGCAAGCCACCCAAAAAGGACAGGTAGGCTCGGGCTCCTTTTTCTATTTTTCCGATTCTAAGTAGATCGCCCAAGTCACAAAGAAAGGGAAGGCCCATCGGTTGCTCCTTGTCATTGTGAAATAAAGAAAGAGGCGCACCGCTCGCCGCCACCCATACAGGGTCATTGAAGAGAAGTGTGGGGCCCGATAGGGTAATTTCCAAACTCGCCAAAGCAGGGACATTTCCTACGATCCGATTCGCAAAATTAAAACTGGCCCTGTCCATGGGACCAGACAAGGGGACTCCCTTGGAACGCCAGCCCGGTCGGCCACAATCCTGTATACTGGTATAAAAACCCGATTCAATGACTTTACAATACGATTTTTTCATCTTGGTAATTCGGTATGTACCTTGGCTTGGTCTTTAGTTTTTTATAGGTGTGAGCATCCACTTCTTTCCATTGAATCGTATCGCCTGGCTCCAAAAGAAAAATGGGTTTGCGGTTGCGATCAAAGAGAGAAACAGGGCTAAGCCCGATGATCTGCCAGCCCCCAGGACTGTTCTGTGGGTAGATGCCTACATAGCGTTCTCCAACAGCCACTGCTCCCACGGGAACTTCCAGTGCGGGTTTTTCCTTCCGTGGTAAGTGAAGCGAGGACGGCAAGCCTTGTAAATAGACAAAGCCCGGTTGGAAGCCATAGAATTGCACCTTGAGAATGTGACTGAGAAAAGCTTCCCAATAAGCAGCAATCGCTTGGGTATCTCCCTTGAAATAATCCTCCAAATCATGACTCGTTTCCGCGCTTTTGTAGAATGGAAATTCCCACTTTTTATAGGAAAATACGGAACGTTGGGCAGTGGCAGCCCAGGTTTTTTCTAAAGCAGTTTTCAAATCATCATCGGTGACCTCTTTGTTAAGTAAAATCAAAAAACCACGAGGCTCGGTAATGGTCTCATTCAAAACTTTGCTCAGGCTATCTTTCAGTGCAAGCACCCAGGCTTGCAATTGCAACATCTGCTCTTGCCTATCCACCGGTGTTTCCAAATGGACAAAATATTGTTTGGCGTTTGAAAAATGGAGTGTGTATCTCATCTGAGTGCCATTTGAGCCAGGACTTGAGCGTGCTGTAAGGCCTGCGGTGTGTCACTGTGTAAACAGACTGTTTGACAATGTCGAATTAGAGTTTGGCCCGTATCGGTTACTGCCTCCCCTTTACAAAGGCTTTCGTATTGTGCCACTATCGCCTCCGTAGTCGTTAGTACTGCAGCGGGCTGAGAGCGAGACAGCAATGCTCCCGAATCGATATAGCGGCGGTCTACAAACCCTTCCTCCCAAACAGAAAATCCCGCTTTTTGAAGCTGTTTCACCCAGGGGCTCCCTGCTAGCGCATAAACAATTCCTGAAAAAGATAGGTTTTGCAAGACTTCGATTACTTGTTCTCCCAGTTCACTATTATTAGCTAGGTCATTGTACAATGCGCCGTGCGGCTTTACATGATGCCATGCGGCGCCTACCATGTCCAAGCTATTTTGAAACAAGCGGAGTTGGCTAAAAAGGGCTCTTTGCAAATTGGCCTTTGAAAGAGAAAGCGATCGCCGGCCAAAATGTTCTCGATCGGGATAGGACGGATGTGCCCCGATATGAACCCCTTCTGCCAAGGCCCATTGCATCACTTGCAGAAGCAGCTCAGGAGAACCAGCATGGCCACCACAGGCAATATTGCAGGAGTCTACCCAACGCAATAATTCCCGGTCCCAGGCACCGCCCTCCCCCAAATCCACGTTTCTATCCATAAAAATTACAAGATAGAAGGAATTTCTTTTTTTAAAAGGGAACCAAAAAGTAAAATTTGGTTTAATACAATAGACAAGGTTTCTTTT